>OIGD01000298.1_pt1 | contig 64286 bp, 42 predicted proteins | sample 1582211 | NCBI WGS metagenome assembly OIGD01 (sample SAMN04414078, study PRJEB24778) | human gut metagenome | material: faecal | host: Homo sapiens
CGTCAACATCTCCCCCGAGACCCGTACCATCGACGGCTGGATCATCGAAAATGCATAATTAAAAATGCATAATGCATAATAAGTAGCGCGGGCTGTCCCCAGCCCGCGCTACTTATTATTTCATAACTCTGACTTATGACTTATTTAATAACCTTGCCACCCTTACTGCGGCCGTTGCGGTCGCTGTCAAGGCGCACGTAAACACCGGATGCGTTGGGTTCGCCCGCAAGCTTGACGCCGTTTAACGTATAGAAACTGGTACTGACGGGGCCCTCAAGGGCTCCGTCAGTCATTACTGTGTCTATTCCTTCCGTTCCTTGAAGATCCACCGGTGAGATGCCTCGGTGAGTGGGCACCACGCGCTTGATTGTACCGTCGGGATTGAACTCAAGCTTGTCTATACATACCTCGCGGTGTGTGCCGGGGTCTTTGTTCACGAACTTCTTGTTGATTCGGTGATACACTATATACCATTCGTCACGTCCCGGAATCTGTATCACCGAGTTGTGGCCCGTACCGTATATCTCGTTGTTGCCGTCCTGAATCAACACAATAGGATCTTCGGCCACCTTGATGGGACCCATCGGCGAATCCGACGTACCGTAGGCCACATGGTAATTGCGTGCGCCGGTGTCATCGACTGACCAGAGGAAATAATACTTGCCGCCACGATAGAATACATACACTCCCTCGCGGAACGCATACGTGGCGAGGCTGCCTCCCTGCGGAGTGATGACGGTGGCATCCTTTATGGTCTTCATGTCGGGATCGAGACGCGAGGCCACCAGCTGACCGTTACCCCAGTAATAATATGTATCGCCCGAAACGGGATCCGTGAAGACGTCGCTGTCTATCAGCTGGCCGGAGGTGACGTTTGTGTCGATCAATGGATAGCCGAGGTCATGGAAAGGTCCCGTGGGCGAATCGCTGACAGCCATACCGAGCGTCTTGCGGTTCAACGCGGGGTTGTTGCCGCTGAAGTAGAAATAGTAGCGGTACTTACCGTCCTCAATCTTCTCCTCGATGCAAGGCGCCCAGCCGTTGCCGTCGCTCCATACCACGTCGTCGCTTTTCAGGTCGAGTATGCATGTCTCCTTCTGCCAGATCACCAGGTCGGCCGACGAATAGACGTTGAACTTATAACCGCCCCACCCGGGGAATCCGTCGGTAGTGGGATAGATGTAGAAGCGTCCGGTCTTGTTGCTATACATCACTTCAGGGTCGGCTGTGAAACCGGGCAGCACGGGATTGGCCTCGATGGCCACCTCTACCCGGAGGTCCTTAGTTGTCTTGCCGTCGGTCAGTGTGTATGCGAGGGGGCCCTGCGTGAAGTCGCGGGCTCCGTTGGGGGTAATAGTCGCGCCGATAGAGGGAACTAACTCCGGGTCGAACGATTTCAGATTCACGCCGGGACGGACGGGTACATACACCTTGTCGCCGGTCATCTTGAAATTGTCGGGACGCACGTTGATGTTTCCCGCGCTCTCCACTTTCAGCGTGACGTCGGAGGGAGGGAACTTCTGCAGCAGACGCTCGGTCTCCTCGGGTGTAAGGGGAATCACGGTACCGTGACGTGGCGTAAACGCGCCGGAAGTGGCCGTCTCCGCACGTAATGTGAAATTGTCCAGGTCCTCGGTCTCGCAGAACTGATAGTGACCGTTCATGTAGCAGTCGTACATCAGTATCCACTTATCGGAATTGATGAGGGGGAACACGCCCGCGCCCTCCACGGCCTCGCCTGTGCACTGCAGCGTGGGCGAGGGCTTACTCCACTGGCTTCCGTCGGGCTGACCCGGCTCGGGCAGCAGACTCTTGGCCGTGACCTTACAGATACCGCCGCTGCCCTCGTTCTTGAAGAACATGTGGAACAGCTGCGTGGTCTCGTCCCAGACGATGTCGCAGTCGATGGTGGCCGAACCGCGGTCGTAGAAATAGACGGGGTCGGTCAGCAGACCGGTGAAGTCGTCGTTGGCATAGCTGTAGTACACCTTGTCGTATTCGCACTTGCCATCATTGGTAAGCAGCGAGTAATATATCAGGTAGCGTCCCTTGGTGCCGTCGGCGTTGGCGTAGTCGGGATCCCATATCACCTCCGGAGCCCATACGCGGGTCACGTTCTTCCATTCGGGGAACCGGTCGGGGAAATGCACCGTGGAGTGCGTCCAGTTCACCAGGTCAGTGCTCTTGTACATCACGATGCCACGGTTGGAAGCCCATCCCTCGGCCGACTTCATGTCGGTGGCCACCATATAGAATGTCTTTCCGTCGGCGCCACGGAGTATATGTGGGTCACGTATGCCTTTCTTTATGGCCACTGTATCGGAAGACATCACGCACTTCCCGCCGTTCAGCGGAGTGTAGTTGAAACCGTCGCGGCTGATGGCGTAATACAGATTCTCGTCCTCGTTCGAGGGGAAATATGTGAACAGGTATGAGTCATAATTCTCGCGCGGAGCCACCACGACCTCGAACTCGCGGTCCAGGCTCCTGCCGTTGCGCGTGGCAGTGGCCGTAAGCGTTACGGGCATACCCTCCTCCCCTTCCGCCAGCTTCAGCAGCTTGCCGGCGTCAGTTATATAATCCTTGTTGGCCGACTTCCACGTGATGACAGAGCCTTCCAGCGTGGCGACGGGCAGCTTCACGTCCGAGCGGATGCCCGATTTGCGGGTACGCAGCACGATGTTGTCCAGGTCATACTCCAGGGCATCGGTATCGTTGAGTTGCGCCAGCACATGGGCCGGATACTTCACGGACTTGGAGGCAGTGCCCTTGCTGAGCGTCAGCGTCAGCTCCAGATCTACGGCGGGCTTGCCGACATCTGGACGTGTAACATCGCCCTGAGGTGTGATCACCTTGTCATTGCTCGACTGCCACTGGCCTGTAATGCCGTTGCCGAACTGCACGGGCAGATTGACGTCTGACCGCACCTGGCTGAAATCGAATGTACGTGTCTTCAGCAGTTCGTCTATGGCCTGCACGTATACGCCCTTGTTGAGTTCGGCCAGCGAGGAATCGGAGGCCAGTTCGGCAATCTCCGCGGCGGTCAGCGCCGTGTCGTAAATCCTGAAATCGGCGTATTTTGCGTCGTTGAGCATCACATCGCCGTTATAGGGCGAGCGTCCCAGCCAGTTCTGCACCGTAGAGCCGAGGTCGGAGGGATGCAGCGCGATGTCGGCCTGAGCCTTCTGCACGCCGTTGATCCACACGGTTGCCTTGCCTCCCTTCTGCACCACGGCCACGTTGACCCACTCTCCCTGCGGAAACCGCATGTCGGGACTGACGGTCTGCTCGCCGCTCCAGTTGGTCTTACTGATGGAATAGCGACTCTGGTTGGCGCCTAAGAAGGCGTATCCGTTGGAACTGGACTGTCCGAAATTGAAGATAAAGTTACCGTTGGCGCCAAGCGATGTGGTGGAGGGTATCATCAGATTGGCCACGATGGCATAGTCACCTTTCAGGTTCTTGATGATGTCGCCGAGCGAGGTTCCGAAGTCGAACCATCCGCCGCCTGGACCGAGGTCAACGATGCCTTCGTTGCCTATTTTGGTGAGCACGGCGCCCGACATGGCCTGTCCGGTGTACCGGCCGGAATCATCCTTGGCCGAATCGAACCGGTGACGGAACACCGGTGTGGCGGCATATACGCCGAAAGCCAGCGACGCGACCGCCGCTGCACATAACACACGTTTACAATTCATGAAGTTAGATTTTTATAGTATAGATTTGAAAAGTCCAAAAATCAGGAGAAAGGCAGATCACTCCGGTTCCTCCGATTACTCCGATTGCCTCTGATCACTCAGAGGCTTGCCTTGATCTTGTCCAGGTTCTGCATGGCCTCGGTCATAGGCACTGTGGTGCGCTCCATGGCGGTTACAGTGGCGCCGGGTATTATGTGCGCCTTGATCTCGGAGGGCGACGGCGTAGCGGGCAGCGCCGCATAGTCGGTGAAGGTCCAGTCGGTGAAAACCGAGTTGGACGACAGTCCCTGGCAGTTGAGCCACCAGCCGTCCTTGAGATAAACGGGCATCGACGATTTCGTGATGTCGCTTGGCGCGGGATAATATGTCAGATTGCCCTGCGCGTCCAGCGTTACGGCCACCTTGTCGGCATACGGGCCGCTCATCTTGAACACCGTGGCGCGGGGTATATAACCGGTCGTCGGTCCGGCAACCGCAACCAGTCCGGGCTTCGGCTTATCAGCCTGCTCCGTGGCCTTATGAGAACACGCAGCCGTGACGCCCAACAGCGCCACGGCTCCTACTATAAGTTTTCCTTTATTCATAGCGCTAATTTTTTGCTAAATTAGCACTTATTTGCTATATACACAAATTTTTAGGCTCAATACATCGGCGTGAACCCCTTGTGCCGCTCCAGATACTTGTTGGCGCAGCCGACTATCTCCGTGTATTTCGAGGTGTCGAGACGGTATATTTCCTTACGGCTCAGATCAATCTTGCCCAGGTCCACGTAATAGTATCCGGGATTGGTCACGATTTCGAAGTAATAGCGCAGGTCGCGGATATCGGAATAGCTGCGCCACTGGGTAGAGCTTAGGTTAGGCTCCCCTTCTATCAGATAAGTGTAAGGCACACAGGAATTGACCAGGACGCTACGTGCTATGGAGACGCCTAAGTCGGTCTCGGTGACGGGCTGGACATGATGCGCGAAATAATTGGCGCGCACGCACCTGTCAGGACTCGTCACGGTACCCGGCATCATGTTCTTGCCCCCGATTTTTTCCCAATAGTCGACTATCGCCTTCATGTCGGGCCATTCGGGATCGTTGGTCATGGCGCGGTAGTCCTCCATGTCATAGCATTTCAGGTCGCCGCCGGTAAACTCGAAAATCATGCTCTGTCCCGTGGCGTCGGTCACGCCCCAGTGCAGGGTCGATACTGTTCCGCCGTCGAAAGTGGCGCCCTGGATGCGGAAGTCCCGCTTCTCGAGCTGTGCGCGCACCTCGGGCACCGTGGCGTTGTTGTCGAGCAGCCACGCCACGAACACGGCCAGCGACATATAGGGCTTGTCGTTGTCGGCGGTCATCTTCTCGTAGACCGCGGTCTTACAGAACAGGCCGTTGATTACCAGACCCTTCTCGTTCATTCCTTCCGTAATACCGCCGTCGTAACCCACGGCATAGACGGCGCCGTATTTCGATTTCCAGCGAATGGCATCGGGCAGATTGGACGACTGCTTCTCGATGCCACGGGGATATACATATAGGTTGGTAGGAATCGGAGTCTTCCAGTCAAGCGAACGGGCCACCACAAAGAGGGAATCCAGACCCTTGTACACCACGCGCGTACACGCGTCGGCCGGCATCCAGTTGCCCGCCATGGCCAGCACCGCCAGCGCCGGCGCCACTTTCTTCATAACCTTGTTCATATTCAATTAGTTTATAGAGTTTATAAAGTTTAAAAAGTTAAGATAATGGCTTAGAGCCTGAAGTGAATTTCTCTTAACTTTCTAAACTCATTTAACTTTTTAAACTACAACACCGGGAGGCGGTGATAGGTTTACATTTGTAAGAATCGCGATTTTTTAGTAACTTTGTAAAAATTTGGGAGAGATGGCTGCGAATCTGCTGAATGAACTGGAGAATCTGGGAAGGAGCCTTGAGGCCCTGGCCGGAAAATACCGGGAACTGGAGCGACGCAACCGCATGCTGGAGGAGGAGAACGCCAACCTGAAGCGCGAAGCCTCCGAAGCTATTGAATCGAGAGACCGCGCCCTGAAGGACGTCGAGTTTCTTGCCGTCAGCCATAAACTGGCCGACGACCCCGACACTCTGGTAGTGGCACGCCGTCATATCGCCCATTTGATCCGCAACATCGACCGTTGCCTTGACATGCTCAGGGAATGACAGGAGCTTCCACCGCGAAGCTCCACAATTTGCAACCGATGGACAACACGGAATATATACAGATGACACTAAATATAGGCGGTTGCCTCATACCGTTGACCGTCCCTTTCTCCCAACAGGACTTTGTCCGCGACGTCGAAACCAGGGTCTCGACCCTATACAACTCGTGGCGGCATAAGTTCACCAAGCGCACCGACCGCGAGATACTGGCCATGGTGGCCTATCAGTTCGCCAATTTCTATATGGAACTGAGCCAGCGGGTGGAACGTGCCAACGACATTGTGGCCGAATGCCGGCAGATTGTCGACAACATGGAGTCCCCTGCGGAGTCCTGATTCTGTATACATCCCGAATTTTCCAGGTTTCAAGTCGTCACCATGAGCTGTCGGGACTGTGATCTGTCACGGTCCGGCGGCTTTGTTGTATATGACCATGAATATATTATTAACTTTCGGAATTATAAACAGAACCGATATAGAACACAATAGAAATGGGAACAGCAATATGGATCATCATAGCGGTGTTTGCGGCGGCAGCCGGAGTGCTGTGCGGCCTGTACGTGAGCCGTTCTAACGCTCAGAGCCACGCCCGCAGCATCACTGAGGAAGCCCGCAGAGAGGCCGACATGATCAAGGAAAAGATGCAACTCCAGGCCAAGGAGGAGCAGATGAAGATACTGGCCGAGGCCGACCGTCAGGCACAGCAGAAACTGCAGAAGGCCCAGAGCTCGGAGCAGCGCGCCAAGCAGCGCGAGCGCGAGCTGAACCAGATGCAGGGCGAGAACCAGCGCCGCAAGCGCGAGCTGGACACGCTGAAAAGCAATCTGGACAACCGCGAGCAGGTGCTGGAGGCCCGCAGCCAGGAGCTGGAGCACATCGGCCGTCAGGCACGCGAGGAACTGCAGCGCATCTCCGGACTCAGCGCCGACGAGGCTCGCGAGAAACTGATAGAAAGCCTCAAGGACGAGGCCAAGACCGCGGCCGCCGGTTACATCAACGACATCATGGACGATGCCAAGATGACCGCCAACAAGGAGGCAAAGCGCATAGTGATACAGAGCATCCAGCGCGTTGCGACCGAGACGGCCGTGGAGAACTCCGTGACCGTATTCCACATCGACAACGACGAGATCAAAGGCCGCATCATCGGCCGCGAGGGCCGCAATATCCGCGCCTTGGAGGCCGCTACCGGCATCGAGATCATAGTGGACGACACTCCCGAGGCCATCGTGCTGTCGGGGTTCGACCCGGTGCGCCGTGAGGTGGCACGCTTGGCGCTGCACCAGCTCGTGACCGACGGCCGTATCCATCCCGCACGTATCGAGGAGGTAGTGGCCAAGGTGCGCAAACAGGTGGAGGAAGAAATCATCGAGACCGGCAAGCGCACCACCATCGACCTGGGCATCCATGGCCTGCATCCGGAACTGATACGCATGGTAGGCAAGATGAAGTACCGTTCGTCGTATGGCCAGAACCTGCTGCAGCACAGCCGTGAGACGGCCAACCTCTGCGCCGTGATGGCCAGCGAGCTGGGTCTCAATCCCAAGAAGGCACGCCGCGCGGGTCTGCTGCACGACATAGGCAAGGTGCCCGACGACGAGCCGGAACTGCCGCACGCTCTGCTCGGTATGAAACTGGCCGAGAAGTTCAAGGAGAAACCCGATATATGCAACGCCATCGGCGCTCACCACGACGAGGTGGAACAGACTTCGCTCTTAGCGCCCATCGTACAGGTGTGCGACGCCATTTCGGGCGCACGTCCCGGCGCGCGCCGCGAGATAGTGGAGGCATACATCAAGCGCCTCAACGACCTGGAGCAGCTGGCTCTATCCTACCCCGGCGTGCTTAAGACTTACGCCATCCAGGCGGGTCGCGAGCTCCGCGTGATAGTGGGAGCCGACAAGATCAGCGACGAGGAGACCGAAAAACTGTCGACCGAAATAGCCAAGAAGATTCAGGACGAGCTGACATATCCGGGTCAGGTCAAGATAACCGTGATCCGCGAGACGCGCGCCGTAAGCTTCGCCAAATAACCAGGCCCTATGGACAAGTCAATAAAGTCCCAAGGGTTCGGCGACGGGTGTCCGCGCGCCAAACTGCAGGCGCTGAACTGGCTGGAGGGCGTGTCGGGCAACGACGACTGCAACATCGTGGAGGTCGCCTTCAAGAACACGCGCACCGGCTATTACGTCAACGCCGAGCCCCTGGACCTGCACATAGGCGACATGGTGGTGGTGGAATCGTCGCCGGGCTATGACATAGGCCGCGTCAACATGACGGGGCGTCTGGTGCGCCTGCAGATGCGCAAGGCGCAGCTCAAGGACGACCAGGAGCTGAAGAAGGTGCTGCGGTTCGCCACCAAGACCGAGATGGAACGCGCCGAGGAGGCCCACGACCGTGAGCACGACACCATGATACGCGCCCGCAAGATTGCCGAGGACCTGAGCCTCGACATGAAGATAGGCGACGTGGAGTATCAGGCGGACGGCGTCAAGGCCATATTCTACTACATAGCCGACGAGCGCGTGGATTTCCGCACGCTGATACGTGTGCTGGCCGAGACATTCAAGGTGCGCGTGGAGATGCGCCAGATCGGCGCGCGTCAGGAGGCCGGCCGCATCGGCGGAATCGGTCCCTGCGGACGCCCGCTATGCTGCTCGCAGTGGATGACCAAGTTCAATTCCGTAGGCACCGGAGCGGCGCGCATACAGGACCTGTCCATGAGCCCGCAGAAACTGGCCGGCCAGTGTGCCAAGCTGAAATGCTGCATCAATTTCGAGACTGCCGTATATGCCGAGGCCCAGAAACAGATTCCGGGCAAGGACATCCAGCTGGAGACCAAGGACAACCTGTACTACCTGTTCAAGAGCGACATTCTGGCGCGTATGGTGACATACAGCACCGACCGCAAGATACCGGCCAACTTAGTGACCATTTCGGCTGCCCGGGCCTTCGAAATCGTGGCCCTCAACAAGCAGGGCGTCAAGCCCGATTCGCTTCTGTCCGACGACCAGCGCGCCGAAGACGAACAGAAGAAAGTGGTGGATCTGGCAGAGCAGGACGACCTGACACGCTTCGACAAGTCGCGACGCCGCAAGAAAAAGGGCAACAACAGGCAGAATGCCGGCCGTAAGGATAGCAACAACGCGCAGAAAAAGGATGGCCAGCAGCCCAATCAGAAGAAGGAAGGCCAGCAGCCTAACCAGAAACGTGAGGGAGCGCAGAACGGCCAGCAGAACCAGAACCGTCACCGACAGCGTCAGCAGCAACAGAAGAAACAGGGCGACAAAAAACCGCAGGAATAAACCGTAATTTAAAACCGAATGAGGTCCGGGTATGTTTTCATTATGATGACAGTGCTGTGGGTGCTGTTGGGTTCGGGGTGCCGCAGGGTGAACGATACGATATATTCGCATTACGCCGACATCGCTGCCGACGGATGGAACATATACGACACGCGTTGCTTTGAGCCTGAAATCACCGATTCCACGCTGTACGGCACACCGATAAGCCTTACCTTAGCGGTGCGATATGACGCCCGATGCCCATTGGGCGAGATTCCGCTGCGTTGCGACATCGCTGACGAAAACGGCGACATCTGTACCGACACCGTGCGGCTGAGGCTGTTCGACGACAACGCCGACCCCATAGACCCGGCTCGTTACGGCATCTGCGAGCATACTGTCACCTTGTCACACAACATGCCTATGAAACCAGGCCTTTCGGTGTGTCTCACTCCGTTATCGGGCAAAAATTCATCGAAAGGACTGCGAAACGTGGGTATTAAAATTGATTGCAATGGATCTGACTCTGCTTCACGCTGACCAAAAACAGGAATTTCAGCTTCGTCTGGACAAGGCCCGCTACAACATGGCGATGGCCGAAATGGACGCCATGCTTATTGGCGCCCCTACCAATCTGTATTATCTTGCAGGGGGTGTGTTCCGCGGATATATCTATGTGCCGGCGGACGGCGACCCGGTATTTTTCCTGATTCCGCCGTCAAAGTCCGACAGCGCACTGACACGCGAGATACGCAAGCCTGAAATGATAGCCGACGTGCTGAAGAAGGAGGGCTACGATATGCCACGTCGCATCGGCATGGAGCTGCAGGACCTGTATTATAGCGAAATCCAGCGTCTGCACGCCATTTTCCCCGGTTCGGAACTGAAGGACGCCACGCCGGTGATGCGCCGCGCTCGCGCCATCAAGACCGATTTCGAACTGAAGCTGATGCGGCAGGACGGTCTGCGCCAGACCGCCGTATATTCCGAGATAAAGCATTGCTATCAGGAGGATATGACCGACCTGGAGTTCCAGATCGAGATAGAACGTGTGCTGCGCCGCGCCGGATGCCTGGGCTATCTGCGCGTGTCGGGCAACAAGATGCAGCTCAACATGGGTTCCGTGCTGTCAGGTCCCAACGCCGATGCCCCGAGTCCTTACGATTTCTCGATGGGCGGCGCGGGCACCGATCCATCGCTTCCTGTGGGTGCGAGCGGTGAGATAATGAAACCCGGCATGACGGTGATGGTGGACATGAACGGCGGCTTCAACGGCTATCAGACAGACATGACGCGCTGCTGGTACATCGGCCATGTGTCTGATTTAGCCATGCGCGCGCATCAGTGCTCCATCGACATCCTGCGCGATCTGGAGCAGTTCTCCGTACCGGGCATCAGAATCGGCGACATGTACCGTCGCGCGGCAAAGTTAGCTGACGAGGCCGGTCTGCACGAATATTTCATGGGCCACAACCACAAGGTGCCGTTCATCGGTCACGGAGTGGGAATCGAGCTGAACGAGATGCCGGTGGTGATGGAACGCAACGCCGACCCGCTGCTGAAGCATACCACGCTGGCATTGGAACCCAAGTTCGTAATCCCGGAAGTCGGTGCCGTCGGCATCGAGAACACCTACGTCGTAACCGATCAGGGCCTAAGCAACCTCACCGAGCTTGACGAAACCCTCAAACAGCTGTAATACTGGCAGGCGACTGTGCAAGGAGCCCGCGGCTCCTTGTCCGCCGTCCCCAATTATAAACCGAATTAATGAATCTTAAGGACGACTTAACGAACCCTATCTTCCGTCGTATCGGCCAAGTGGCCGACAGCATAGGCCGCGAGGTTTATGTGGTAGGCGGTTACGTGCGCGACATATTCCTGGAGCGCCCCAGCCACGACATCGACTTCGTGACCGTAGGCTCGGGCATCGAACTGGCGGAGGCCGTGGCCCGCGAGTTAGGGCCGCATGTACCCGTGGCCGTGTACGCCAACTACGGCACGGCGCAGATGAAGCACCGCGGACTTGAACTGGAATTCGTAGGTGCGCGCCGCGAATCTTACCGTCGCGAGAGCCGCAATCCCATCGTGGAGGACGGCACGCTGACCGACGACCAGAACCGCCGCGACTTCACCATCAACGCCATGGCCATCTGCCTGAACGAAGCACGCTTCGGCGAACTGGTAGACCCGTTCGACGGCCTGGCCGACCTGGCCAAGAAGATAATCCGCACTCCGCTCGACCCGGACATAACTTTCAGCGACGACCCGTTGCGAATGCTCCGCGCCGTACGGTTCGCCACGCAGCTGGGTTTCGAGATCTCGCCCGAAACTTTCGAAGCACTGAAGCGCAACGCCGACCGCCTTCAGATCATCACGCGCGAGCGCATCAACGACGAACTTGGCAAGATGATGCGTTCGGCCGTGCCTTCCGTCGGCTTCAAGCTGATGGACCGCGCCGGACTGTTGAAATATGCTTTCCCTCCCATTCTTGAGCTGAAGGGCGTTGAGACAGTGGAAGGCATCGGACATAAGGACAACTTCCTGCACACTCTGCAGGTGCTTGACAACGTGGCCGCCAAGTCTGACAACGAATGGCTGCGCTGGGCAGCTCTGCTGCACGACATAGGCAAGCCCGTGACCAAGAAATATGACGACCGCCTGGGCTGGACGTTCCACAACCACAACATTGTGGGCGAGAAGATGGTGCCGCGCATCTTCCGCAAGCTGAAGCTGCCCATGAACGACCACATGAAGTATGTGGCCAAGCTCGTTGGCCTGCACATGCGTCCGCAGTCCGTCGGCGAGGAAGGCGTGACCGATTCGGGTGTACGCCGTCTAATAACGGATGCCGGAACTGAATTGGACGACCTGATGACCTTGGCCGAGGCCGACATCACGTCGAAGAATCCGGCTAAGGTACGCCGTCAGCTTGACGGCTTCGAGCGGTTGCGCCACCGCATGAGCGACATCGCCGACGCCGACGCCTTGCGCAACTGGAAGAATCCCGTGAACGGCAACGAGATCATGGAGTATTACCACCTGACTCCCGGCAAGGAGATAGCCGACATCAAGGACGCCGTGAAGGAAGCCATCATGGACGGCACCATCCCCTACGACCACGACGCCGCCTGGCAGTACATCCTCCGCGTCGCCCCGTCCATCCTCCACCTCCCACCGCAAGAATAACTATTCTTCTTCGATGAAGTCGGAGGGGGTTCCGTAGGATGCCGGCGGTTCGTTGGCTATAATGGCGGCGGGATCGGCAGCGGGATTCGGAAGCAGGGGTGTGAGTTCGCGGTGGTAGTACCGGAGCAGGAAGCGGATGTCGTCCCAGGCCGGCTCGCCTCCTATCGCCTCGCGTACGCCGGATATTGTGTTAGGCAGTATGGGCGTGTCATCGAGATATGCCTTCACTCGCTCGCGCAATTCCGCATCGATATTCTTCCAGACGTATTCTTCCAAGTCCTGATCGGGCAAGGTTTTAAGCAAGTGTCCCGTTATGGTGCTTCTGACAAGACCGCGTATCTCGGCTATCTCGCTGACACTTCTGCCTTGACGGTATAATTCAAGCGTAATTTCAGTGGTGGGTTTCTTTACTGGCTTGGGAGATTTGGGAGTTCTGGGAGATTTGGGAGTAGTGGGAGATTTGGGAAGATTGGGAGCATTGGGAGTTCTGACAGAACATCGCTGTTTCTTCGCAGGCGTCGGGGTGTCGGGCCATTCGTAGTTCTCGGGATGTACGTAACGGTCTATCTCCTCAAATTCCTCATCCGACAACATCGGCTTGCTATCCGACATCGTTGCCTTACGCGTTTTCTTCTTAGTTTCACGCGTGGGCTTGGGGGTGACGTTGCGCAGCATCACCTCCGCCTTCAAATCAAGATAAACGTCGATGCTGAATTGCCTGCTGATGAAATTATTCAGCAACATACGCTTGGCTGTCAGAAGGTCCTCGAACAGCTCGAGACGGTCCTGAAGCTTCGACCGAACGGCCTTGTTGTCGCTGTTGCGGATGGCTTTCGTGGCAAGATCCACCACAGGCATCAGCTGTCCCACGAAGTATTTGCACGCGGCCTTGACACGCTCGCCCAACACTTGCTCGGAACGCGAACCCTCCATCGCCAGGCGCGAATACTGATGGCGGAACGTGTCGGCCACTTTATTTATCTCGCGACTTTTTGTCTCGTACATCTGCACCCAGTCCTGCACTATGGCCGGGAACTTGCGCATGAAGTTCTCCTGATACAACCGCATCACGCCCTCCATAGCAGCGAACATCTGCCGGAAATTGAACAGATCATCCAGCAGCCCGACCTTATATTGCCGCTCCAGCATGTCAAGATGCGCCTCGTCTATGTCGTCGCAATTATGGTCGTTATAGAATCGGTCGACCGAAGTGTCATTGATTATGGAAGATGGCGGAACAGGATTCACCAACACCAGTCCCTGCAGCGTGCGGCATCGCGACAACGCCACGTACGTCTGTCCGTGCGCGAAGCTGCGTTTCACGTCGATAATGGCGCGGTCGAAAGTGAGGCCCTGACTCTTGTGTATGGTCACAGCCCACGCTAATTTCAGCGGAAATTGCGTAAATGTACCCTCCTTGTGTTCTACAATCTCCTTCGTCTCGGGATTGACGGTGTACGAGATATTGTCCCAGTCCACGGGCTGCACCTGAATAATCTCGCCCCCCTCCTGCGGGCGCACGGCCACGCCGTATTCCTCGTCGATGGCCACGACCTGACCGATCATGCCGTTGTAATAGGCGCGGTCCATACCCGTATCGTTCTTTATGAACATCACCTGCGCGCCGACCTTAAGGGTCAGCTCCGGATCGGCCGGATATGACGTTTCGGGGAACTTGCCCTCGATATGGCATTCGAACACATGCGGCTGCGCGGGGAGTTCGTCAAGTTTTTGCCGGTTTATGTCGTTGGCTATGCCGTTATGCGTTGTGAGGCGTATGTAGCCCTCGTCGTCACCGGGATTGAAGCCGGGGATGCAACGGGAGTTCAGTTTGTCAAGCACCGTCTTGTCGGCACGGTTCTCGCGTATGGCGTTGAGCATCCCGAGGAAATCGGCGTCCTTCTGACGGAACACCTCGTTTAGCTCCACAGTCTCGTACGGCAACTGCTGCAACGCCACGGAATCAAAGAAGAACAGCGACTTGTAACGCCCTTCCAGCAGGTGACGTTCCTCCTCCCTGACCACCGGCGCAAGCTGCTGCAAGTCGCCGATGAGCAGGAGCTGAACGCCGCCGAAGGGCTTGGTGCGGTCGCGCAGACGTCTCAGCACGTCGTCCACGGCATCCAGCAGGTCGGCGCGCACCATCGACACCTCGTCGATCACAAGCAGGTCCATGCCGCGGATGATGCGCAGCTTCTCCTTGCTGTACGAGAACTTGCGGCGCGTGCCGTTGTTCATGCCGGGAACAAACGGCCCGAAATCCAGCTGGAAGAAGCTGTGCAGCGTCACGCCTCCGGCATTGATGGCCGCTATGCCCGTCGGGGCGCATACCACGATGCGCTTGCGGCTCGACGAGCGCAGATTGCGCAGAAAGGTGGTCTTGCCGGTTCCGGCCTTACCTGTAAGAAACAGACTCGTTCCGGTTCCTTCTATTATGCGGCGAGCAAGCTCAAGCCTTTCATTCGTCTTCTTTTCCATGTTCTCCGATTTAGGCATCGTTCCTTAATTGGTGATATGTCCGGATCCACACCCGGACATACCTTTATTACTTTTTATGTGCGATCATGTACTGTGCGATTTGCACGGCATTCAGGGCCGCGCCCTTCTTGATCTGGTCGCCCACCACCCAGAAGCTGAGTCCGTTGGGGTTGGCCAGGTCCTTGCGCAGACGGCCCACATACACGGGGTCCTTGCCGGCTATATCCTTGGGCATGGGATAGCAGGGATGCTCCGGATTGCCCAGATCCACGTACACTAAGCCCTCGCCGTTGCGCAGGGCGTTCTCAGCCGTCTCAAGCGATACGGGCTCCTCGGTCTCAACCCAGATAGCCTCGCTGTGGGCACGCATCACGGGAACACGCACACACGTGGCCGACACCTCGATGTCGCTGTGCATTATCTTGCGCGTCTCGTTGTACATCTTCATCTCCTCCTTGGTGTAGCCGTTGTCCAAGAACACATCGATGTGAGGGATGACGTTATGCGCCAGCTGATGCTGGAATTTCTTTACGGTCGGTTCCTCGCCGCGGGCTATCTGGCATGTCTGAAGGGCAAGCTCGTCCATGCCGCTGGCACCTGCACCGGAAGCGGCCTGATAGCTGGCCACATGCACACGCCTGATGTGCGACACGTCGTCGATGGGCTTCAGCGCCACCACCATCTGGATTGTGGTGCAGTTGGGGTTGCCTATGATGTTGCGCGGATGGTTGAAGGCATCCTCTCCGTTGACCTCTGGCACTACCAGAGGCACGTCGGGATCCATGCGGAAAGCCGACGAGTTGTCGATCATCAGCGTACCGTGACGCGTGATGGTCTCGGCATATTCCTTACTTACCGATGCTCCGGCCGACGTGAAGGCTATCTCAACGCCGCTGAAATCGGAGTCGTGGGTCAGTTCCTCGATTATATACTCTATGCCACGGAATTTACGCGAAGTGCCCGCGGAGCGCTTCGAACCGAACAGTCTCAGACTGTCCACGGGGAAGGCTTGCTCCTCGAGCACTCTCAGGAATTCCGCGCCTACGGCGCCGCTGGCGCCGACTATCGCGATATTCATGTCCTAATCTTTTGTTAAGCGGCTCAGGCCGCGTGTCGTTTTAGCTCAGACCGCTTACGGCCACTTCCTTGTTGATCTTGCTGATCAGGCCCTGCAGCACCTTGCCCGGGCCGAGTTCGGTGAAGTCGTCGGCACCGTCGGCAATCATGGCCTGTACGTCCTGAGTCCAGCGCACGGGAGCCGTGAGCTGCTTGATCAGGTTGGCCTTGATCTCCTCGGGATCGGTATGAGGCTTGGCGTCCACGTTCTGGTATACGGGGCATACGGGCGTGGTGAACTTGGCTGCGGCGATGGCCTCTGCCAGTTCCTCCTGTGCGGGCTGCATCAGGGGCGAATGGAACGCACCGCCCACCTTCAGCACCAATGCACGCTTGGCACCGGCTTCCTTCATCTTCTCGCATGCCTCGTTGATGGCCTCGACGGTTCCGGAGATAACCACCTGTCCGGGGCAGTTATAGTTGGCGGGGGCCACGATGCCGTCCACGCTATTGCAGATTTCCTCAACCTTCTCGTCGGGCAGAGCCAATACGGCTGCCATTGTCGAGGGCTGAGCCTCGCATGCCTTCTGCATGGCCTGTGCACGCTTCGACACGAGCTTCAGACCCTCCTCGAAGCTCAGCGCACCGGCTGCTACCAGCGCAGAGAACTCGCCGAGGCTGTGGCCGGCCACCATCGACGGCTTGAAGTCATCGCCAAGGTTCTTGGCCAGCAATACGCTGTGAAGGAATATGGCAGGCTGTGTCACCTTAGTCTGCTTCAGGTCCTCCTCGGTTCCGTTGAACATCAGGTCAGTGATGCGGAAGCCAAGGATCTCGTTGGCTTTCTCAAACAAATCGCGGGCTTCGGCATTGTTGTCGTACAGGTCCTTGCCCATTCCCACAAACTGGGCACCCTGGCCCGGAAATACATACGCTTTCATTATTCGTAGTTTCTTATCGTTGTCTAATCTTGTTATCCGCAGGCATTACCGCCCGCTATTACACTGCAAAATTACTAAATAATCGGCAATTATGGAAATAATTCGTTAATTGCTTATGTTATACAACATGATTTTGATTATTTCAGCACTTTGGCGCGCTTGGAATCCCAATAGAGATAAGCGATAAGGAGCAGATATACTATCACGCCGAGAGTCTGGGTGAACAGGGGGCTGCCGGGCGTGGTGTACTCGAATCCGCAGAAGCGTGTGATGGCCGCGAACACGCCGAACAGCGCGCCGCCGGCGATAAGTCCGGACGACAGCAGCGTTCCGCGGTCGTGACGGGCCGAAGCCACCTTCTTGTCCTTGCTGCTGTGCTGCACGAAGTAAGCCACCGCACCGCCGACAAGCATCGGGGTATTGAGCGACAACGGGATGAACATGCCGAGGCAGAATGCCAGCGCGGGCACGCCCAGCCAGTTGAGTATCAGCGCGAGAATGGCGCCTACCATATAGAGAATCCAGGGCGTGTCGCCGCCCATCATCAGCGGCTCGATCACCTTAGCCATGGCGTTGGCCTGCGGTGCCACGAGGGCGTTGTCCCCGGTAAAGCCGTACACCTTGTTCAGCACGATGATTACGCCGCCGACAGTTGCGGCCGACACGAGGGTACCGAGGAATTTCCAGGTCTCCTGCTTCTTGGGCGTCGATCCGAGCCAGTAACCTATCTTGAGGTCGGTCACGAAACCGCCGGCCATGGAGAGCGCGGTGCAGACCACGCCGCCGATCACCATGGAGGCGACGATGCCGCTGGTACCGTTAAGTCCGATGGCCACAAAGATGGCCGATGCGATGATCAGCGTCATCAACGTCATGCCCGACACCGGGTTGGAACCGACGATGGCTATGGCGTTTGCTGCCACGGTGGTGAACAGGAAGGCTATCAGCGTAACCACCACCCATGCCACCAGTGCCTGCCAGAAGGTGTGAATCACGCCGAACCAGAAGAACAGCAGCACGGCCAACAGAGCCAGGGCGATGAAGAACACTACTTTCTTCATCGACAGGTCCATCTGCCAGCGCACCTGCTTGCCTGTGGCGGCTGCGCCCTTGAATTCGCGGCCGGCCAGCGACACGGCGTTGACAATGATGTTCCACGACTTGATTATACCTATCACGCCGGCCATGGCGATACCGCCGATACCGATCATACGGGCATAGTCCTTGAAGATTACGTCCGGTGCCATCGCCTGGAATTCAGGCGAGCCGTAGGTGCCCATCAGCGGTATGATGATCCACCACACGAAGATGGAACCGGCGAAGATGACGAAGGCGTATTTCAATCCCACGATGTATCCGAGACCGAGCAACGCGGCGCCGGTGTTGCAGCTGAACACTAATTTGGTCTTTTCGGCTATTGTCTGGCCCCACTGCGCGCAGGTGGTGGTCACGGTCTCGGCCCACCATCCGAAGGTGGCCACGATATAGTCGTAGATACCTCCTATCAGCGAGGCGATTACCAGCGTCTTGGCCTGACTGTTGTCGCCGCTGGCCGACGCGGCCTGGCCAGACACTATCACCTGTGTGGTGGCAGTGGCCTCAGGGAAGGGGTACTTGCCGTGCATGTCCTTCACGAAATATTTACGGAAGGGAATGAAGAACAGGATACCCAAGATGCCGCCCAACAGCGACGAGAGGAATATCTGATAGAAATTCACCACGATGTCAGGATAAGTGTCCTGCAGGATGTAGAGCGCGGGCAGCGTGAAGATGGCACCGGCCACAATCACGCCCGAACATGCGCCGATGCTCTGGATTATCACATTCTGGCCCAGTGCGTTTTTCTTCTTCAATGCCGAGCTGAGGCCCACCGCGATGATGGCGATAGGAATAGCGGCCTCGAACACCTGGCCCACTTTCAGGCCCAGGTAAGCGGCGGCGGCACTGAAGATTATGGCCATCAGCAGGCCCATGCCCACCGAATACACGGTCACTTCCTTCTGGTCGTGCGCCGGATGCATCACCGGCACGTACTCCTCGTCGGCGCCCAGTTCCCTGAACGCGTTCTCCGGCAGTCCCGTCTCGGTGGTGTAAACGTTCTCGTCGTCTTGCTTCATAATCGTATTATTGTGTGATGTTATTGTTGTCTCAATGCAAATTGATAGCTAAACCACAAAATTACTAAAAAATTGTCAACCGCCCAACCCTAATATCTGAATCTTATGACGAAACGCACGGTTCTTTTATGGTTTTTAGCCGAAATTTGTTAACTTTGTAGGGGATTAGTAGCGCGGGCTGTCCCAGCCGCGCACATAAAACGACAAAAAGCATATTACAAAGAATATCAGTATGGTCAAGTATCCGGTCAGCGAATCAAGCTTCAGGGAAATTATCAGAGGAGGATATAAATACGTGGACAAGACCATGTATATCCATCAGCTTGTGAAGACGGGAAAGTTCTATTTCCTGAGCCGTCCTCGGCGTTTCGGCAAGAGCATGCTACTATCGACCATGTTCTCGTATTTCAATGCAGACCGCGAACTGTTCAAGGGCCTGGCCTTAGACAGCCTCGAACCGGAGGAATGGACCAAATATCCCGTGCTTCGACTCGACTTCACCCGTAGCGGTTACAACAACGCCGAGGATCTGCCACGATTCCTTGAAAAAGTGATTGACGACTGGGAAAAAGAATTTGGAACTTCACATCCCGACCAAAACCCTGACTGGCGTTTCGACCAACTTATCCATGATATCCACGACCTTACGGGCCAGCAGGTGGTCGTACTTATCGACGAGTACGACAGCCCCATCGTCGACGTCCACGACAAACCGGAACTGGAGAAACTTAACCGCAAGATCCTTCACGACTTCTACCGAGTGATGAAGTCAAATACCGACTGCCTTAAGTTCGTGTTCCTGACGGGCGTGGGCAAGCTCGGCCAGATCAACATCTTCAGCGGCCTGAACAACATAGTCGACATCTCGCTTCTTCCGCAATACTCGGCCATCTGCGGCATCACCTTTGACGAACTTGAAAGGAATTTCCGAGAAGGCATTGAGGATCTGGCACAGAAACGCAACTGGACCAACGAAGAAACATTACTGAAACTGAAGACCCAATACGACGGCTATCACTTCTCGGAGGATCTGATTGACGTATATAACCCGTTCAGCCTCGTCAGAGCGTTATATTCACTCAGCATCGGTGATTACTGGTTCCAGTCAGGTACTCCCACACGGCTTATTCACCAGTTTCTGGAAAACGACTGGGGAACCCCCGACCTGGAAGGCACCGTCATGTCCAGAGTTATGCTGGAGAGCGGCGACGTGTTAGGCGACAACCTCGCGCTGACCTGCTTCTATACCGGTTATCTGACCATCAAGGATTACAATCAACGGAGAGACAATTTCGTCTTAGGCTATCCCAATAAGGAAGTCCGTAAGGGATTTTTCATGAATTTGATGGAGGCCGCTAAGAAATGGGATATGGGTCGAGCTTATAATTTTGTAGACTCTCTTAACGACTTCATTGATAATGACGACATCGAAGGTTTCCTGCAGGAGATGAAATCATTCCTTGCCGGCATTCCGTATATGTCGTATACCGACAAGGAGTCGCAATGGCAGAAAGATATATTGATTATCTCGCGTCTGGTAGGCCTGCAGGTGGAAGCGGAGCGGCGCATGTCGTCCGGCCGCATGGACATGGTATTGGATGGCACCAAGGCCATCTACATCATCGAGTTCAAATATGGGGGCACGCCCGAAGATGCGTTGGCGCAGATTGATAAGAAACAGTACGCCCTCCCCTACCAGAACTCCCTCAACCCGAAGCCCGTCATAAAAGTCGGCGTCAACATCTCTCCCGAGACCCGCACCATCGACGGCTGGATCATCGAGAATGCTTAGAATCCCGATAGTGTCAAGGAAAGCATACAGCGGCTGCACAAACGTGTGCACCCCGCCACACGCCTCGGACCTGAAGGCGTTCCTGACATCCATGTAGCAATAAAAGCAGCCGACTCTGACGAGCCGGCTGCCTTTATAATTTATGGGAGTGGGGTCATGCCTGAGGCACAGCCCCGCTCCGTATGCGTCAGTCTTACTTTCTGGCGATCTTCTTGTAGCCGTAAACTGCGCGGTCGCCCAGTTCCTCCTCGATGCGGAGCAGCTGGTTGTACTTGGCCATACGGTCGGAACGGCTTGCGCTACCGGTCTTGATCTGACCTGCGTTCATGGCGACTGCGATGTCTGCGATGGTGCTGTCCTCGGTCTCGCCCGAACGGTGGGAAATAACGGCTGTGTAGTTGTTGCGCTGTGCCATCTGTACGGCACGGAGTGTCTCGGTCAGCGAACCGATCTGGTTAACCTTCACCAGGATCGAATTGGCGCAACCCTCGGCGATACCGCGCTCCAGATACTTAACGTTGGTAACGAACAGGTCGTCGCCAACCAGCTGGCACTTGCTGCCGATGGCGTCGGTCAGCATCTTCCAGCCCTCCCAGTCGTTCTCGGCCATACCGTCCTCGATGGAGTCGATGGGATACTTGCTGATCAGTTCCTCCAGGAACTTAACCTGCTCGGCGCTGGTGCGCTTGGGAGCGTCGGGACCCTGCTTCCAGGTGTAGTCGTAAACGCCGTCCTTGTAGAACTCGGAGCTGGCAACGTCCAGACCTATCGTAACGTCCTTGCCGGGAACATAGCCTGCATCCTCGATAGCCTTAACGATGGTGCTGAGTGCATCCTCGGTGCCGTCCAGGTTGGGAGCGAAACCACCCTCGTCGCCCACTGCGGTGCTCAGGCCGCGGGCCTTCAGCACTTTCTTCAGGTGATGGAACACCTCGGTGCCCATGCGAATACCCTCCTTGAAGCAGCATGCGCCGACGGGACGGATCATGAACTCCTGGAAGCAGATGGGAGCGTCGCTGTGTGCGCCACCGTTGATGATGTTCATCATCGGAACGGGAAGTACGTATGTGTCGCAGCCACCGATGTAGCGGTACAGAGGCATGTCGAGATAGTTGGCTGCTGCCTTGGCAACTGCCAGCGATACGCCCAGGATTGCGTTGGCGCCGAGGTTGGACTTGGTATCGGTGCCGTCCAGGTCGATCATGATCTTGTCGATGCCGATCTGATCCAGTGCGCTGTGGCCGATCAGAGCCTCGGCGATAGGACCGTTTACGTTGGCCACGGCCTTCGTAACGCCCTTGCCCATGTAACGCTTGGGATCGTTGTCACGCAGCTCCAGAGCCTCGTTCACGCCTGTCGATGCACCCGACGGTACGGCTGCACGGCCCATGACGCCGCTCTCCAGATATACGTCTACCTCTACTGTGGGATTGCCGCGGGAATCAAGTATCTCGCGTCCGATTACTTTCTCAATTTTCATCGCTTTGATATTTATTTATATCTAATTATTGGGTTTCTTCTTTTTACGGACCGTTCTCTTGTCCGATTCACAATTTTTGTCTAAATTTGAATGCCGGACAGCGGCGCGTTTCATCACGCTTGTTCCGTACCGCAAAATTACTAATTTTTTCTCAATTAAGAAACTGTTTAAATTTATTTCAAACAATTTAATACCCGCTAATTAATGACAGAAGCCGAAAGCGCCGAAAAATTGTACCTCGCGGCCTTGGCCACGTTGCCCTTCACGCTCCTGGACCAGCAGGACGAGGTGTTGAGACGGATGTGCCTGTTCGCGGTGTCCGACACGCCCGGAGAGGTGTTCGTGCTGAACGGCTATGCGGGCACGGGCAAGACGTCGCTTGTCGGCGCGCTGATCAAGGCTCTTGACGCATCGAAGCGCAAGACCGTGGTACTTGCTCCCACGGGACGCGGCGCCAAGGTGGCGTCGGGTATGTCGGCACATCCCGCCGGCACCATACACCGCCGGCTGTTCCGGCCCGATATGTCGGACGCCTCCGGCATGCGCTATGTCATGGCGCCAAACCAGAGCCGCGACACGCTGTTTATCGTTGACGAAGCGTCGCTGATAGCCGATTCCAAGGGGCCGGACTCTCTGTTGGCAATGCTGGTGAAGCATGTGTATTCGGCTCCGGGCTGCAAGATGCTGCTGATGGGCGACGAGGCTCAGCTTCCGCCCGTGGGCCAGACTATTGCCAATGCCATGAACCCCGACCGCCTGCGCAGCCTCGGACTTATACCCCACTGCCATGTCCTTGACGTGGCGATGCGCCAGGATGCGGAATCGGGCATAATTCACAACGCCACGCTGATGCGACATCTGCTGTATCATCCCGACACCCAGCTGCAGCCGTGTATCGACACAGCCGGATTCAAGGATGTAAGGGTCATTTCCTCACGCGAACTCCCCGACGAACTCGCCGCTTCGTATTCGTCGGTCGGTCAGGAAGAAACGTTGATAATTACCCGCGCCAACTGGCGTGCCAACGACTTCAACCAGGCCATCCGTCAGCAGGTTTTCGATTACGACAGTCCCGTGTCACGCGGCGACCGGCTCGTTATAACTAAAAACGATTACTTCTGGGGCAAACAGAACGGCCGCAACGGACTCATAGCCAACGGCGACATGGCCGAAGTGACATGGACCGGCCGCACCGAGAAGGTATATGGACGATACTTCACGGAAGTCGAGCTGCAGTTCGGCGACGGTCGTATCATCAACGCGCAGCTGATGCTGCGCAGCCTCATGACAAAGGGCTCGTCCATCCCCCGCGAGGAAATGGAGCGGTTCATGAACCGCATCATGGCCGATACCGAAGGTGTGCTGTCCGAAAAGATAGCCGCGGCACTCAACAGCCCGTATTACAACGCGCTGCAGGCCAAGTACGCCTATTGCGTCACCTGCCACAAGGCGCAGGGTGGCGAATGGAAACACGTGTACATCGACATGGGCGGCATCGATCCCGAATCGCTCGGCCCGGAATTCTACCGCTGGATATACACGGCCATAACGCGCGCCACACAGCGCGTCTACTTCGTGAACCCAACTATCCAGGTAATAGAATAAGTCGGGATTAATCAGGATTAATCAGGATTAATCGAGATAATCGGGATTCCCAAGCAAAAAACAAAAAAGGAGCGGATATCCGCTCCTTTTTTCTATAATCAGTGTCTCGATTAGTCTGCGTTGAGATTCACGCGGCAGAAGGAAACCACTGTCAGGCCCTTCATCTCGCCGTTCAGGTACTCCTTCACGGTCTTCTTTGCATCGCGGTGATACTCCTGCTCCAGCAGCACGCTCTCCTTGAAGAACTTGTTCAGACGGCCGTTGGCGATGTTCTGAATCATCTGTTCGGGGAGGTTTGCGGCCTTGGCCTCTGCAGCCTCTTTCATCACCTTGCGGCCCAGCTCAGCGTCCTCGGCGGTGATCCAGCCCTTGGTGATGTTGCTCTCGATGTGATCCTCGCTGTCGAAGTGGTTGGGGTTCAGACCGGCCTTCTTCAGTGCCACCTCGGCGGCCTTCTTGATCTGCTCCTCTTTGGTCTTCTCTATAGCGATCTCCAGCTCGCGGTCAACGATGTCCTTAGGAACGTCGTCGCGGCTTACCGATACGGGGTTCATGGCTGCTACCTGCATAGCCACTTCCTTACCTACCTCGGCGGGTACGTCGGGAAGGTTGAAGCCTACGATGGTGGCGAGCTTATTGCCTAAGTGCTCGTAGCTGCATACGCTGGGAGCCTCGAGGCAAGCGTAGTCTCCGAGCTCCATCTTCTCACCGGTCTTACCGATCTCGTCAGTGATGTGCTCTGCTACGGTACGGCCGTCGATCTTCAGGTCCTTCAGTTCCTCGGTGCTCTTGCACTTAGCCTCCAGAGCGGCGTTGAGGATGGTCTTGGCCAGGGCGCGGAACGACTCGTTCTTTGCGACGAAGTCGGTCTCGCACTTCAGCGTGGCGATAGCTGCGAAGTCACCGTTGGTGCCTGCGAACACGCAACCCTCGGCGGCGTTGCGGGCCTCGCGCTTGGCGGCTACTGCCTGACCCTTCTTACGTATGATTTCGATGGCTGCCTCGATGTCGCCGTTGGTCTCGGCCAGGGCGTTCTTGCAGTCCATCATGCCTGCGCCTGTCATGGTGCGCAGTTTCTTGATATCTTCTATGTTTACTGCCATAGCTTTGTTTGCTATTAAAATGTTACTCGACCTTGCGAGATTACTCGGCGTTGGGAGCCTCCTCGGCGGGAGCCTCTTCTGCCTTGGGGGCCTCGGCTGCGGGAGCTTCCTCAGCCTTGGGAGCCTCGTTGCGGCGTACGCGACGACGCTTGGCGGGTGCGGCGTTCTCGCCATCCTCGCCTTCCTTGCCCTCGGGAGCGTCCAGCTTCTCTACCTTGCGCTCCTCCAGACCCTCGGCCATGGCGCTGCACACTGCCTCGAGGATAACCTCGATGCTCTTCGATGCGTCGTCGTTGGCGGGAATCACGAAGTCGATGTCCTCGGGGTTGGAGTTGGTGTCGACGATACCGAACACGGGTATGCCCAGACGCTTTGCCTCGGCTACGGCGATGTGCTCCTTCATTACGTCAACCACGAACAGAGCGGAGGGAAGACGGTTCAGGTCGGCGATCGATCCGAGGTTCTTCTCCAGCTTTGCGCGCTGACGCGTGATCTGCAGCTTTTCGCGCTTCGACAGGTTGTCGAACGTGCCGTCCTTGGTCATCTTGTCGATGGTGGTCATCTTCTTCACGGCCTTGCGGATGGTGGGGAAGTTGGTGAGCATACCGCCGGGCCAGCGCTCGATAACGAAAGGCATTCCGATTGCCTTTGCCTTGTCGGCGATAGCCTCCTTGGCCTGTTTCTTGGTGGCTACGAACAGCACTTTCTTGCCGCTCTTGGCCATCTGACGCAGGGCTGCGCTTGCCTCGTCAATCTTGGCTGCTGTCTTGTACAGGTCGATGATATGTATGCCGTTGCGCTCCATAAAGATATAAGGAGCCATTGCGGGATTCCATTTGCGCTTGAGGTGTCCGAAGTGACATCCGGCCTCAACAAGCTGTTCGAATGTGGGTGTTGCCATTCTTTTGTAATGTGTTTGTTTACGTTCTTGGGGTTAATTGGTGTTAACAACCGCGAAGTAGGGAACGTGTCCATCTCCGCAGTTTAGATACTAAACTCTCTTTCAGATTCAGCTTGCGATTAACGCTTGGAGAACTGGAAGCGCTTGCGTGCCTTGGGACGGCCCGGTTTCTTACGCTCAACCTCACGGGGATCGCGTGTCATGAAGCCTTCCTTGCGCAGGGCGCTCTTGTCCTCGGGATTGATCTTGACCAGCGCGCGGGCTATGGCGAGACGCAGGGCCTCGCTCTGTCCCTTGTAACCGCCGCCGTCCAGGTGAGCGTATACGTCATACTTCTCTGCCTGATCCAGCGCCAGCAACGGCTGCTTTACGATGTACTGAAGAATCGAAGAGGGGAAATATACATCCAGCGCACGCTTGTCGATCGTGATCTTGCCTGTTCCCTCTGTCAGGTATACGCGGGCAACTGCGGCCTTACGACGGCCTATCGCATTTACTTTTTCCATCTTCGTTTACTTCTTTTTATTAAGGTCAAGAACTTCGGGATTTTTGTCGGCGAACGGATGTTCCGGACCGTTGAACACGTGCAGGTTGGTCAGCTGCTTGGCACCAAGCTTGTTCTTGGGGAGCATGCCTTTCACCACCTTGATGAACAACGGATGCTTGCCCTGCATCGTCACCTTGTACGACTTCTTCATCAGGTCGCCGGGAGTATAGGCGCGCTGTCCGCCGGGATAGCCGGTGAAACGCAGATATTCGCGCTTCTCCATCTTGCCGCCGTTCAGTTTTACCTTATCGGCGTTGATGATGATCACGTAGTCTCCACAGTCCATGTACGGAGTGTAGTCCGGCTTGTTCTTGCCGCGGAGTATCTTGGAGACTTCCGAGCACAAACGTCCCAATACCATATCGGTCGCATCGATCAACACCCACTTCTTCTGTATTGTCTCGGGTGTCGCTCCAAGCGTCTTGTAACTTAATGTATCCACTTCTTTAAGTAAGATTAAAATATTTGTCCCTCTCTTTCAGCAAGTTGCCAGGCCAATGACAGACTCGCATCCCCGAAAGGGCTCGATTTTGGATATAATCGGCTTGCAAAATTACAAAAAATTCCCCAAACCACAAAATAAATTTTATTTTACAGTTTGCGGGTAAAGAGTCGGGTCATCAGGGAATTAAATCTGAAACGGAAATCAAAATGAAATGACTTGAGGGGCGTCAGCAACGGCCGGAACTCCGGCGTCTCGGGGTTGACGAACAGGCGCAACTGACCGGGATGGCACTTCACCTGTATCGTCTCGGGCATCATGATCGGATCACCGTCTATATGCGCCGGCCCCGGTTCGTGGCGGATGACGGCCTTCTCCACCTGCATGGTCTGCACCAGCACGTTGCGCTTGATGTAGCCGGTCAGCATGTCCACGCCGACAATGGCGCGTGTCAACGGATTGCCTGCATGGATAATGGTGATGTCCAGCAACCCGTCGCGCAATGATGCGTCGGGGGCGATATAGGCGTTGTTGCCGTACTGCGAGGCGTTGCACACCGCTATCAGGAACGCCTTTACCTTTATGGTGCGCCCTCCCGTCGTAATGCTGTATTCCTTAGGCTCGTATTTGATGTATTTGCCGAACACGGCGCGGATGTAGGATTTCAGGCCGCGGTGCTTCATCGAGGCGAAAGCCTGGCTCACGGCCGCGTCGAAACCGAGTCCGAACGTACAGAAAAACGGCAGGTCGTTGGCTGTGCCGTAGTCGCAGGGCTGCGGATTGTCCAGGGCTATGATGCGTAACGCGTTGTCAATGTCGATGGACAGATCCAAGTGGCGCGCCAGTCCGTTGCCCGACCCGCGCGGTATTATGCCAAGGATGACGGGCGTGCCGCGCAATGCTCCGGCCACCTCGTTGACGGTGCCGTCGCCGCCGGCGGCAATCACGGCATAATAATGCTGCTGCACCGCCTCGCGCGCCAGACGTGCGCAGTCGCCGGGCCCCGTGCTCTTACACACCACCACCTCTCGTTCCGGCCCTTCCAGAGCCTCGCGCACACACCGCTCCACATCCGACACCATCCCGGTGCCGGATATCGGATTTATTATCAGCATGTATCGCTTCCTGAACATATTCAACTTGGACTTTTCTTTCCTTATAACATATTTTAATATAAAAAAATTGTACCGACACCCTCCGAAAGCAGAGGACAATCGCAAACTCTTAGTAGCGTGGGCTGTCCCCGGCCGCGCATAAAACACGGATCAAATGCCTTACGATAATATTAATTGGCTTTTTTCGTTTCTATGCGCGGCTGGGGACAGCCTGCGCTACTATTCGCCATGGAAGAGAGAGGGGATGTTATTATTAAAATAATACGCATCATGCAGTTTTATCGTCAAAAATGAATCAATATTTACAATTTCGAAGTGCTTTAATTGTTAATATATATGAATTAGGTTGCAAAATGACACCCAACTTAGAAAAAGCGTTAAATCAAGTGCAATATAATGCTCTAAATTAAAAATATGTTGCATAACATATAAATAAATTTGCACACAAATGTCAAAGGTACTAATTTTGCAACGTCGGACAAGAGCAGTCCGGCCCAATCATTGAGATTAACCTTAATACCGCGAAACCTGGGTCTTATACCATGAAAGACGGGTAACAAATATAAATGCAAACAACAGGGTAATTGATTATTATTTTGACCTTAATCTAAACGTGAAGATGACGGTGAGAATCGTTCGATCTTTAAACGAGGGAATCAGCAGCCGCTGCTTCCCTCGGTTACTTTTTATACAGGAGGGACGGTGTCCTCACCGCCTGGGTGTCGGGAGCGTTACTGGAGGGGCGGTGTCCCCACCGCCCACTTGTTGACGACGTGGACGTCGTCATTCCAGTCGCAGCGGGTCATAATAATAATGGCCGGAACGATGTCCGGCCATTATATACAAGGTGTAGTTGCGATTACTCGATGAAGCCGCGCAGGCGCAGCAGGGCGTTGGCGTCGGGCTCATGTCCACGGAACTTCTTGAACAGTATCATGGCATCCTCGGTGTCGCCGCTCTCAAGAATATTTTTCTTGAAGCTGGCTGCCGTCTTCTTGTCGAAGATGCCTTTCTGCTTGAACAGCTCCCATGCGTCGGCCTCCAGCACCTGGGCCCACAGATAGGTATAGTAACCCGAAGCATAGCCGTCGTCGCCGAAGATATGCTTGAAGTAAGGGCTGCGGTAGCGGAAAGTAATTTCAGCCGGCATACCGATCTCCTCGGCCACCTTTGCCTCGAACGCGGCGGGATCCTTCACTTCGGGCTGCTGGCCGTACTTCATGTCGAGCAGTGCGGCACCGGCCAGCTCTGTCGTCATAAAGCCCTGGTTGAACTTGCGGCTGTCGGTCAGCTTCTGAACCAGTGAGTCGGGAACGGCCTCGCCTGTCTTGTAATGCTTGGCATAGCCCTTGATCACCTCGGGTTCGAACGCCCAATGCTCGTTGATCTGCGAGCACATCTCGACATAGTCGCGGTCAACGTTCGTACCGGCCAGTCCCTTGTAGGGAGCGCGTGTCAGCATACCCTGCAGCGCGTGGCCGAACTCATGGAACGTTGTCTCCACCTCGTCGATGGTCAGCAGCGACGGCGTCGTGGCGGTGGGCTTGGTGAAGTTACCTACATTATATACTATAGGACGGCGCACCTCGCCGCCGGCATATACTCCTGCCGGCTGCATCTGCTCCATCCATGCGCCCTGGCGCTTGGTGTCGCGGGGGAAATAGTCGCACATCCATACGGCCACATGCTCGCCGGTCTTGGCGTCTACCACATCATATACCTGCACGTCCTCCATATATTTAGGAGCGTCGGGCATCGGCACTAACTTTACGCCGTACAGTTTCTCGGTGGTGTCGAACAGGCCCTTCAGCACTTTGTCCACGCTGAGGTACGGACGAAGGTCGGCCTCGTCGAAGTTGTACTTCTCCTTCTTCACCTTGTCGGCATAATAGTAATAGTCCCAGGGAGCGATGGTGATGTTGTCTCCATGCTTGTCGGCGTAAGCCTGCATGTCCTTCACCTCCTCGTGCGAACGCTTCACGGCAGGCTCGAACACCTTCATCAGCAGGTCGGTAGCGTTTTCGGGCGTCTTGGCCATCACGCGCGATGTCATCATCGATGCGAAGTCCTTGAAGCCCATAATGTGGGCCTTCTCGTCACGCAGCTTCACTATCTTGGAGATGACAGGCAGGTTGGAGTTGTCGCCATACGAAGCCAGACTGGTGTAACCCTTGTAGATGGCCTCGCGCAGACCGCGGTTGTCGGCATACTGCAGCACGGGCAGTCGGCTGGGAGCGTGAAGTGTGAATACCCACAGACCCTTCAGACCGCGCTTCTCGGCCTCCTCGGCGGCAACGGCCACCGACGATTCGGGCAGACCCGACAGGTCGTTCTTGTCGTAGACCACGACGGTGAACTGGTTGGTGGCGTTCAGCAGGTTGCGGTTATACTGTATGAACAGCTTGGAGAGTTCGTCGTTGACGCGCACCAGTTCCTTCTTCTTATCGGCGGGAAGAGCGGCGCCCTGCTCGGCGAACTCGCGGTAGTATTTCTCCACCAGACGCTTCTGGACCGTGGTCAGCTTCAGTTTGTCGCGGGTGTCGTACACGGCCTTTATCTTGGCGAACAGAGGCTCGGACAGGTTCACGCGGTTTGACGCGTCGTTCAGCAACGGAATTGCCTGGTCGGCCATCTCGGCGAACTCCGGAGTGTTCATCGCCTCCATGTAATGATAGAACACACCCTGCACGCGCTCCAGGATGGGCGACAGATTCTCGAGCGGAAGAATCACGTTGTCGAAATCGGGAGTGGCGCGGTTCACCACGATAGCGTGAATGTTGGCGTCCTGCTCCTCGATGCCCGCCTTGATGGCCGGGATGAAGTCGGCCGTCGTGATCTTGTCGAACGGCGGAATCTTGTACTTGGTGGTGTATTCCGTCAGAAACGGATTCTGATGTTGTTCTGCCATGGTGAATGTGGCGTGGCCGGCAAGCGTCACAGCTGCCGCCAGCAGCGCTATTTTCTTCATATTGTGTTATGTTGTTTTGTCCAACAAATTTAAGCAAAATCTTCGACAATACCAAACATCGCATTTTAAGGAATGTCGGGGTAGGGACGTGCCTTTGGCACGTGTCGGCGCGACCCGGATTTTGGACGGTATTACCGCAGCCCTATCCTGAAAAAGATAACTATAAGGGAGAATTTACGATTTGTCCCATCATTTTTTATAAATCTTTACATATTTGAAATAAACAAACTATCAACCGTTTATGCGGAATATGACAAAAAGCGGGACAAAAAGGGGACATGAATATGGGTCATTTGACGAATCATGTTATAAACCATGGACAGGTGTCCGTAACTTTGCGATGCGTTTTGAACGATAAGTTGAAAACACATACGGCTTTTTCAGACACCGGGCACATAACACACGATCACTAACAGCCCGTCGTGAAAGTTTGACTACCTTTGACGAATCACTAAAAATAACAACTTCAATAATATGTCCAACTCAAAACACGCGGTTGCGGCACTTGCTACACTGCTGCTGTCAGGCATCTTAGGGAGTAGCGGACAGGAAGTGGCGTTAAAGACCAATCTCCTGTTCGACGCCATGACGACGCCCAACGTCGGAGTGGAATGCAATCTGGACCGCACCCATAGCCTTCAGCTGGTATACGGATACAATCCCTGGAAGTTCGGCGACAACCGTGAGCATTTCGCCAAGCACTGGGTGCTTATGCCAGAGTTTCGCTGGTGGACCTGTACAGCCTTCAACGGCCATTTCTTCGGCATACATGCCATGACGGGACAGTTCGACGCGGCAAAGGCGCACCTGCCTGTGCCGGGAGCATTTTTCGGGGGCGAGAACCTCACCTCCGGGGTACGTCACAGCCGCTACGAGGGTACATTCGCCGGTATCGGCGCCACATACGGTTATCAGTGGTCGCTGTCACGCCACTGGAACATCGAGTTCGAGGCCGGTGTCGGATACAATCATGTGTGGTATGACAAATATAAATGCGGCGAATGCGGCGGCAAGATCAAGAAAGGACAGACCAACTACGCGGGTCTGACCAAGTTAGGAGTCTCCATATTATACCTGTTCTGATGAAACCTACATTAAAGATATTAACGTCAGTGCTGCTTATGGCCGCCACATCGGCATCGATGGTATCTGGCGGCGCCCTTCAGCTCCGCGACACCAAATGCCGGCGGCCCGACGGGCGTCTGATGATTAGCACTGAGATCGTGCTCGATTCCCTGAAAGTGAACCGCAACGCGCAGATGGTGGTAGTGCCCGCAGTAGAGCATCCCGACTATGGACGTGAGCTCCTTCCAGCCATACTGATCAACGGGCGCGACATGCAGATAGCCTACGACCGCAGAATAGTTGGACGCGACATGCGTCAAAAATACGACATAAAGACCATAGTGGAGCGTCATAACGGCAAAGTGCAGAGCCTCGACTACGAGACATCCATTCCGTGGCAGTCCTGGATGCAGCGCGCGCAGTCGCGTCTGGTGCTCCTGGTAGACACATGTCTGTGCGGCACTCCCGGCCCCGGCGGCATGATGCCCGGTTGCCCGCTGGATCTGAATCCCTTCAAGGAGATGCACGTATCATACATAACGCCGGCAGTGACCGAGCAGCCCGTATCCGTACACGAGGGACGCGCCCGCGTTCAGTTCGAGGTCGACAGGACCGTGCTGCACGCCGAGCCGTACACCTGCCGCAACGGTCAGCGCATAGACAACCGCGCAGAGCTCAAGACCATAGACGACACCGTGAGCTATGCTCTTTCCAACCCGGACGTGGAGATAGCCGAAATCTCGGTGACAGGTCTCGCCTCGCCCGAATCGCCATACGTGCACAATGCCGATCTGGCTACAGGCCGTAGCCGAGCTCTGGCCGAGTACCTTGGCCACAAGTATTGTCTCACGGCCGAGGGCGTCAGCTATGACGCCGTGCCGGAGAACTGGGCGGAGTTCCGCGCACTTGTGGAGAAAGCCACCGACATAACGAACACACAGCGTGCTGACCTGATGGCACTGATTGACCGTCCAGCGTACGGTCCGACAGATTACGACGCCAAGGAACGCGAGCTCAAGACTTCGCCAAAATTCAAGTCATTGTATCGATCGAAAATTCTCCCCGAATGGTTTCCGAAACTGCGCGCCACGCGGTTTGCCATCAAAACGAGGCTCAAGCCCGCCGACGACCGGAGGCTGGCCGAGATAATAAAGACCAATCCCGAGCTGATGACGCTTAACCAGATGTTCCGCGTGGCGCGTCTCTATCCGGAGGGGAGTCCGGAATTCAACCGGACCATTCTCACGGCCCTGAAATATTATCCCGACGACGAGACAGCCAACCTTAACGCCTCGGTGCAGGCCATCAAGAACGGCGACTATGAGTCGGCCCGGAAATACCTTGACAAGGCAGGGAATGGCCCGGAGGCGGAGAATGCACGCGGCGTGGTGGCCATGAACCGGGGTGAAGAGGAAGAGGCTATCCGTCACTTCCACAACGCCGGCAATCTGCCTGAGGCCCTGCGCAACCTGAACCTTATTGAGCCGTAAGCCTGGCTAAACAGGAACACACAACATAAGCTAACCTCACGGCCCGACATAATACGGGCACCTTAATCTGCATCAACGGATAAAACCCAAATATTCATTTAAATCAACAATTTATGAGACTAAACAAGTACGTGTCATGCGCTCTGACCGGAGCCCTGGCACTCGGACTGGGCGCCTGCTCCAATGAGGACGGCCCGAAACAGACCGATAACGAGGTTTTCAGCGGCGACGGATACATAGCCGTTGAAATTGACCTTCCCACGCGAAATGCCAACACCCGCGCCCTCAACGACCAATATGCAGACGGCACGGAGGACGAGTACAAGGTAGACGATGCCAGAATCATACTGTTCAGCGGAACCGGCGAGAACGACGCAGTGTATCAGGGTTGCTACAGTCTGACGGATCTGGACAAATCCGACGATGTCGACAACGACGCCATCACAACTACATACATGAAGTATGCGCAAATAGGAAAATTCGAACTCAACGGCGCCAATCTCTATGGACTGGTATGCCTGAACCAATCACGAATCCTGACTGTTTCGGATGGTCAGTATTCATATGCCGGCACTGCCTTGACTCCAGGAACCACCAAGTTCTCCGACATGCAGAAAATCATAACAGATGTACAGCTCTGGCGCACCTCCTCCACCAAGGACGATTATTTCTTCATGACTAACGCCCCGATGAGTCCCTATCCCGGCGGTGTGGACCAGCCTACGGACGACACACTGCAGACATTGGTACAACTCAACCCGCAGTTATATCCCACTCCTGACGAAGCCAAGGCCCATCCCGCCGGTTCCATCTTCGTGGAACGTGCCGTAGCCAAGGCCACTCTTTCGTATGCCAACGCGCAGGCCACAGACGCCTTGGCCGCAAATGAACTCACCATTAAAGAAGTGACCTGGGCCATCGGCAACACCGAGGAAACATCGTATGTAAACCGCAACATGACCGGTTTCGACACATGGTACAAACTGGCCAGCGACAAGCTGTCTCCCACCAACTATCGTTTTGTGGGTGCCGTGAAGCAGGGGTCTACCGCCCTTCAGCCGACGGTGAACCTGTACCGTACATACTGGTGTAATGACCCGCACTACAAAACTGATAAAACGGCTCCTGTCGCGCCTACCAAGTTCTACCCATCCTCAAAAGCATTGTACTGCAACGAGAACACGTTTGATGTAGCTCATCAGAACTATAAGAACACCACGACAGGATATCTGAAGGTAAAATTCGCCGACAAAAACGGCAACGACTTCACCGACGCCCTGTATGTGGTCAACGGCGACCAGACTACCATTTACTCGGCTCTGGCAGGACCCAAGGCTGTTGTGATAGCACATCTGATTCAGAACGATGTAGTGAAGAATGCGTTTAAGAATGCACTTAAGCCCGGCAAGACCTATACGATTACCGACGCCGATATAAAACTGAATTGGGGTGGCACCGGCACGACGACGACAGTGACCGGAATTTCCTTAACGGGAGGACGTGACGTTTCCGAAACAGGAGATTTCCAGTCACAGCCTAAATTGACAACAGCGGAAGCAAATGCCCTGATAGAGGAAGTCAATGCCTTGTTCCAGATTACCAAGTACAAAGGCGGCATCGCATACTACGACATACGCTTCATGCATTTTGCAAGCAATGATCCTGCAGCTGACCTCGCACCCTGGACGGCTCCGGCCAACAACCTGACCTCCAACACTACTGAAGCTTACGGCAGCTCCGGCACCTCCACAAAGAGATACCTCGGCCGTTACGGCATGGTCCGCAACAACTGGTATGACGTCGAAATCGAGGCTATAAAGAAACTCGGCACTCCCGACGTACCCGATGTGAACGTCGACACTCCCGATGACAACGTGAAGAGCTACATAAGCTTCAAGATCAACGTCCTCTCCTGGGCTAAGCGTACTCAGAAATTCGTTCTCGGAGACTGATATTCTCATACATTACACGTCATAAGGGCCGGCGTATCGGCGCATATCGGTTCGCCGGTCCTCTATCCTGACAGATTTCAAAAACACACGATTTCTCTTCTCGACCACCGACATAATCCTCTCTCCAACCCATCACCCCTCTCCTTCATAAACAGATACCAATATGAACCGTTACACCAACATCATAGCCGGCCTTTTATCCGTAACGCTCGGCACTGTGGCCGGGGGCTGCGCCACGATGCACGAGGATGTGGAGGAATGCCCCACCGGACTTTACGTCCGCTTTGCCTACGACTACAATACGGCACGCGCCGACATGTTCAAGGATCATGTGGGACACATCAGGCTGTATGTCTACGACGAGGCCGGAGACAAGGTGGCCCAGCGCGATGTATCCAACACTGCGACCGAGCATCCCCTGGAGGAATACGGATATGCCGTCCATTTCGCCGACGGCGAGCTTCCCGACGGCAGGTATCGCCTGCAGGCCGTGGCCATGCAGAAGGACTGGACCGAGGCCGAAGCCACTCCCGGTGCCAAATACCGTCGCAACGACCCTCAACGGCACGACCAGCTGACGGTTCATCTCGACCGCGACGAATCCCCTATCCCGGGACACGAACATTTCCGCGTCAGCAACGAGGCGCCTCTCGACACGCTGTGGCATACGCTTAAGGTCACTTCAACAGAACCGATGGAATCTCCCTCGATGCCGGGTGTCCACAAAACCGTAAAGCCTTACTCCATATATCCCCTCGAGGAACAGATGGTCGAGGTGCGATACAACCACGCCACTTACGCCACAGTGTCCCTGATACGGAACACCAAGCACATCAACGTAATTCTCCGTCAGCTGGACGAACCCGAAAATATATATCACGACGATTACAAGGTATTCATCGTCGACGCCAACCGCGCCGTAGGACATGACAACGAGTCTATATCCGACGAGAAGCTCTGCTATTCGCCTTACCACACCTGGACCACGGCGTTCGATGCCGACGGCACCGAGATCAATCCCGGCACGCGGGCCGAGTCCGGTTCCCATCCCGTGAACCGTGCCGCACACTACAACCTGATGTGCAACCGTCTGATCGACCACACAGGCGATTACGGCAAGAACGCCCGTCTCGTGATTTACAACGCACGCACCGGCGACAAGACCGTGGACATCAACCTCCCCTCCACTCTGGCCGAGGGACGACACGCCTACGACACCTACAACTACTCGTCGCAGGAATACCTTGACCGTGAATACGACTATCACCTTCACTTCTTCCTCAAGGGCGACAAGTGGGAATACTGCGACGTGGTGATCAACGTATTGGGCTGGTCACGCCGCGTGTCAAGAATCAACCTGGACTAACTTATGACCGGCATGAGAACCATATATCGTCTGATACTGCTGATGTCGATGCTTGTCTACCTGACCGGCTGTTCGATAATGGACTCTCCCGAAGAGGGAGCGTGCCATGGGGATGGAGTATGGCTTAAGCTGATCCTGTCCATGGACAACGGCGACACCGGAGCGACACGCACACCCGCAGCCGGCGAGGACGGCGATGGCCGCGAGGCAGGAACAGCCAACGAGAATGCAATCAAGACCTTGTCCCTGTTCTTCTACAAACCCTCGGGCGACGGCGGGCTCAACTCCCCATGGTCCACCAAGATCACGGCAACGGCTCAGATAAATGTAATTTCATCGGAAAGCACATGGAACGGCACCACGTTCGAATGTCTGGTCAACATCAAGACCGGCGTACCCGCCAACGGCGACCGGGTGGCTGTGATAGCCAACCATAAGTTCTCGGCCAGCCGACTCGCACAGATCAAGACTTTAGGCAAACTCCGCGACATAACGCTGGATGTGCCTTATACCGTATCCGACAACGGAATACCGGCGGACTATACCGACTTTGTCATGACCTCGGCCAACAGCGACGACGGCATCGTTGTCACCAACACCGCCGGCACATACGCCGACCCGTATATTACACAGGTCACCATCCAGCGTATGGCCGCGAGAATCGACTTCTGGTACAACGAGAAGCAAAACGACGCCTCCAAAATCACCGCAGGAGCCGACCGCGAACTTGTCTACCCGGTGAAGCGGTCCGTAGACGGCAAGACTCAGGAGGTCGCAACCGCATATCTTACACACATAGTGCCGTTCAACGTGATGCAGAAAGGGGCCTGGCTGTTCAAACGCACCACCCGACAAGGAGAAGTGGAACAGAGCGACCTCGACATCAAGAATCTGATTATTTGCGGCAAGGAGCTGACCAAAGCGGATGTGGCTGTCGACGAGCAAATCGCCGACAACTTGGTGGTGGAACCTCATACCATTACAAAACGCACAGCTTCTTCATCTACTCTATTCGATTGGTATGGCGACACCTTCCTGACACATGTCAAGGAAGATCTCGAGGCCGCATGCAACGCCTCCAGACCCATTCCGGAACTGATGGCGCGAGCCGTCAAGAAGACAGACTCTACTTTCCCGGAATTCAATAGAGCTTTCTGCCTGACGTATGCCAACGAAAACACCGAATCACCAGCCAAATATTATTTTTCGCTGCAAGGAGGCAAAATGGACCCGTCGTATGCCACAGGACTGCTGTTCCGCGTGGAATACGTTCCGAAGACTGTATATTTTTACACCAATGAACAGCTTATCCAGGGTAATTACAATCGGGGAGAAAATTTCTGGAGATACAAAAAAGATGGCGAAGAATTATTTTTCACATCCCAGGAATCCGCTCTCGGCTATTGTCAGGACAAGGGGCTGGATTATGCCAAATACGTCAAGAAATATGACAATGGCGTATGCTACTATCAGGAACGTCTGTATCACTGCAACGTCGGGACTGTCTCTACCGGCCTGGCGATCGGTGACAAGCCGATGCAGTATGCCACAGTGCGCAACAACATATACCGTGTCGGCGTGCAATTCAAGGGAATCGGCAAAACAGCGGACTCCGAACCGGAGACCGACAACATCAGACTGATAGTCAAGACCCGCAAGTGGAACTTCCGCCGGATGGACGAAATAAAATTCTGATCATGACACTTACAAGACAATACATATACACACTGCTGTCAGTCATAACGATGCTCCTGTTACCGGCATGTTCCGATGAAACCGACGGACCTGACAACGGTTCCGAGCCGGTGAAGGTACGGTTGCACGTACGGTCGTCCGAGCCCAACAACGCACCGGATCAGGACAGCCACGACATCACGCTCCCTAATGAGAACATACACACCTGGTGGGCCGTCATCGTGGACTATCATAACAAGGTTGTGGCCAGCGTCAGCGGCAACCCGGGAGAAGACAATGCGAACGGAGTGACCCAGGACACATCAGACATCATAGAGATCAAGCCGGGACACTATAGCGTCTACGCATTCGCAAATGTCAGCATGGACGATGTAAAGGCGGCAACGGAAATCGATTTCAATTCCACCACCCTCCCCTCATGGGAGGACCTCCGCTACGTAAAATGGAAATCGGGACAACCCTCGGAATTCAACAACTGGGAACGCACCAGAAATATACCTATGAGCGGATTCACCACCATTGACGTGTCGCAGAGCAATCAGGACGTAACGGTGGAAGTGATACGTATGGTGGCCAAGATCACCTTCCAGTTCACCTCAAGGCTGAGCGAAGATGTGTGGATCCGGGGTTTTCACCTGTCGCCTTACGACTACAGCGCAAGCCGGCTGTTTCCCGACTATGATCTGCTCGGCTCGGAGGTCCCGTCGGACACGGCTTTCCTGAGCAACACCTTAGCCATATCGTTTCCTGACGAAATAGAACTGAAAAAAGGAGACAAGGTGACCGGCATACATTCCTATTTACGCGAATCGGCCAGCTACAATCCCTTCGGCGTGGCCGATGGTGAAGAGGCGCCACGTAATTTCGGCCTCAGGTTCGACCTCGTCTATGTTCCGGACGGCACTAACAAAAACCGACAGAGCCATGTCTATTCCGTAGTCGACAGGCTGAAGTACATATCCCGCAACGACCATATATTCATTCCGGTGGTGTTCACCGACTATTTTACCGAGATCTCGGTCAGGTTCTATCCCCCCATCGGCGGCTATCCGGCCGTGGTGACCAGTCACGACGATAACGCATTCTACGCTGCATTCGATACAGAAGGAGTCTTCGGCATCAATGCGCGTGTCCGCGAGACAATCGACCCCACCGGCTGGATACCTTCCTCCAACTATACCGTCGAGGTGCATAACATCTCCAATCCGGAGATATTCGTCACATTGCCCCATGTCGACCCCGTGACCCACGAGATAACGGGCGAGCTGGGCAACACCTCCGGCACCTCAGAGGTCATACTCAATATAACGGTGACAATCAACAACACCTACTACGACACCTACACAAAGAAAATACAGATCACCAGAAACTAACCGATGTCATTGCACGGTTACAGATCCACAACAAGAGCACGTTCACAGACAATAACACCTGACAATGAATATCAGAAGCATACTGAACAGTTTCATCCTTGCGACCCTGACGGCTACAGGAGTCTCGCAGCCGGGATATGTCAAATACCGGACAAATTATGCTGACTGCAAGTTCGAGCATACCAAAGGCGTATTGAATAAAATTAACCGTGACGACGACTTGAACGCATGGTGCAAATGGAGCGAAATGTGGAATGTTGACGGCACTACTAAAGTAACAGATCCGGCATTAAAGGAATTGATGCCAAATTATTCATATATAACTAAAAATATGAAGGGCGATGCATTCACCGATGCGGAAACCGCATTACGAAAGAGGCAACGCACTCATGTGATGGAACATACCCTGTACGCAATGCCCGGGGAGTCAATACGCCTATACCCGGGTTACGGCCATCAGACAAATTATAGCTCTCATTCCCACATGCACGATGTGTTCATACGTTGGTATGACTATGACAACGGGACATCATGCGTTTCGTCCAAAAACGTACAGTTGCTCGATTTTCCCCAGAACCAGGACAAGATAGAATGGCTGAAAAACAGCAGCCACGACTATGGGTTTGTGGTCAGCACTGCATTGCTTGACAAAGTAAACGGTGAACCGGATTACTCAGTGCATGAATATCCCCCTGTGTTTAAATATCCCCAGGGAGGTGTCAAACTGGACCGCGATTACGACATAGCGTGCGATGTCAGCATGAAGTTCGATAAACAAAAGAACATCAGCACTACAATCAACGGAAGGACCTTAATGGAACCCGCCGTCATCTATAGGCACATATTTCACATCAAAGACGGCAAGACATTTGCCGACAAAATTTCGGGGAGTGCAGATAATAACGAAGAGTATATCCGAAAGAACGCGATATATGTGACGGCACCTCTCGACCGTAATTTTCAGATACGTCTGAATGGTTTTTTCCCATCGGATGCCAAGAATCGTACCAGCAGTTATGTCTATAAATCTGACACGGGGTACGAGCGAGTACACGGCTGTAAAATCCATGCATACAATGACGATTCTCATGCGGAGATGACCTCGACAATGAATTGGAGACTGGATGCCTTGGCGGATATTGCAGATATAGGTGGTAAGAAGTATTCAATATACAGAATGTTGCAATGCGGGAAACCTCAATCAGGCGACTTTACCGTCCAGATTGTCGGAACGGATGAGTCTGGCAACGAACTATACATATCCGGCAGCAAAAGGAAGCTGGTGCTTGAGGAGTATCATGTAAAGTTCGTTTCATGGCAAAATGCCCACATGGTCACGGAAGGCACAATGAAATCAATCACCTCGAAATATCGTCATTATTCGGAAGACGCGTTGGACGACAAGTATGGTGAACCCAAAGCCGTTGTCAATTTCGATGAGTATTGCGCATTTTTAAATACTGATGGGCGATCTGAGATAGACAAGATTAATAATACAGGATACTCCAACAATTACATCACTAATGTACCTGCTCCCCCTGCGGAGGCAGGTGTAGTAAGTCCTGGGTGGCTGTTCAAATGGCCTGTAAAATGGACCAATTCACAGTATGGTTATGGATACACACGACGTGTGGGCTGGTTTCTGTATGGACTGGCAACCAATGCATTCTCAGCTCCTTCTTCAGAAAACGCACGGAAGTTCACCGAGAACCCATCTTCAGATTTTGGATTATTCGACAGGCTTTATTATAACAACATCAATCCTGGAGATTCCAAATACAGTCAGGGATTTTTCCTATACGTTGATGCTGCTACCGACCCCGGTGTGATGGCACGCCTCGAGATATCAGATCTCTGCATCGGATCCCAGCTGCATGTATCCGCATGGGTAGCCGATATAAACTATAAGGCAGAAGCCAATAGAGAACGGCCCAACCTTCGGTTTAACTTCGTAGCCGTTAAGAAAAACGGAGAACGTGTAACCATGCATTCGCATATCACGGGATATGTGCCAAAAGACAATAATTATCTTGGACGCTGGCTGCACATATATTTCAATTTCAACCTTGACTTCACTGGACTGGATGTCAAGCTAACGGATGTTGCCCATTACGAACTGGAACTGGACAACAACTGCACCAACACTTGGGGAGCTGACTACGCCATTGACGATATCAGAATATGGGCGATGAAACCCAAGGTATTCACGGTTCAGAAATCAGTTCAATGTGTCAAGGGCGGTCCCGCACGGATGGAATTCCAGATTCCATGGAATGTATTGCTCCAAAGCAGCGGCATTAAGGCAGCCTCAACCGGTTCGGCGGCTTCCGAAAACTTCCTGTACTACTCGATAATCGACCAACAAAAATACGACCAATACATAAATAACGGGAAATCCATTCAATACGCCTTTCAGAACTCAGCCGTAAGTCGCACATATCTCCCTGGTATGCCTGGAGATGGACAAGCCATAAAAAAATATGGTTCTGTATCTTTCAAAACCCATTACCAGTCGAATACTACCAACCCGTTTTCTTCTACCGCTATGTTCCGGCGCACCATCGACGACACAAAGTATCTGTGCATCACCGATTATCCGGCACTTACGGTCGGCAAAAAGTATTACATAGTGTTCTACGCCCCGTCCACCGGCAAGATTTCGGATACAGTCGAAGCTGACGGCACTCTGTTTAATCCAAAGGACGACTGTGCAAAGGTCGGGACTTTCACAGTCAGGTCCTCAGGCGAGATATATGTCGACGGAATCCCTTCGAAGCCAGAATTCCAGGTGTGCGGAAATCAGCGACCGGTAGTGCAGATTGATCTGGTGGGTGACAACAATGGCATTATACAGACTCTGCAACAGCACGCCTGCGTGGACTGGTATAGCGGCACGTCGCTGCCTTCCGATCTTCTTGCCGCTCTCCGAGAGTTCAGAAAACATTATCCTGATAACGAAGATATGACCGGAGTCTCTCCCGAAGGCTCTTTCACCTCCGGCATGTGGTCTTTAATCATCAACGAGCTGGATAACGCCAATCCGAAACTGCATCTTTACAAGTCATCGTATATCATGCAGACTGGCGAAACGGTATTCGCAATCCCTATCGAAGTCGATCACGATGACAACGTGACAATATGTTCAACCCCCATAAAAATAGTGGCTGGTGACAATTCAGCAAACTCCCCGTTCATGTATAATGGAATTCCCTCCATCAAATACCCGGACAATTATGGAGGGGATGCCCCGTTGCGTCTTAGTCTCGATATGCTGACTAATCGAAATACCGCTAAGTCCGTCCAGGACAGACAGGTCCATATTCCAATCAGACAATTGTTCCCGACAAATGAAAGTCAAGATCGATTATACGCAATTCAGGCCAACGATTCGGTCTGGCTGTGTGAAACCAATGACCCGGAATATGTTCACAAACTGTCGTCTATAAAAAATGGATTAATGACGGCCGGCATGCTTAAGCAAATGTCTGCATCCACCGGCAGCAGCTCTACATCCAATAGATTTGACATTGAATTCAAAAAGAGCTTTAAATTCAAGGAAGGATACTATTATCGTTTTAAGTTCAATTTTAAGGAGGGGCTGGATCTTGTGACTTCTCAGACATGTGTCGGTGAGGATGTGTTCACCATAAAGGTTGTGCCCAAATATCAGGAATGGACCGGGAACAGTGGTAACGGAAATTGGCAGGACGATCGCAATTGGCGTCGGGTATCGGCTTCGGAACTTTTTATGCCTCATGACTCATCCAGCCCTTATTTCACGGACGGTAGTAATAAAAAGAATACAGCAGGATATGCTCCTCTGAATTTCACTTATGCCGTGATACCGAATCATCATACATTGAATGGGCAACAGCATAAAATGTTGCCATATCTGTATGGTGACATGAAATATAATCACCTTCAATATACACCTAAGACAATTTGGTATAGTTCGTCAGCTACAGAGAATTTCAGCTGGTCAGAGGATCCGGAAGTTCCGCAAGAAGACGGCTCTCATGTGCAGGGCGATCCTACTAATAATGTACAATACGATATGGTGGGGCATGAATCCGACGATCACCTTGGATTGTGGTGTCGCCCATGGCGTATGAATGAATGCAAGCAGATCCACTTCCTGCCAGGCTCAGAGATTATGCATCAAGAAAAATTAGTATATGAATATGCCTGGGCTGACATGGAGGTGAACCATTCCAGATGGACACTATTGGCATCCCCCCTACAGTCTACCGTGGCCGGAGACATGTACCTTCCAACCGATGGTGCCAAACAAAAAACACCGCTGTTCACCTCCATGAATTTCAGTTATGGTTCTAATGGACCGTACAACAGATTTAAACCCGCCGTGTTCCAACGGTCATGGAACGCCAATATGGCAACAGTCGTTAAGCTTAATCAACAGACCGAGAATGTGGCGATTGCCAACACGTGGAGCAATGTTTATAACGATGTAAACGTAAAATGGAGTGCGGGGGTCGGGTTCACTGTCAAACCCGATGTATCGAAGGCATTGAATGTGGATAACAGCGGATTGGTAAGATTCCGTCTGCCCAAAGCAGACAGACAATATCATTATTATTCATCGGAAGGACAATCGGGCAACGTAACGGATATACAACGCTCCGGTGCAGGTCGTCTTAATCCGGTATCCGGCACCATTACGTTGACAGGCAACGGTGCGGCCGGATCCAATATATTCCTTGCCGGCAATCCGTTCATGACACACCTTGACGTTAAAAAATTCCTATCGGCCAATTCAGACAAGATTCTCCCCAAATATTGGATTATGACCGGAGGCGTGTTACAGGCTGCGGTCGTGGATGGGGATATGATTGTGGGCACAATGGGCGATCCGGGGTTCATATCCCCGATGCAGGGATTCTTCGTACAGGCAAGCAGCAATACAACGTCACTCAACCTGACGTATAATGAATCAATGATGAAACAAGGCAACCTCGGTACTGAAGTATGGATTCGCAAACCTGGCGAGACTCGATCGGATCAGAATTACTCTCTGGAATTAGATGGAGCTAAAATTTGCATCTTAGACTCGACCGGGAACATCCTGTCATCGGCATTGCTTAGAATAAGGCATGATTCAAACCACGGATACCTGCCTGAAGAGGACGTGCCAATGATCGGCGATACGCTTATGTCTGCCGGGCCGCAGGTCTATACCGTGGCCGGAGATATGGCAAGTTCGATCAATACTCTTCCTGATCCTGACAATGTTGAAATCGGTGTGTTCGGCTGTGAGGGAACACCTGTGACCTTATGTTTTGAAAACACCCGAACACTGGATGGATACATGCTTGTGGATCGAGCCACAGGTGAGGCCACACCAATTGAAGACGGCCTTAAAATAGATTTACCCACCGGATCGGTGTCGAATCGTTTCTTCATCACTTCATCACCAATAGGATTGCGAGACAATACACTGAAATTCATGTTAAATGGAAACAACCTGACCGTTGAATCATCAGCTACGGATCCACATATGAATATTGCAGTATACAGCGTTTCCGGATTGATGGTTCATAATTCACAGGCAGATTCAAATTCAATATCAGTCACACTCATGCCCGGCATTTATGTGGTTGAGGCTTCAGATGGAGACAATGAATTGAGAACGCGAATTCTGGTTACACAATAATACTTTGAGACATGTTTTTGATAAATCTCAGTGTTCGTTTGCGTATGATGATGTGCGCCGTCTGCATGGTCCTGACAACAATTTTATTGCCGGAATCCATATATGCAGACATGACAGAACGCCATGGATCCAATTTCCATAATAATGGTGCCGCTCTACAATGTGATAGTCTGAATGTGGATCTCGGGATAGTGGAACCCGACAGTATCGGGGTCGGCGAATTCAGATACAGCAATGCTGGAAATAAACCGTTGGTAATAACTGATGTGTTCACGACCTGCGGATGCACTCGGCTGGATATGGACACTGAACCGCTTCCTCCGGGAGGTAAGGGTGTGATAAACGTAAGGTTTATATCCAAAGGACTACAAGAAGGACCGTTCTGCAAACGGGTACGCGTCATGACCAATTCGGAAACAGAACCGACGATTGTATTCACAATAACCGGTAGAATCAAACGCAAATTATTGAGATGATAATCATTACCGTCAAAGGCACTGTGCGTAGAAGATTAAGGAGATAAAAAAAAGTTGAGGCAGAGTGTGTCAGCGCCTCAATTGAATTAGGTGATCGTTTACTAATGGGACTATGTTTCTAAAACGATTTGTAGAGTTCAGGCATCGCAGAGATTGCGATGCCTGAATTGTTATAATGCACGTGATCTCGAATCAGGCGCACTCTCCGGCCTCTGAAACCCGGCTATCTTCGATGGTGTCCGAAATTTTCGCAGCCTTTCGGTATTGGGCCGGAGTCATGCCGGCAATGCGGCGGAACCAGGTTGTGAACACCGCGCGCGAATTGAATCCCACACCCTCCGCCATCGCGTCGATGGAATATCGGTCGTAGGCCGGATCGGCCATACGCTCCATGGCCACGCGGATACGCACCCGGTTCACAAGAGTGGAGAAATTGCATCCGAATATTTCGTTGATGGTGTTGCTGACATACTGTCTGTTTGAATCGAGCATCGATACCGCCGCGTCAAGGTCGAATTCGGATGTGAGCACAATGGGATCGGCAAGTATTTCCTTCTCGATACGTTCGGCCATTTTGCGCATCATTTCATCTGATATGCCCTGCCGTGCCACTGGCTGCTCTTCTTCAGAGGGGCCTGCGGTCCGAAGCCATTCGGAGCGGTTGCGCATGGCGTCGCGCAGCTGCAGGAACATCTCCTTGTTGCGTTCGCCGAGACGACGATTAATCCTGTAATAACGCCATGTATAATATCCGCTCCCCAATATCAGCACTCCTAACAGCACCAGCCAGCCGCTGCGCGCTGTATTGCTCCGGTTCATGTCATCGGTCCTGGACATTATCATGGCCGTGCTTTCCTTGAGGTCATTCTCAAAATCAGCCGCAGTCACGGCATACTGGAGAGTAGAATCACCTAATGCAGCAAGCCACTCCTGGGTTTGCTTCAGCATTTTGTCATCATGCGCATGCTTGTAGCATATAGAATATATCAACAATGGTTCCGTTCGCATATTACGCATCCCGTATCTATATGTATCCTCCATTATACTGTCACAACATCCCTTCAGGTCTTCGGGAGGCGCCATAAACAGAACCTTCATTGCCGCTCTGTCAAGGATCTGGAAATAATGGTTCAAGGCATTCTCGGGAGTATTGGCTGTCAGTTTCAACGCACTGTCCATGTGCCTGTACATCGGGATTAATTCATCCTCTTCCTCGGCAGCCCATGCGATACGCCAGGTCTCAAGATTATGCCGTGATATTTCGGTCAGAATCGGTTGCTCGCATTTATGATTATCAAGTATATGGGTCGTTATGGCAGAAAGAATACTGTCATGACAATATGTCAAAGCCTTGCGGCTTAACCGATTGTACATAATATGGAACAATTCCTCCTGCCGTGTACTGTCGGCCAGTTGAACGCATGAGATCATCTCCTTGGTTTCCCTCTCATATTCATCCTTACCCGGATCATGAAAGCGACTGTTGATGAATGTCCTGGCGAACCGGAATCTGGCATCACGGATATTATGCCGACGCATAATATCATCAAGCAACCTGATATCCTTAATTGCCTGCACATTACTACCGTTGTAAAAGAAATTCACTTTCCATCTCTCAAACAGGGCCAGGGCCGTGACATGGGCTATGGCGGAATCTGACGTCTCATTGTAACGTCCTATCACTGTGTTGAGCAGTGAAATGGCGCTGTCCCGTGTTTCGGGTCGCAGCAACATCGTCCTGGCCAGTGTCAGCTGCTCTGAAGATTGTTCTATTTCCTTACCATGCTTGTCACAACCGGTAAATATGCCGGCCAACATCAATGCCAGCAACGGCAATACTGCCCGTCTTACCTTTCCGCGGGGGAAATGACTATTGCCATTCGTTTTGTGTTTGTCTGTCATGATTAAATTAAAATTAATGTGTATTATTGTGTTATAGTGAGTCTTATATTATAATTATAGCGGTGTCAGACCTTGTTTTCTCGCGCCTGACGGTATTCGTTAGGGTTCATCCCTGTCACTTCATGAAACCATCTGGCAAACGATTTTCGGGAACCGAATCCCACCGACATTCCGAGGCCTTCCACCGAGAGTGCTCCATATTCTTGGGTGTTGTCCATGCGCTTCAATGCCTCTTTGATACGCGCCCTGTTCACAAGCTCGCTGAATCCGCACTCGCATTCGCTGTTGATCACAGCACTGACACGTGCTCGCGATTCTCCCGCGATATCGGCAAGTTTCTGCAAGTCGAAGTCGGCTTTATAGATAGTTTCGGAATTATTAATTATTTCCAGAAGCCTGCGGCCGCATTCGCTCTTGGCCTCATATTGTGTATTGACGATCGGAGCGAGGGCCGTCTGGCAGTCTGAAGTTTGTTGGGTGCTATCAGTACTATTGAGCGTCAGCGATATCTCCTGCGCATTAAGATGCTCTGCAAGCCGATTTCGGTCATGGCGCAATCGGCTATTCCAGATATACGTCACATATAAACATATAATAATGACGATCAGGACTGTTACACTTATTGTCAATGCTCGCTTTATGATTCGCGACTTATCGTTGGCAGCATCCAGATCATGACTGATCCGATTATTAAGTTCAACATATTCATTGAGGTCTAAATCCTTGATAAACTGATCGGATGTGATGGTATCAAAAAGACTTGTCTGCCAGTCAAAAAGATTAATTCCCTTATATGTGTTAAGCCTGAGTGAATCGGAAACAGTTACCAAAGCCTCATACCGTTCTTGAGGGAGATTATGTATATATGATAGCGAGATAACGCTGTCAATGAATCTGACAGCATCATTATCATTGGTGATACGGGCATGACGAAACTTGTCAAGATACAGCCTTGCCTTCCACATTGGACCGAAATTATCCGAAATCATAAGGTTCAATGCCATTTCGTGATGCCATTTCATTGCAGTCATATTATAGCGTGCATAGGCAACATTTCCAAGATGGAAATGCCTGCAGATGCTGTCGGCTAAATGATCGGAACAATGATGTCGAAGCAGCAGTCGTTCTGCTCCCGGGAATCCATCCGGATCCTTCTGGATCACATAGGCCATGTGCGACAATGTCATGAAGGACTGATGGAATAATTCAGCATCAGTTTCGGGCCCGGCATCAGCCACAGCCATTGCAAGATGCTGCCTCGCCTTCCTCATGTTGTAAACAGGGTTAATGCGGCGCATACGGCTCACATATAGCATTCCCATGGCATAATGGACCCTCTGGCTGTCTATGTGCCACAATGAGTCTATGAGTATCATCCGGTGGATATCTTCTGGGATTGCGTCGTGCAGGTTGTAGCTGAAATACAGCACCCTCCACCGTCTATAATAGCCTTCGAACACTTCGCGGGCAGTTTCGCGCGACATATCCGGACGATAACGATGAGCTACAATGGAATAACACATCAGGGCACTGTCACGATATTCGTGCCTGCGGCTCCACGCGTCGCCGGCCTTAAGCAACTCGGCTGACGGCTCCCTCAGACATTGTTGATAATAGTCGGTCGGCGATGCCTCGGATGTTAAAGCGAAAGGTATCGATATTAATAAAATCAAATATAGCAGTCCGGCTCGCAATGCAGTCATAAGCCCGGTATATATGTGTGATCGTATGAGTGATCGTGTGTGCTATTGTGTCCCTAAAGGAATTATCCCCGCAAAGATAATGCTTGTAATCTGCAAAAACTACTCTTTTTTTTGCAAGTTTTATTCAAATTCAAAAGTGGCGGTCAGAGGAAAATGGTCTGAGGTCTTGATGCGGTTCTTCTTCACATTGAGGGGACGCAGGGCGCCACGGTACATTATCTGGTCCAGGTGCAGCCAGAACAGGTGCTTGTTGTATGTGATGAGGTGTCCGAAACCCACCTCGGAATAAGCGTCCTTGAATCCGTTGCGGGTCATGACGCGCCAGGTGTACGATTCGGGCACGTTGTTCATATCCCCGCACACTACAATCGGGCCATCGTAATCCTTGAGTATCTCGCACAGCAGTTCCAGCTGGCGCGCCTGTATCGAGAACGCATCCCGCATCTTGCCTAAGATAGAGTTCTTGAACTCGCGGGCACTTGCCTTGGCCGTCTCCGTGCCGCGGATGTCCGTTATTACCTCCCGCTCCTTGTCGGAGAGGCCGGGCGAATACAGATGCATGTTTACCAACAGCAACCGGTGACCGTCGATGTTGACACGATAGAAGGAATAGTATTTCAGCAGCATCCGCCAGTCGTCGGGCAGCCTTACGCCGTTGCGCTCGGCCAGTTGTCGCGCGGGGAGGTTGTGCACCGGATATTTGCTGAACACGCGGGTGTCTTTGCCGGCTTCGTGCGATTCATAACGGTACAGCACCGCGAACTTCTCCTTGAAATCCTGGGTCAGCCGGGGCACTTCCGATTCTTCCCATTGCTCCATCTCCTGCAGGCAGATGATGTCAGCGCCGGAATTGAGCATGAATTCGAGGGATTCGTTATACAGCTGGTTCTGGGGGCGGTCACTGCGTCCCGTCATCAGTTTCTGATCCCAGCCGTGCAGGCAGTTCCACGACATGACACTGAACTCAGTCTTACCGTCCGTAGGGTTGTTGGACAGTTTCAAGGGCACAGCCGACAGAATGGGGGCCGAGGCCGCTATCAGCGAGCCGATACCCAATGCGCCGGTTATCCATTTACCGCTGACGAGCCACGCTATAGCCGTAAACGCAGTCAGCATGGCAAGATACGGCATCATCATCACCATTACTGCGGGTATGGCCGTGATGGCCGGATTGATGTGTCCGCAATATGCCGACAGTATCGTCAGCCCGTACAGCACGAACGATGCTATACGCAGCACCATGCGGACTATCGGTTTAATAATCATAAGCTTTTACTGTTTTTCGTTAAACGCGGCCGAAACCTCGTCGAGCGTCTGTTTCTCGCGCTCGGTCAACGAATCGAATCCCGAGACACGTACTTTGTTCAGCAGCTCGTCCAGCACTTCTTCGGGCTTTTCGTCACCCTCATCGATCCTCACGGTCACTTTCCGAGGCTGCATATTCTTGAACGCCTTCGGCTTGCGACGGCGCGGCTGACGGTCGCTGACGGATATTTTCACTTTATCGTACAGTATCAACAACAGCGGGCTAAGCGCGCCGCCGATGTGGGCGCAATGCGCGGCGACACCGGAGGCTCCCAACAACGTCAGGATGACCGTAAACACGGCAATCCATTTCAGCCTCACCTCCCCTATCAGGAACAGGGGCACGTCCATATCGGGACGACGTATCGCCGCATAGACCATCACGGCAAGCGTGGCCGCCGACGAGCCCATCAGGAACGATCCGCCGGCGCCGGCGTTGGCAGCCATGAGATAAAAGATGCCGCCGATTATTCCGCCGAGCAGATACAGTCTCAGCACCGCTTTCGGCCCGTCGGAATCCGACAGCCAGCGACCGAACCATACCAGCCACAGCATGTTGAACAGCAGCTGCAGCGGATTGGCCTGGGCGAACATATACGTGACCAAAGTCCACGGCATGGTAAGGAACTGATCCACCCCTGCCGGCAACGAGAATACACGAAGCACCCACGCATCGGGCATCCCCGTCAGCGCACTAAGGCCCATTGTCAGCCATATCAACAGCGATACGGCCACATTTGACAGCACCAGCGACGCCACCGTGACGTTGCCGCCAAACATCGACACAAGGCTGTAATGTCTGTACTTTCCCATGCGTCAATAGAATCCGTTGCCGTGCAATGTGCCTTTCCTGCGCCATATCAGCAGGATTATCAGACCGAACAGCATACCGCCTAAGTGAGCGAAATGCGCCACCGTTCCGCCTCCGTTCACACCGAGGAAGAACTCAAGCACGCCGTAGCCTATCACCATCCATTTCGCCTTGATGGGAATAGGTATGAAAAACAGATACAGCGGCATGTTGGGGAACACGAATGCGAATCCCAACAGCAGACCGAAGATGGCGCCCGAGGCACCCACGGTGATATAGGAATTCTTCACCATCTCCATGTTCTGTATCAGGCTCATGTCGTGGTTGGCGATGGCGGCGTATAGAGCCTGCTCCATGTGGTCGAAGGTCAGACCGTTGAGACGGGCCAGATCGCGGATGTAGTCATGTTCCCAGGTCAGCGCCCAGACGCCTTCCTGCACCAGGGCCGCGCCCATGCCGCACACCATATAGAACATGAAAAACCGTTTCGAACCCCATGTGCGCTCCAGTATGGGTCCGAACATGAACAGCGTGAACATATTGAAGAACACATGTATGAAGCTACGCTGGTCGTGCAGGAACATATAGGTGATGATCTGCGCAGGATTGAAGTCGGTAGCGCCCACATAGTGCAGGGCGCAATGCCGGTACAGTCCGTTGATAGCAAATGTGGGGAACAACGCCTCGACCACCCATATCAGCACGTTGATTATTATCAGATTCTTCGTGACAGCGGGCAGATTGAATCTATTTGTGTTAAATGCACTCATAATTTATAAAACTCCCGTAAAATGGCGGGATAAGGCTTATTTCTGCTATTAATAACGCAAAAAATGGCAAAAACTATGAATTCTCGGCAAAAAAGTAAAAAATAACGTTTTTTTATTTGTAAATCCTTTAAATATTGCTATATTTGTGGTCAAAATCAAAAACAGGAATGATTGGTCTAAAAAACCTTATAAATCAAACCGATATTTTTGAAACACACTAAACATCGCACAGTATAATCAATATCAAATACACACACCAATGAACAAGACAGATTTGACGAACGAGATCGCAGCCAAAGCAGGGCTGAGCAAAGCAGATGCCAAGAAGGCACTTGACGCAACACTGGAGAGCATCGCACAGGCCCTCGTCAACGAGGACAAGATTCAGCTGATCGGTTTCGGCACATTCTCCGTAGTGGCCAAGGAAGCCCGCACCGGCATCAACCCCCGCACAAAGGAGAAGATTGAAATCCCCGCCCGCAAGGTTGTGAAATTCAAACCGGCTGCTGACCTCGGAAAGTAATATCGTCCAAGGCTCCACACCATAGCGAGTCCCCTCGGGGATTCGCTTTTTTTCGTCTCCATGCGGTTTCAGCATTGCCGGTTTGCGGCATCAAATTTGTTATGTGACAGAAAAGTGTTAATTTTGCGTTCTATATATTATTATTGAATTACAGTAACAGCATAATGACAATAGAGGAAGTAATATCGCAGGGAGTGGCCGGAGCTCTTCATGAGCTGTACGGACTCGACATAGATGCGGCGAGCGTATCGCCTGCACCCACCAGCAAGGACTTTGAGGGCGACCTCACGGTAGTGGTGTTCCCGTGGCTCAAGGCCTCGCACAAGGCCCCCCAGGTCACGGCCCAGGAAATAGGTCAGTGGCTGGCCGACCATGTGGAGGCAGTGGACAGTTTCAACGTCGTGAAGGGATTCCTCAACATCGTGGTCAGCCCCAAATGGTGGCTCTCCGTGTTCCATGGCATCAAGGCCGACCAAAACTTCGGTCTCACCAAAGCCGGTGACAATTCGGAGCTGGTGATGGTGGAATATTCAAGTCCCAACACCAACAAGCCCCTGCACTTAGGACACGTGCGCAACAACCTGTTGGGCTATTCGCTGTCCGAGATACTGAAGGCCAACGGCTACAAGGTGATCAAGACCAACATAGTGAACGACCGGGGCATCCACATCTGCAAGTCGATGCTGGCATGGCAGAAATGGGGCGATGGCGTCACACCCGAATCGGCGGGACAGAAGGGCGACCACCTGATCGGCGACTTCTACGTGCTGTTCGACAAGCACTTCAAGGAGGAAGTGAAGCAGCTGCAGGCACAGGGCATGACGGAGGACGAGGCTAAGGAAGCGTCGCCTCTGATGAAGGAGGCCCGCGAGATGCTGGTGAAGTGGGAGCAGAACGATCCCGAGGTGCGCAAGCTGTGGGAAACGATGAACTCGTGGGTTTACGCCGGTTTCGACGAGACATACCGCAAGATGGGCGTGGACTTCGACAAGATATACTATGAGTCGCAGACATACCTGGAGGGCAAGGAACTGGTGCTGAAAGGCCTGGAGGAAGGGAAGATGTACCGCAAGGAGGACGGCTCCGTCTGGGCCGACCTTACGCCCGAGGGCCTGGACCACAAGCTGCTGCTCCGCTCGGACGGCACGTCGGTCTACATGACCCAGGACATCGGCACCGCCAAGCTCCGTTTCCGCGACTTTCCCATCGACAAAATGGTGTACGTGGTGGGTAACGAACAGAACTATCACTTCCAGGTGCTGGCCATACTTCTGGACCGCCTCGGCTTCAAGTGGGGCAAGGACCTGAAGCACTTCAGCTACGGAATGGTCGAGTTGCCCGAGGGCAAGATGAAAAGCCGCGAGGGTACCGTAGTGGATGCCGACGACCTGATCGCCACGATGGTGGCCGACGCCACCGAGACAGCCGCCGAGCGTCTGGCCGAGATGCCCGAGGACGAGGCAAGGGAAGTGGCACGCAAGGTCGGTCTCGGCGCGCTGAAGTATTTCCTGCTGAAGGTCGACCCCAGGAAGAACATGCTGTTCAATCCCAAGGAGTCGATCGACTTCAACGGCGACACGGGACCTTTCATCCTGTACACCTACGCACGTATCCGCTCGGTGCTCCGCAAGGCTGCCGAATCCGGATTCGACGCCGACACCGAGGTGCTCGCCGAGCCCAACAAGAAAGAGGCCGCGCTGATACAGAAGATCGACGACTTCCGCAACGTCGTGGCCGAGGCCGGCAAGAAGTACTCCCCCGCCGTGATAGCCAAATACTGCTACGAGCTGGCCAAGGAATACAACCAGTTCTACCACGATTTCTCCATCCTCAAGGAGGAGAACGAGCCTGTGCGCAACCTGCGCCTCGAACTTTCCGCAGTCACTGCGCGAACATTAAAGGCCGGTCTCGCCTTATTAGGTATAGAGGTGCCCGAAAGAATGTAACACCCGAAACAACACCTTAACTATGGAATATAATAATCAGACCACTCCTCCGTCTTTCTACGAAAGCGGAGCCGTGACACGGCAGACCAACGCCGTGATGAAGCGCGTGTATGTGCGCATGTTTATCGGACTGCTGGTTTCAGCATTCTGTGCCCTCGGCGTGGCCTCGTCGCCCGCCGCACTCTCCTTCTTCTTCGGAAACCAGCTGGTGTTCTGGGGAATGCTCATCGCCATGCTGGTGATGGCCTTCGTGATTCCGGCACGTCTCAACAAGATGTCCACCGGAGCCGTCCTGAGCTGTTTCATCGTATATTCGGCACTGATGGGCTGCTGGCTGGCTCCTATCTTCCTGGCATATAAGTTAGGAACCATCGTCTACACGCTGTTCATCACGGCAGGCACGTTCGGTGCCATGTCGGTGTACGGATTCTTCACCAAGACCGACCTGTCAAAGATGGGATCGTATCTCATGATGGCACTGTTCGGTCTGCTTATCGCCATGGTTGTCAACATCTTCGTGGCAAGCAGCACATTCGACTGGATCATCTCCATCGTTGGCGTATTGCTGTTCGTGGGTCTGACGGCCTGGGACACACAGCAGGTGAAGCAGCTGTCGGCCATGAATCTCGATCCCGCCATGGCCGACAAGCTCGCCACAATGGGCGCGATGAACCTCTATCTGGATTTCATAAACCTGTTCCTGTTCCTGCTCCGCATACTCGGAGGCAACAGCCGCGACTAATAATAACGGTCTATGGATACTAAGAAACTGATTGAGGATATCACTGAGGCCGTGAAGACATACATAGCCGACGAGGAGATGTATGACGACAACACGCAGGTGGTGATAAATCCCGCCGACGGCGTGGTGTCGCTTGAAACCGACGACACGGAGGACGACCTCGACGAGAGTCTGGACCGTTACGACGTGATGGACCTGCTCCGCATGGATGCCGACGGACATTGGACTCCCGATGCCGACGCCATCCGCACGGCCGCCGAACAGACAATGCCCGATTGATTCGGACAATAGTCTAAAATATTCATTTATGTCCCTGACAGTCAGTTTAGACTTCAGGGACTTTTCTTTATAAAAAAATCTTATTAATTTTGCGTCATAAACGTATGGCGGAGTGATCCGCAATCTTTTTCACTATACTATCTTAAAAACCTATATCATGAGACAGTCAATCGGCATGTTCCTGTGCGGACTGCTGCTGGCAGGCGCGTCAAGCGCGACGGCCGCCGTGGAATTCGGCATCGATGCCTCGCATCGCGGACCGAAAATAGGCAAGCTCCACTACGGAATATTTTTTGAGGAAATCAATCACGCGGGCGACGGCGGCATATATGCCGAACTGGTGCGCAACCGCAGTTTCGAAGACAACACGGGCAATCCCGACGGATGGAGCAAGACAGCGGGCGTGACCTGGAAACTGGTCACTGACAACCTGTTGAACTCCGCACAGGGGCAGGCGCTGGACGTGACGTTCGGCGCGGCGGGCGACGCCGTGACCAACGAAGGCTTCTGGGGCATGAACTGCGAGGCGGGCAAATCCTACAGGTTCAGCTTCTGGGCCCGTTCAGACAAGGGTTATGACGGCAACCTTACCGCTGAAATGGTGTCGCACGACGGCAAACCTCTGGGCAATGCCACCGTGGCAGTGAAAGCCGGCAAGGAATGGACCAAATATACGGCTACAATACAGCCTACCGGCTCGGACACAAACGCTTCGCTGAAGATTTCAGCCGGTAAAGCCGGTAATCTGACCTTCGACATGGTGAGCCTGTTCCCGCCCACATTCAAGGACCGCGAGAACGGATGTCGTCCCGACCTGGCGCAGATGCTGGCCGACATGCACCCGGCCTTCATGCGTTTCCCGGGTGGATGCTACATCGAGGGCACGCACCAGAACGGCGTGACCAACCGCTTCGAATGGAAGAAGACCATCGGCCCGGTGGAGACCCGTCCCGGCCACCGCAACGTCAACTGGAACTACCGCGTCAGCGACGGACTCGGATTCCACGAGATGCTTCAGCTGAGCGAGGATCTCGGCGCCGAACCGCTGTTTGTGGTCAACATCGGCCTGGGCCACGGATGGAGCGTTCCTTACAACAGCATCGACGAATACATACAGGAGGCCCTGGACGCCCTGGAATACTGCAACGGCGACGTCACGACCCGGTGGGGCGCCGTGCGCGCCGCCAACGGACATCCCGAGCCCTTCAACCTGCGCCTCATCGAAGTGGGCAACGAGAACTACCAGGCCGACGCCAACCAGCAGAGCGACCATTACGCCGAACGCTACATACAGTTCTACAACGCCATCAAGGCGGCATATCCGGAGGCTATCGTGATCGGCAACGTGGAATCGTGGGGCACCGACACGCCATCATGGCGCAACGAGCACCCCGTGGATGCCGTCGACGAGCATTATTACCGCAATCCCTCGTGGTTCGCCGCCAACTATAACAAATACGACAGCTATTCGCGCCAGGGTCCGAAGGTATATGCCGGCGAATATGCCGTGACATCCGATTTCGGCACCAACGGCACGCTGCGCGCTGCATTGGGCGAGGCCATCTATATGCTCGGCATGGAGAACAACTCCGACGTCTGCATCATGAACAGCTATGCCCCGATATTCGTGAACGAGAACGACCAGTGCTGGCGTCCCGACATGATCCGTTTCAATTCAAGCGAATCGTACGGCACTCCCTCCTATTATGTCCAGAAACTGTTCGCCAACAACGTAGGCTCGCGCAATGTGAAATGGACCGAGACCGGCAACACCCAGAATGCCGGCAACAAGGTGGGCTTCTCCACATGGAAGTCCACGGCGGAGTTCGACAACGTCCGCGTCAGCGATACCGACGGCAATCCGGTCTGGAGCGAAGACTTCACCACAGCACCGGCAGGATGGACTATGCCTTCGGGATGGAGCGTTTCGGACGGCGTATTGCGCATGACCGACGGCTCGGCCGAAGGACTGATAGCGGCCAGCGCAAAGGACGCTCCGGACAATTTCATATTTGAATTCGATGCCAAAAAGACGGGCGGCGACGAGGGATTCCTCGTGGCATTCAACTACGGCGGTCCCGGCGACTATATATGGTGGAACCTGGGAGGCTGGAGCAATACCCGCCATGCCGTCGAGATCTCGCGCAACGGCAGCAAGTCAAGCTATGGCAGCACTAACGGCACCATCGAGACCAACCATCTGTATCACGGCCGAATCGTGCTGAGCGGCACTTCGCTGAGATGTTACCTGGACAATGTGCTGATTCACGATATAGAAATCCCCGCCGACCGCAAGATTTACATGTCGGCCAACCTGAGCGACGACGAGAAGACCCTCTATGTCAAGACCGTAAACATGAACTCGGGCGACGTGCCCGTGACGCTGAACCTGACCAATGGCAAATTCGTGTCGGGCGACGCTACGATAATGGCCCACACCGATTCCGAAGCTGAAAACTCGGTAGACAACCAGAACAATGTGGTGCCTGTACAGGGCAGCGTGACCGTGACCGCCGGCAAAGCCGACTTCACCGCACCCGCCAATTCGATGTGCATACTGAAATTCAATGTAAGCGACGTGGTCAGCATGAAGGGAAAGCCCATGTCGGAAGCGGCCCTGGCCGAAATCAACGCGTCGTTAGGTGGTCTGCGCCAGCGTCTGGCCAACCTGCGCGCCGGCGCCCAGCTCCCCACGCAGCTTGACAACGCCGCCACAATCGAATGGAGCCTTTCGGCCGACGCCGATCCGAACGCTACCCTCTCGACTTCGGCATGGACCACCACGCTGGACGTGACAGCCGTTGAAAACCGCAATGCCAAGCGCGCGGCCGGTACATTGACGGCCTATGTCACCGCGGCCGACGGCTCGACAGGCACACTGTCATTCCCCGTCACCGTGGCTCCGCTCGACGACGCCTACGGCTATCTGTATTGCTACATGAACAGCGGAAAGGAAATAACCAACTATGCCCTTGGCACGAAGGAAGACAAGGGACGCGTGTTCAATCAGCTTAACGACGGCAAGGAGATATTCGACACCGAGGCCCTGTGCGGCATCGAGCATGGATCGCGCGACGCGTATATGCAGAAGGGACAGCGCGACCATGAATGGTTCATGACCGTTACCGACATGTGCAACGCCAAGTCAAAGGTATGGAACAACTACGGCATCGACCTGCTCCGCAGCAACGACCTGATTCATTGGGAAAGCACGGTGTTCGACTTCCGTCAGGGCAAGAAGATATTCTCCGATCCCGACGCGGTGACTGACCTCTATAAGACAGACGCCGAATATGCCAAGATCCGTCGTGTATGGGCTCCGCAGTTCATCTGGGATCCCGCGGCATTCAACGGTCAGGGTGGTTACTTGGTGTACTACTCGGTACTTTCCGACAATGCCGGCGACAACCACGACCGCATAGTCTACTCGTATGCCGACAAGGATTTCAAGACCCTTACACAGCCGCGCATATTCCACGACCCGGGCTATTCCGTAATCGACGGCGACATAGTTTATAACGACTATGACAACAAGTATCATCTGTGGATCAAGCATGAGGGCGCTTCAGGCACCGAGCGCGGCATCTGGCACCTGACATCCGACCGTCTCGTGGGCGACGACTGGACATACGTGGACCACAACGGCAACGAGGGCAGCGAGAACGTTGAGGGCTCATCGGCCATACGACGCATCAACGAGGACGACATGAACATCTACTACATGCGTTACAGCGGCGGCTCACACTATAAGGTATGCACCGCCGACCACCTCGGCACCAACGTCAAGCCCTCGAGTGACCTGGCAGGCACAGGCGCGTTCCAGCACGGTTCCGTGCTGTATGCCAACGAGGCCGAATACACGTTGCTGACCGACTGGGACGAGCTGCTGAAGCAGATGGAATGGGCGCAGGCAACGGAATCGCCCATATTCAAGGATGCCCTCGCCCAAGCCGACGCGGCGCTGAAGGTTCAGGGATTCGACGCCCTGGCTGAAGCCATCGCCGAGGCCCTTGACGCCATGATGAAGGCCCGCGAGACATATATGAAGGACATCGTGGACAATGCCAAGGACGGCGACATAACCTCGCTGATAGTGAACCCCGACTTCAACGGCAACAACGGACGCGGCTGGAGCGGCACCGGGTTCACCGCCACCAACAAGGGCGTGGCCGAGTTCTACAACACCACATTCGACGCATACCAGGAACTCCCCTACATGCCTGCCGGCGAATACACGCTGACATGCTTTGGTTTCTACCGCAACGGCGGCAAGGAGGCCTACAGCCTGCACACCGCCGGCACCGAGGCCCTGCTGGCCGAGGTGTATATGAACGAGACCGGCACGCCGTTCATGTCGCTGTTCAGCGCCGACAAATATACGAACTCCCCCTACACCTTTCCCGACGACGTCACCACGGCCAACAACGCCTTCAACACCGACGGCAGCTACGCCGGCAACACGGTGAAGCTGACACTTGACAAGACATCCACCCTGCGCCTGGGCGTCCGCAAGTCCGTTCACTGCGACCGCGACTGGACCTGTTTCGACAATTTCAGGCTCACCTACACTCCTGACCGGAGCGGTATGGCCGGCATCGTCCCCGACAGCAACGCCCCCGTCAACGTCTATAGTCTTGAAGGCATGCTTCTGCGCCGGGACGTCCGCCGCGCGGACGCCCCCGCCGGCCTCGCCCCCGGCCTCTACATAGTAGGCCGCACCAAAGTCGCCGTCAGATAATCCTTTCCAATATTTAAGTAATTCAAGTTTCGCATGTCGAATTATTAAGAATTTCAAGTCACAGAACAGATGGCAAAAGCGAGGCTTTAGCATACACAGAACTTACAGATTTACACAGAACTTTATCTATGTATGAAGTCATAGTGACGAGTGATGAACTTTGTCACTTATCACTATGACTTCTGACTTACTATTGCCGTTGCCACAGACCTGCGATCGCAGAAAACAGAAAGTACACAGAATGCTTCTGTGCGGGTTCTGTCGCCGTCAAAGACGGCTCTGTGTTAATGACCGAGTCCGGCCGGAAATGGCGCAAGACGTTGAAGTTCTGTGCTGTTCTGTCAGTTCTGTGCGGATGCCCTGCATCCGAATAGTTCTGTGAGTCTGATTTCCTCTAATTCCGTATCATATAACTTGCAAAACTTGATTTAAGTAATCTGACGGGGAGAATTAATCACCGCTGACCAATAATAACAGCCAACAGGGCAAGAGATAAACATTAATTGCAGATGTTTATCTCCTGCTCTGATTTTTGCCTGTTGCTCACGTCTTTAATATCATCTCCACCATTGATATCTTATGGCATTATGGGCATTTTGCACAAATGGATTGTTGGGCTCATGCCACTTGCCAATCCTCAAAATTCCCTCTGTTGAATGCTATATTGGAATCCCAATAAATAAGCAAATAACGAAAACAAATTAACTCAATTTAACAAAGTATATTCTATCAAAATCAAAAAACAAAATCCATCAAAATCAAAAAACGCAAGTTTTCGCCTTGCTCCGAACTTTCAGAACCGGCACAGAACCAACCATTAACAGTTACTCGCGTATGGTTATACAGACATGGTGATGCGTTTACCGACGCTCATTCTTGACATATATAAATCTGTAAAAAATTATAGATACATCCATAACAGTGCTGATTATCAGCTATACCTACAGATTATAGTGTACTTTGGAAGTAAAGGGAGCCAAGCAAGAGAAAATGGATTTGAAATATTGTCTTCCTTTAGATAGATATTTTAACTGCGTTCATTTACGTCTCTTTACTCTACAAGACACTTTTACCAGAATGTCGTTTGTTACGATTTCTATCAATGACGCAGCAAATATTCATTCCTATTCTCATTCCAAACTTAACTCTCCATAACTAATCTTATAATCCTATTTCATATATCAAAATGTCTAAAAGAATAATTTTTATTTGTTTTTTTTGCCAATTATAAATTGTTTTGTAACTTTGTAGCAAAATAATTCAATTATGAAAATCGAAACAATAGCTTTCAATCCTAAACCGCGAAATCAAAGTGAAATATTGATTTCTTGGGAATCGGGGGATACCACAAGTATGCTCTTTAACAGCATGTATCCTCTGCAAGTTAAAGGTTACTATGAAAGAGCTATTTATGATTTGTTTAAAGAGAAACACGACATAGTTTCTTTCGATGAACTTTTTGGATTATTTGCTTGGTGGTTTGCAAGGCATAACCTGATTATGCCTCTTATGGTTGCAACTTTCAGCAACGATGATCGCAAAAGGATAGGCGCAAGAATCAAAGCAATAAGGGACGAAATGAAATTAGAGGCGAAACAACTGTCTATGATAACAGGGATAGATGCCGCCAATATATCCCGTATTGAGCAAGGAAAATGCTCAGCAGGTATAGATACTCTTGCTAAAATAGCGAATGCTCTTGGATATAAAATTGATTTTGTTAAACTTAATGATAATGTTATGAATCAATTATCAATTCATCTTGGTAAACATAGCGATAGCTTTGAATACCTACAATCGCTCTCTGAAAAAGAAGCGAAATATCTGTGTTCAACACTTAATCTTTCTATAGGAGAGAAGAAAGAAATATCATTTTGGACGGGCGGAATTCCTGAACTGATAGCAGTCGTCTCATTTGAGAAGAAACAAAACGGAGAAGTAATCTACGAAATAGACTATTCCCAATCAACGCTTTGAAATGAAAAAAGCAATACTCACTCTCGTTCTCTTGTTGGGTTGGGCCATAAACCTAATCGCAGCTGATCCCGCAACAATTGTTGCGCCCACGTCCACTGTGACCAATAATTTTGTTCTTTATCCCACCACCAATATCTACACATTCTTGAAACTCGACACAAGAAATGGTAAGATATGGCAGGTGCAATATTCAATGGATGAAAATGAATTTGAGGTTGTTCTCAATAATAAAGCCTTAGTATATACAGAAAAGGCAGGGCAATTCGCCTTATATCCGACTACTAATAATTGGACTTTCCTATTACTGGATACTGTCAATGGTGATGTTTGGCATGTTCAATGGTCACAAGACGCGTCTAATAGAGGAATAATCCCTATAAAATCTTTAACACGATAAGAAAAAAATAGCTCATACAACACAAGCATAATTACTTAAGTAAATAAACAATGACTAAGGCAAACAGTAAACCGGCATTTGTTAAACGCGATACCATTATTGCGGGCAAGGAATACGCGCAGCTTTTGAGTTCTTTAAAAGAACGTTTTCGAAGTTCGCAGATAAAAGCGGCCGTCAAGGTCAACACTACAATGCTTGAGTATTACTGGTCTATGGGTCGGGATATTTCAAGACTTCATGAAGTTGCCAAATGGGGCACCGCATTCTTTGATTGCCTGAGCATTGACCTCAAGACGGCTTTTCCCGGTCAGACAGGGTTTTCCGTCACTAATATCAAGTATGCCAAACGGTGGTATGAATTTTATAATCAAGAGGATGTAATTCGTCAACAAGTTGTTGACGAATTTGAGATGCCTACGGATTTTGGCCTGATTCCTTGGGGACATCATATAGAGATATTCACTCGCAGTAAGTCTGTTAACGAGGCTATTTTCTATATTGAAGAAACCATACAGAATAGTTGGAGCAGGGCTGAACTTGGGGTAGAGATTGATAACAACCTTTATGAGAAACAGGGTCACGCCATTACCAACTTTGATGAGAAGTTGCCTGCTCCATATAGTGGACTCGCAAAGGCGATATTGAAAAGTCCGTATGATTTCAGATTCATAGACAAAAAAATCACGACCGAAAAGCAGTTGGAGGATGAACTTGCAGCCAACATCACCCGATTCCTTCTTGAATTGGGTCAGGGGTTCGCGTATGTCGGTCGTCAGATGGAGTTAAAGATGCCGGGAGGTCAGACATTCATTCCAGATATGATTTTCTACCATACTCGGCTAAAATCATATATCGTCTGTGAACTTAAAGTAGTTCCGTTCATTCCCGACTTTGCAGGAAAATTGAATTTCTATGTCTCGGCAGTTGACGAACTGATGAAACAGCCTGATGACAATCCGACAATAGGATTGCTTATATGCAAGTCGAAAGATGATACGGTCGTAGAATGGTCGTTCCGAGGAATGAAACAACCGCTGGGGGTTGCAGAATATCAGCTTAAAGAATATATTTCAGAGAAAGCAGCAAAGATACTCCCTTCCGAAGCTGAGTTGCAGAACGTCATAGACACATACGATGATGTATCGGATGACTGAGAATTTCAACAACCAATATTCTGATTAACTGATATAAAAAGCGGACTTATATAAAACCTACCTATATAAAAAAG
>OIGD01000302.1_pt1 | contig 63814 bp, 53 predicted proteins | sample 1582211 | NCBI WGS metagenome assembly OIGD01 (sample SAMN04414078, study PRJEB24778) | human gut metagenome | material: faecal | host: Homo sapiens
CTCTGGCGATCTTTCTAAGAGCTGAGTTAGGCTTCTTAGGAGTAGCTGTCTTAACTGCTGTACAAACACCTCTCTTCTGTGGTGAAGCTGTATCAGTAGGCTTTTTCTTAAGTGAGTTGTAACTTCTTAAGAGCGCTGGTGCAGTAGACTTCTTCTCTACAGTCTGTCTTCCCTTTCTAACTAACTGGTTAAAAGTTGGCATGTTTTCACCTCCATTCAAAATATTTTACACCATGCATACACAAGTATACACACAAATCACATGCCTTAAACGCATGCTTGACTATTATATTATTCAAATCGTCGGATGTCAACAGGGAAACCCGCAAAATATAAGAAAAAATTTCATTTTTTTAGAATATAAAGTCATTTATAAGAAAACACACATGGCTGTCACCAACCATGTGTGTTTATTTTATTACTCTTCTGTGTTAACAGTTTCTTCTACGGTTGCATCTGCTTCCTCGAAATCACCTGTCTCTTCGCCTGTTACCTCTGACATATCGATGTTTCCATCGCCTGTGTCAAGCTTCACATTACGATAACGCTTCATACCTGTACCAGCAGGAATCAGCTTACCAATCAGGACGTTCTCCTTCAGACCGATCAACGGATCAACCTTGCCCTTGATAGCGGCATCGGTCAATACCTTGGTTGTCTCCTGGAAGGATGCTGCTGACAAGAAGGAATTTGTAGCAAGAGAAGCCTTGGTAATACCAAGCATAATCTGCGTTCCCTTTGCTGGTTCCTTGCCTTCTGCTTCCAGCTTCTCGTTGAGCTCTGTGAACTCAAGTGCATCTACGTTGATTCCTGGTAAGTAATCGCTATCTCCGCTTTCCTCAACACGAATCTTCTTCAGCATCTGACGAACGATAACCTCGATATGCTTATCGTTGATCTCAACACCCTGCAGACGGTATACCTTCTGTACTTCCTGGATCATGTAATCCTGTACAGCACGTACACCCTTGATCTTCAGGATATCATGTGGATTTACAGAACCCTCTGTCAGCTCATCACCGGCTTCAAGTACCTGTCCATCCTGTACCTTCAAACGTGAGCCATAAGGAATAAGGTAAGCCTTTGCTTCACCTGTCTCCTGATTTGTAATGACTACTTCACGCTTTCTCTTTGTCTCACGGATCTCAACCACACCACCAAGTTCTGTGATGATTGCAAGTCCCTTTGGCTTTCTTGCCTCGAACAACTCCTCAACTCTAGGAAGACCCTGTGTAATATCTCCACCGGCCACACCACCTGTATGGAATGTTCTCATTGTAAGCTGTGTACCAGGCTCACCGATTGACTGCGCAGCGATGATTCCGACTGCCTCACCAACCTGAACCGCCTGTCCGGTTGCCATGTTTGAACCGTAGCACTTTGAACATACGCCAAGGTGTGAACGACATGTGAGGATCGTACGAATCTTGATCTTTGCATCTCTTCTTGGTTCTGACTCACCTTCGAGTGTAAATGGAACACCATCCTTATCTACACCATTCTTCAAAACGTTCTCTGCACGCTTTGGAGTGATCATATGATTTACCTTTACAAGCATGTTACCATCTTTATCGTAAATGCTTTCCGCTGCGTAACGACCTGTGATACGATCTTTCAGGCTCTCGACTACACGATCACCTTCCATAAATACTTCGACATACATGCCTGGCTTCTCTTCACGATCTACGCTACAATCAACATCACGGATGATCAGATCCTGCGATACATCTACCAGACGACGTGTCAGGTATCCAGAATCGGCTGTACGAAGGGCTGTATCAGAAAGTCCCTTACGAGCACCATGCGCAGAGATGAAGTACTCCAATACGTCAAGACCTTCACGGAAGTTTGACTTGATTGGGAGCTCGATGGTACGTCCTGATGTATCTGCCATCAGTCCACGCATACCAGCCAGCTGCTTGATCTGCTTATCACTACCACGGGCACCGGAATCTGCCATCATGTAGATGTTGTTGTACTTATCGAGGCCATCCAGCAGAGCCTTTGTCAGCTTATCATCGGCTTCCTGCCATGTCTTGACAACGGCATGATAACGCTCTTCGTCGGTCAGATATCCACGACCGAACAGCATATTCTCTTTATCTACGATTTCCTGTGCATGCTCCAGAATATCCTTCTTAGATGCAGGGACTGTCATATCAGAAATAGATACTGAAATCGCACCTCTTGTTGAGTACTTATAACCCATTGCCTTGATATCGTCCAATACCTCTGCGGTCTTTGTAACACCGTGTGTATTGATACACTTGTCAAGAATCTTCTTCAACTGCTTCTTATCAACATGGAAGTTGATTTCTGGCTCCAGGATATTATCTGGATTTGTTCTGTCTACGAATCCAAGATCCTGTGGAATAATCTCGTTAAAGATCAGACGTCCCAGTGTACACTCAACGAATCCTGTATGCTTCTCGCCATCTGGAGTCGTAACAGTACGAACAACTTCGATCTTCTGATGTAATGTAATCTCTTTGTTCTCATATGCGAGCATTGCAAGGTTCTCGCTGCTGAACTTCGGCTTCATGAAGTTTCTGACTGTTCCTACAATATTCTTGTAGAATGTCTCTGCCTTTGTCTTCTTTGCAACGACACGAACTCTGATATAATCATCTGCATCTAACTCGCCTGCGTAACAATCTGTATGCAACTGCTCCAGATTGCCCTTCTCATCATCTGCAAGATATTCTTTCTTGATTTCTACATTTGCAGCTTCTTCGTCAGAAATACTTGCATAGCGCTCCATAGTCAGATAGTAAATACCAAGTACCATATCCTGAGAAGGAACGGCTACCGGACCACCATCAGAAGGCTTCAACAAGTTGTTTGGTGACAGAAGCAGGAATCTACACTCAGACTGTGCCTCTACAGAAAGTGGAAGGTGCACAGCCATCTGGTCTCCATCGAAGTCGGCGTTGAACGCGGTACATACCAATGGATGAAGCTTGATTGCCTTACCTTCTACCAGGATTGGCTCAAATGCCTGAATACCAAGTCTGTGAAGCGTCGGGGCACGGTTCAGCATAACTGGATGCTCTTTGATTACATCCTCCAATACATCCCATACTTCTGGCTCCAAAGACTCAACCTTCTTCTTTGCTGCCTTTACGTTTGTAGCAATACCACGTGCTGTCAATTCTTTCATTACGAAAGGCTTGAACAGCTCGATTGCCATTTCCTTTGGAAGTCCACACTGATAAATCTTCAGCTCCGGACCAACTACGATAACGGAACGTCCGGAATAGTCAACACGCTTACCAAGAAGGTTCTGACGGAAACGTCCCTGCTTACCCTTTAACATATCAGAAAGAGACTTCAATGCACGGTTACCAGGACCAGTTACCGCACGTCCTCTTCTACCATTATCAATCAATGCATCAACGGCTTCCTGCAGCATACGCTTCTCATTACGAACAATGATGTCAGGTGCCTTCAGATCCAACAGTCTCTTCAAACGGTTGTTACGGTTGATGATTCGACGATACAGATCATTCAGATCGGAAGTTGCGAATCTACCACCATCCAACTGTACCATTGGACGGATATCTGGTGGGATAACTGGAATTGCATCCAGAATCATCCACTCAGGCTTATTATGTGAGTTACGGAATGCTTCTACAACCTCCAGACGCTTAATGACACGTGCACGCTTCTGTCCGGTTGCTGTCTGCAGCTCCTCTGTCAAAGTCTCAGCCTCTTTGTCCAGATCAACTGCCTGAAGAAGCTCCTTAATTGCCTCGGCACCCATTCCAACACGGAACTTTCCGCCGAAGTCCTCTTCTGCCTTTCTGTATTCTGCCTCAGAGAGCACCTGTCTGTATTCCAGATTCGTCTCTCCCGGATCAATTACAATGTAAGATGCAAAGTACAGTACCTTCTCCAAAAGCTTTGGAGAAATGTCAAGCATCAATCCGATACGGCTTGGAATTCCCTTGAAGTACCAGATATGTGACACTGGTGCAGCAAGCTCGATATGTCCCATACGCTCACGACGTACGGAAGCTTTTGTAACCTCTACACCACAACGGTCACAGACAACGCCCTTAAAACGAATCTTCTTGTACTTACCACAATGACATTCCCAGTCCTTGCTTGGTCCAAAGATTCTCTCACAGAAAAGACCATCTTTTTCTGGCTTCAAAGTTCTATAATTGATTGTCTCTGGCTTTGTAACCTCGCCATGAGACCATTCTCTTATCTTTTCAGGAGATGCAAGTCCAATTTTGATGGCATCAAAATTTATAGGCTGCTCTTGATTTTTCTCGTTATTCATCGCTAACATCTCTTACAAATCTCCTTCCTTAAAATTCATCATCGAAATTACCGTCGAAATCATCGTCCAGATAATCATCATTCAAAGACTCTAATTCGTTATCCTCGTTAACTCCGCTGTATCCGTTCTCTCCAAGATCCTCATTGAAGTCGTCTGGATCTTCGCCCATATACTTCTTCACGTTCTCATTTCCGGTATCCATAGACTCTCCGAGTTCTACCTCTTCACCGTTCTCATCGAGAACTCCGACATCCAGACCAAGTGACTGGAACTCCTTAAGCAATACCTTGAAGGATTCTGGAATACCAGGAGCCGGGATATTTTCACCCTTGATGATTGCTTCGTAAGTCTTCAGACGTCCTGTTACATCATCGGACTTCACAGTCAGGATCTCCTGCAATGTATGAGATGCACCGTAAGCCTCAAGAGCCCAAACCTCCATCTCACCAAAACGCTGTCCACCGAACTGTGCCTTACCACCAAGTGGCTGCTGTGTAACCATTCCGTAAGGACCTGTCGAACGTGCATGAATCTTATCATCAACCAGATGATGCAGTTTCAGGTAATGCATGAATCCAATTGTAACTGGTGAATCAAATTCCTCACCGGTTCTACCATCACGTACCTTTACCTTACCTGTACGGTTGATTGGAACACCCTTCCACTCTTCACGGTGGTCACGGTGCTCATACAGATAATCCATAACTTCCTTCTCTGTATCATCTTTATACTTCTCATAGAATGTCTCCCAATCGGAGTTTGCATAATCATTTGCCATCTCCAGAGCATCCATGATATCATGCTCGTTTGCACCATCGAAGACTGGTGTAGATACGTTAAATCCAAGTACCTTTGCAGCAAGGCTAAGGTGAATCTCAAGCACCTGTCCGATATTCATACGGGAAGGTACGCCCAATGGGTTCAACACGATATCAAGTGGACGACCATTTGGCAGGAATGGCATATCCTCAACTGGAAGGATACGCGAGATAACACCCTTGTTACCATGACGACCAGCCATCTTATCACCAACGGAGATTTTTCTCTTCTGTGCAATGTATACACGAACAGACTTGTTTACTCCTGGTGGCAGTTCATCGCCATTTTCTCTCGTAAAGATCTTTGTATCCATAACAACACCGTAAGCACCATGTGGCACCTTCAGTGATGTATCTCTTGTCTCTTTTGCTTTCTCTCCGAAGATTGCACGAAGCAGTCTCTCCTCGGCTGTTGCCTCAGTCTCTCCCTTTGGAGTTACCTTACCAACTAAGATATCACCGGCACGAACTTCCGCACCGATACGGATAACACCGTTCTCGTCCAGATCCTTCAGGGCATTATCACCGTTTCCGGAAACTTCCTTTGTGATCTCTTCTGGTCCGAGCTTTGTATCTCTTGCTTCTGTCTCGTACTCTTCAATATGAACAGATGTATACACATCTTCCTTTACCAGTCTCTCACTCAGAAGAACGGCATCCTCGTAGTTGTAACCTTCCCATGTCATGAATCCGATCAATGGGTTCTTACCAAGTGCAATCTCACCGTTTGATGTAGATGCACCATCAGCGATTACCATTCCCTTTGTTACACGATCACCCTTCTTCACGATCGGGCGCTGGTTCATACAGTTACCCTGGTTGCTTCGGGCAAACTTGATTACATGGTACTCATCCAATGTACCATCGTCACACTTGACAATGATCTTCTCGCTGGATGACATCTCAACAACACCATCGTGTTTTGCAACAATACATACACCTGAGTCAACAGCTGCCTTTGCTTCCATACCTGTTCCAACAACCGGAGCTTCTGTACGAAGAAGTGGCACTGCCTGACGCTGCATGTTGGATCCCATGAGGGCACGGTTTGCATCATCGTTCTCCAGGAAAGGAATCATGGATGTAGCAACAGAGAATACCATCTTTGGTGATACGTCCATCAGGTCAACGTTTGCCTTCGGGAACTCAGATGTCTCTTCCCTGAAACGACCGGATACGTTGTTCTTCTTGAAGTGACCGTCCTCATCCAATGGCTCATTCGCCTGTGCAACAATATAATTATCCTCTTCGTCCGCTGTCAGATATACAACTTCATCTGTAACAACCGGATTGGCAGGATCTGACTTATCCAGCTTTCTGTATGGCGCCTCAACGAAACCATACTCATTGATTCTTGCATACGTAGCAAGAGAGTTGATCAAACCGATATTCGGACCTTCAGGTGTCTCGATTGGACACATTCTACCATAATGTGTGTAGTGTACATCTCGAACCTCGAATCCGGCACGATCTCTTGACAAACCACCCGGGCCAAGGGCTGACAGACGTCTCTTATGTGTCAGCTCAGAAAGTGGGTTGTTCTGATCCATGAACTGTGACAACTGAGAGCTTCCGAAGAACTCCTTCACGGCTGCTGTAACAGGCTTGATGTTGATCAGAGACTGCGGGGTAACAGTATCCTTATCCTGCGTTGTCATTCGCTCACGAACGACTCTTTCCATACGGGAAAGACCGATTCTGTACTGGTTCTGGAGCAATTCACCGACTGCACGGATACGACGGTTGCCCAGGTGGTCGATATCATCGTCGTTACCGATGCCATACTCCAGATGAATGTTATAGTTAATGGAAGCAATGATATCTTCCTTTGTAATATGCTTTGGTACAAGCTCGCTTACATTTGCCTCGATGGCTGCCTTTAACTCGTCCTCGTCATCGTACTCCTGTAAGAGTTTCTCTAATACCGGATAATAAACTGCTTCATGTATGCCAACTTCCTTCGGATCGAAACCTACATATTCAGAAAGATCTACCATCAGGTTTGACAGTACCTTTACATTCTTCTCTTCCGTCTGAATGTACACAAAAGGAACTGCTGCGTTCTGGATTGCAGTTGCATCCTCTCTTGTAAGAGTGGTACCTGCTGCAAACAAAACTTCACCAGTACTTGGATCAATGACATCCTCTGCCAGAACATGACCTGCAATACGATTCTTTAATGCAAGCTTCTTATTATACTTATAACGACCAACCTTCGCCAGATCATATCTTCTTGCATCGAAGAACATACCCATGAAGAGATTTGTCGCATTTTCTACTTCCTCTGGTTCGCCCGGACGAAGTCGCTTATAAAGCTCGATGACACCTGTCTCAAAACTGTTTGAAACATCCTTCTCCAAGCTCGCCATAATCTTTGGCTCCTCACCAAACAGATCAATGATCTCCTGGTTTGTTCCAAAGCCAAGTGCACGAATCAAAACTGTGATTGGCACCTTTCTATTTCTATCAACATGTACGTAAAATACATCATTGGAATCCGTCTCATACTCCAGCCATGCACCACGGTTTGGAATCACTGTAGATGAGTACAAGGTCTTACCAAATTTATCGTGATCGATTGCATAGTAGATACCAGGAGAACGAACCAACTGGCTGACGATAACTCGCTCTGCACCATTGATTACGAATGTACCTGTCTCTGTCATAAGTGGAAGATCACCCATGAAGATATCATGCTGTGCAATTTCACCTGTTTCTTCATTACGAAGATGCACATTGACCTTGATTGGAGCTGCATAAGTTGCATCACGTTCCTTGCATTCTTCAATAGAATACTTGATGTCTTCCTTACACAACTGATAATCAACCAGTTCCAAACTCAAATTGCCTGTGTAATCGACGATTGGAGAAATATCCTTAAACACTTCTCTCAAACCTTCGTCAAGGAACCACTGATATGAATTCTTCTGCACTTCGATGAGGTTTGGCATGTCCAAAACTCTCTTCTCAGTTGAAAAACTCATTCGCATACCTCTTCCCGATTTCACAGGACGCATTCTGTACTTTTTCATCGACGCATTCACCCCTTGAATTTATTTGGTTTTTTCTTTACTATCCGAATTTATAGCACACATATCCATAGTAATGACATTTTACTATACTATCATGGTTGGAAATTTGTGTCAACACACTTTTTGAAAAAAATTGCAGAAAAATAAAAAAGATTTCTTTGTATCATTTCTTAGATAAAAAATCCGGCTTGGCATCTGCCAAACCGGACATTTAATGTTTAAGTCGAAATTACTTAAGAGTAACCTTAGCGCCTTCAGCCTCAAGCTTCTCCTTGATCTCGTTAGCCTCTTCCTTAGAAGCACCTTCCTTAAGAACCTTAGGAGCGCCATCAACAACGTCCTTAGCTTCCTTAAGTCCAAGACCTGTACAGTCACGAACAACCTTGATAACCTTAACCTTGTTAGGACCTACTTCTGTAAGCTCTACGTCGAAGGAATCCTTCTCCTCAGCTGCGCCAGCACCGTCTGCACCTGCTGCTGCAACTACAACGCCTGCTGCTGCAGATACGCCGAACTCTTCCTCACATGCCTTAACGAGATCGTTAAGCTCTAATACTGTTAAACCCTTGATTACTTCAATAATTTCCTGAGTTGTCATTTTATTTTCCTCCATTAAATATTTTGAATATTTTAATATTGTTTCACATGAACATTCATGCTTCATGCAGCCATCTACCTTATATACAGTAAACAGCCGGATTATTATTCATACCTAACTCTGAATGAATTAAGCCTCTGCGTTCTTCTCAGCAATCTGCTTAAGAACACGAGCAAAGTTGGTAACAGGGGACTGAATGCTTCCAAGGAACTTGGAAAGTAATTCGTCTCTTGATGGGATAGTAGCAATAACCTTGATACCATTCTCATCATAGTATGTGCCATCAACGACACCGCCCTTTAACTGAAGCTTGTCTGCTGTCTGCGCGAACTGGAATAAAACTCTTGCAGGAGCTGTAGCATCAGTCTTAGAGATAGCGATAGCTGTAGGTCCCTCAAGGCTCTTAGAAAGCTCCTCAAAAGGAGTATCCTTAACTGCTATGTTGATAAGAGTGTTCTTATATACCTTATAAGTAACACCAGCTTCTCTTAACTGCTTACGGAGCTGTGTATCCTGCTCAACTGTAAGTCCACGATAGTCAACAACAACTGCTGCTGCTGCGCCATCAAGAGCTGCGCTGATCTCATCAACGATTGGCTTCTTAATCTCTACTTTTGCCATGATTTCTTCCTCCTATTATATTTTTCTTTGCCATATATAATATAAGAAAAAAGCCCCCCGTAGCCGGAGAGCACACATAAGTCTGATACTTATATTATCCCTCGGCAGGTGTACTTAGCCTTATATCCGTCCGGATACCTGCTGTCTACGGCAAAATCCCTCATTCGTTATATATGCTATAAGAAAGAGAGCCGATTTCCATTCGTAAAAACAGAAATCTGTATATTACATTCCGTCCGGAAGTCCCGAACGGAATGCATTATATCATTAATATATATCCGGTGTCAACCGTTTTTTCATAAAACAGAAATACTTACCGAACCAAAAAAGAATTAACCAACGTACTTAGATGTGTTAACCTTTACACCAGGACCCATTGTGGAAGCAAGTGTAATGTTCTTTAAGTATGTTCCCTTTAATGATGAAGGCTTAGCCTTAACGATTGCATCCATGATAGCCTGGAAGTTGTCTGCTAACTGCTCTTCTGTGAAAGAAACCTTTCCAACTGGAACATGTACAATGTTAGTCTTGTCAAGTCTGTACTCAATCTTACCAGCCTTGATCTCGTTGATAGCCTTTGTTACATCCATAGTAACTGTACCAGCCTTAGGGTTTGGCATTAAGCCCTTAGGTCCAAGTACACGACCAAGACGACCAACAACGCCCATCATATCAGGTGTAGCAACAACTACGTCGAACTCAAACCAGCCATCGTTCTGGATCTTTGGAATAAGCTCCTCGCCGCCTACATAATCAGCTCCTGCTGCCTCAGCCTCATTAGCCTTGTCACCCTTAGCGAAAACTAAGACTCTTACAGTCTTACCTGTTCCGTGAGGAAGAACTACAGCACCACGGATCTGCTGCTCAGCGTGACGTCCGTCACAACCTGTTCTGATATGCGCTTCAACTGTCTCGTCAAACTTTGCAGTTGCTGCCTTCTTAACTAAAGCTACTGCTTCAGCCGTATCGTAAGCCATTGTACGATCGATTAACTTGGCAGCTTCTGTATATTTCTTACCTTTTTTCATTATCAATAACCTCCTAGTGGTATTTGCGGGGAAATCCCTCCCACGTCTTGTGCTCGGCTCCGTGCCGAAATTGATTCAAATTAATCCTCTACAACGATACCCATGCTTCTTGCAGTACCAGCGATCATGCTTGTAGCTGCTTCAACGGATGCTGCGTTGAGATCCGGCATCTTAAGCTCAGCAATCTTCTGAACCTCAGATCTCTTAATTGTTGCGACCTTAGTCTTGTTAGGAACACCTGATGCAGACTTAAGATTACAAGCCTTCTTAAGAAGAACTGCTGCTGGAGGAGTCTTTGTTACGAAGCTGAAGCTTCTGTCAGCGTAAACAGTGATAACAACAGGAATAACCATTCCATCCTGATCTGCTGTTCTTGCGTTGAACTCCTTTGTGAACTGCATGATGTTAACACCATGCTGACCAAGTGCAGGACCAACTGGTGGAGCCGGTGTTGCTTTGCCGCCTGGAATCTGTAATTTGATATAACCTTCTACTTTCTTTGCCATTTTGGCACCTCCTAAATAATGTGGTAATTGCGGGGAAATCCCTCCCACTTCCGCATGCCGTGTATATATTATGTACAATGCATGACGGACGCATCAAAAAATTGTTACATTTTCTTAATTTCTGTGAAACTTAACTCAACCGGTGTTTCACGACCGAACATGTCGACGTTGATTGTAACGCTGCGCTTGCCTGCGTTGACGCTCTTAATCATGCCGACTGTCTTATCCCAGACGCCGCTCGTCACGATGATGCTGTCACCAACCTTGTACTCTGAATCTGCTGCAAGGATGACATCGCCCATGCCTAACGCCTTAATCTCGGACTCTGACAAAGGAACAGGCTTAGATCCCGGTCCGACAAAGCCGGTAACGCCTCTGGTGTTACGGACAACATACCAGGTATCATCATTCATAATCATGTTCACAAGTACATAACCAGGGAACATCTTGCGCTGAACCTGCTTGGTAACGCCGTTCTTAACCTCCTGAACGTCTTCCATTGGTACCAGAACCTCAAGAATCTGATCCTGAAGATGTCTGTTTTCAATTGTCTTTTCAATGTTAGCCTTAACCTTGTTCTCATATCCTGAGTAGGTATGGGCTACATACCAATTTGCCTCTGACATTCCTAATCCACCTTTTCCTTACTTTACTAAGAACCCTAAACCGAAACGAAACACAATATCAATAACGGTTATCAGCACACCTAAAATAACTGAGATAATCACAACCGCACCGGTCTGTTTACCGACGGTCTCCGGGGTCGGCCATGAGATAGTCTTGAACTGTCCCTTAAGGCCTTTGAACCAGCTTGTCTTCTTGGCAGCCGGCTTCTTACTCTTCTTTTCAGAATCGCCCATAATTACCTCCAATTACTTTGTTTCCTTGTGTAATGTGTGTGACTTACAGAACTTACAATACTTCTTTGTCTCCATTCTGTCCGGATGTGTCTTCTTGTCCTTAGTCATGTTGTAATTACGCTGCTTGCACTCTGTACATGCCAATGTTATCTTTACACGCACAACTTCCACCTCCAATTAGTTTCTTTTAATAATTAGTGTTTTTAAGGCATAAAAAAAAAGCCTTAGCTCTTCCATAGCTAGTTTAGAATATCATAGGGCACATTGTAAGTCAAGCTTTTTTTTAATATTTTTATTGTACTTCTTCCTATTATATGTTATATTTACCTTAATCAGATTGTGAAATTTATGTGAACTTATATTCATCATGGCTGCAAACGGATTTTCAGTCACTATATATAATTACGCCACACGGAGGTGACACTTTTGATTAACAGTGTATATGATTATTATATAAGTACATACGGAAACAGAACGATATCACGCCATGACTCCCACAAGAAGAGTGAGCTGCGCGATATATACAACAACATTGTAAAGATTAACAGAGCTTCCCCATTATATAAGGTAGATATGTCTGAGAGTTCCCAGAAGCTCGCCATCGACATCAAGGAAGCTGCGCGTGCGCTTACCGATACCCTGAGCGACATTACCGACATCTCAGACGACACTGCTCCTATAGGAATTACCGCTGTATCCGACAATCCTGCTCTGGTTACGGTCAGCTATTCAGGAAGCAGCATGCCGGACGACAGTGAACTCACCTTCGATGTCAAGCAGCTTGCCTCACCACAGGTCAACATAGGTGAGTATGTATCCTCCGGAGCCAAGATTCTCTTTCCGGGGACTTACTCTTTTAATATTGAGAACAACGACAGCACATACTCACTCGAATTCACCGTCAAGGACGATGACAATAACGGCACTATTTTAGGCAAGCTCGCCAAGTCCATATCACACTCCGGTATAGGTCTTGATGCGGAGGTTATCCAGAACCAGTATGCACAGAAGGCACTCAGGATTACTTCACAGACAACAGGAAGCCATAAGGGCTCCCCTACACAGTTCAGAATAACCGAGGGAAACACCAATCATTTAACCGGTGCAGTCAAGCTGTATGGTCTTGATAATATTGACAGTTATCCATCCAATGCCGTATTTGACCTCAATGGCAGGTCAACGATATCTGAAAACAATTCATTTCTCGTTGACGGCTGTTATGAAGTTACACTTCACGGAACCTCCGCAGAATATGGTGAAGGCAAGGTTACCGCAATGAAGGACGGCAGTGTCCTGCTTGATGAATACAACAAGCTCGCCGATAACTACAATCGTTTTCTCGAGTTATCCAACAGCAAGGATACACATGAACTGCGTATGCTCCGCTCAACCGTCACCTCCACGGTCAAGCGCTATCGCCAGACCTTAGAGAGCAACGGCTTTACGGTAAACGATGACAATACCTTGTCCGTTGATTCCGATTCACTGACAGCCTCAGCTAAATCGGGTTCCATTTTTGACAATCTCAATAACCTCAGTACCTTCAAGGATGCCTTGAGAAAAAGAATCAATAACATTGAGATTAACCCTATGGAGTATATAAATAAGAAGGTAGTTGCATATAAGAATCCACACAAGCTTATTTCCTCCACCTACTCCACATCAATCTACACAGGCATGATGTTTGACCGGTCGCTGTAAGGCAGACCGGTCTTTTTTATTAAGGACGGCTTTTGTGCTATAGTTTTGGACGATACCATTCCGATACTGCCCAAAAGAAATTGTTATTCAATTATGTAGTAATTGCCTCTTCAATTGCTCTGAGCCTGACATCATAATTATGCAGCTCACGCACCTTTTTCTGCCCATTCAAAGCAATCCGCTTTCTCTCATCCTCATGCGAAAGGTAATAGCCCACCTTTTTCACAAGGTCCGCCTCATCCTCGAACCATACAAGCTCCTCACCGTTCTTAAAATACATCACAAGCTCCGGCTGGAAGTTGGTAATGCAGAACCCGCCCGCCGCAAGTATATCCCACACTCTCAGAGGAATCCCGCTCCTGATATTTCTTATCGTAAAATTCAGATTAATCCTGCTGTTGTAAAACACCACCGGCGATTCATCCCAGTACCGCACCGGCCCCATATTATGCGCTAGCACAAAATCCGCATTCTCATCATCCGTGAACACGCTGACATCGTACCTCTTTGACAGTGCTCCCAGAAGCTTATACCTCTCCAACTGTGCAATCTTAAAGCCAAGCACCGTAGTCGAAAAAATCAGCGAAATATCAGAAAAAGAGCGCTCACTCTTCTCTATCCTGAAACGCCTGCTAAGCTCATCAATTATCTCCGCCGTAAGCATTCCGTCTATGTAATTCTCACCGTATATCTCCATCTGAAGCTTCATGAGAGCGTCAAAATACCCTCGCACATAGTCCGGAAGCATATCCTTAATCTCGTCATAGGAGTTCTTGCGGTACATGCTGCCGATGAATGAGACATCGTATAGATAATCCGAGCTGGTTTCATCCGAATGGCAATGTCCGGGATTTATTTCATTACCTTTATTCTGGTCTGAGCAGAAGCTTCTGTCTGACTCTCTGTACGCTTTCTGCCCTCCGCGTTCTCTCTGCTCTCCGCGTTCTCTCTGCCCTCCGCGTTCTCTCTGCTCTCTGTTTTCCCTCTGCTCCCTCTGCTCCCTCTGTTCTTTGCACTCTCTGTCAACAACTCCATAGTATATGCTGTTGTTTATTATATCATATTGATGCCCCAGCGCCTCATCCGCCCTCTCCACGGCAGCCGCAAGCGGAAGATAGAACACATTCGCCCCACGCTCCTTGAATTCCATATAGCAGAACTTATCAAATATAAATATGTAGTTACATTTGTTAAAGATTGACTGATGATACATCGTGGATAGTGGGCTGTCGCACGTCCAGCATATATACTTGATGCCTGTTTCCGAAAATTGTTCACATATATCGGAGATAATCGGAAAATAATTCACAGAAAACACAGCGTCATACACATTGCCCAGCTTTTCCGCTGTGCCGCGCTCATTACATTCATGCTCCCTTGCCTCCGGCACATTACTGCAGGCTGTATTCTCCTCCCCATTAAACAGCTTGTCTATAAATCTGCCGGTAAAATTCTCATCCACCTCGAAATTGCCCAGCTCCAGCTCAAACGTGTCTACCGTATGCCCCCGGCGTCTGAGTGCCGATATTATGTCTGCCTGATTGTATGCCTTCCAGCAGTAAAAAAGTATTCTCATAGTTCCACCATAATCTTCACATAATCCTCCGTCTTGTTGTGCATTATCTCAAAACCCTTGCAGAGCTCCTCCATACCATACCGGTGTGTGATGAGCTCCGCCGGATGAATCGCTCCCTTGGCAAGCCGCTCCTGCACATAATGCCAGTCATCCTTAGCACAATCAGACGCATCAAAGCCGTAGTATGTGGAATTCCATGTTCCGGTCACAACAAGCTGGTGCCTTAGAAGCTTCCAGTACACGTCCCTGGGAAGTTCCATATCGGAATGTGGATTTCCCACCATGCACACACGTCCCGCGGGCACCGCAATATCAATCGCCTGTGCCACGGTTGTATTATTTCCGACACACTCAAATACAACATCCGCACCATAACCATCCGTGCGCTCCATAAGCCAGTTCTTTACATTATCACTGCTGCCACTTTTACCATCGCAGTAATTATTTTCCGGAATTCCCAGCTTGAGCATATTTTTTCTCTGAAAATCCTTGTTCCCCACCACAAGAATATTTTTGATTCCCATATCGACAAGAAACATCACTATAAGCTCTCCGATGGTTCCAAGTCCATATACAACAACAGTCTCATTCGCTTTAGGCTGCACACGCCTTATTGCATGAACCGCAACCGCCATAGGCTCAGACATTGCCGCCTCCTCGTATGAGACGTTTGCTGCAAGCTCTATCAGATTCCACTCCGGAACAACCACATACTCGGCAAATCCTCCGTCACGTCTCGAACCAAGATAGCTGTAACCGCGGCACATCTCGTACCTGCGCTCACTGCATGGCCTGCACCTTCTACATGGGATAAGCGGAAACACACCTGTCCTTTTCCCAATCCAGCTATCGCTCACTCCCGCTCCGACTCCTGCCACCTCACCGGCAAACTCATGTCCGGGAATAAGCGGCATGCTATGCGCACCGGTATCGTATATACGCGGTATATCCGAACCGCATATTCCGGCTGCGCGCACCTTAAGCAGCACCTCTCCTGCCACCGGCTGAGGAATAGTGACCTCATCCAATGTTATATTTCCTATGTTGTGTAGTACCCATGCTTTCATAGAGAACGCCTCCTCTTATATAACTTTAAACTGCCTTCTATATATTAGTTTTCTGCTTAAACCTCTCCAAATCTGCCATCGTTGTAATCTTAAAGTTATTCTCATCCCCTGTCACCATCGCAATATCCATCCCTGCCATCACAGCCGGCTCCGTGGATCCATTTATTGACATTATTTTATCCGGAAGGAGCCTTACATTAGCCGCATAATATTTCTCAATATCAAACAGCTCAGGTGCTTGTCCCGCAAAAATTCTGCTTCGGTCAAGAAACTCCGATACACTCACACCGTCATTGCTAAGATACACTGTGTCCTTCATCGGAAGCACCGGCATAGCGCCGGCATGCCCCTTCGCGCCCTCAACACAGCGTGCTATCAGTCCCTCCGACAGCAGTGGACGCGCTGCATCATGTACCAATACACTGCCCCTTTCCGCCGGCATCACGCCGGTTTTCTCCAATTCATTTCTTATGTCGCTTAAGCCATTAAAAATAGATAGCTGGCGGTTCGCACCCGGGCTTGAAAAACCTCTTAACCTGCCATATATATCATAGGGCTTAACCTTTTGCTCTATATATTCCTGCCAATGCTCATCTGCCACAATCCATATAGCATCTATATACCTGCTAAGCGCAAGCGTTTCAAAGCAGTATGATATTATAGGTCGACCATCAACTTCGATGTACTGCTTCGGTATATTTGCGCCAAGGCGCGTTCCAGTGCCACCGGAGAGAATTAGTGCTGTTACCATATATGCTGCCACCTCCTCTATTTACATATTGTTATTCATATATTTTTATTTACATACTCTTGTTTGCATGCTTTTATCACATCCTTTGTTCCCTGTTAAGCACTGCTACAGTTTGCGCACATACTATTATTTTCATTCGATTATCAGTGCTTTCTTTAACATGGATATAAATACCCCGCTACTCGAAATCTATTTCCTCATTAACTTTCTGGTGTATATCTATTCTGTTCTGGATGTCTATTGTATTTACAAGCCATCCATTAAAGTTACAATTTTTTATAAACTCGTCAATTCTGTTTACGCCATACATCTCCTTGACTGTGACAACAACTCCAAATCTCACGCCAATACCATCCTTAGGATCAAGCCTGTTATTTGTCTTTATTTCCATTCCCCAATTTTTGTTTTTATATGACTTTTTTGGAACACATCTGTCTCTTAGCTTTTCTGAAATATATTTAACATTGTCCCATTTCCTGAATCGTTGTCTTGCGTCGCCTTCAAGTATGTATCTTCCAGCTTCACCTATATCATCACACTGGTTCTGTTTATCTTCATTTATCTCATTCAATTTACCATTATCCTTAATTCGTCCAAAATGAAGATTCAGCTCTGTGTTGGTATAATCTACACCCTGAGCTCTATCGCATAATGGAAAATAACACATTGTTGCCCTCGCAAAATACGGATAAGAGTCACCTTTTAAAGGAATAGGAAAATGATAATTATAGGTATTCCATTTTTCACTTACATCCGTCACTAAAAATTTTATTTCATCTTCAGGTGTCTGAATAATATCTGTAATCTTTATCGGAACAATTCCGTGTCCGTATAACGCTACTTCCTCCGGAGTTGGCGCATCATTCCATCCTCTGGCTGCATCAATAATCAGAGCCTTGGCAACCTCCCTATTCAATCCCAATATATTAATCAAATATGCCAATTTTCTTGCTATCCAAGGCGCCGCAAAGGAAGTTCCTGCAACCAATGTAACACCCAATGGTTCACATACCTGAATATATTGTTCCTCACTTCCTCCATAGTAGCTTACATCCGGCTTTGCAAAAAAAGATAAAGCCAAACCCTTGCGTGAATACTTTGTAGATAAACCGCTCTTTGTCACTGAATTTACAACCATACTATTAATCGAATCTGCGGGAGAGCCTATTTTTTCTATATCTGCGCGTGATTTGTTTGTTCCCGCTACAACAAATATTACATCGTTCTCATACTGCAGCTGATCCAGCACAGCGGCTTCTGCCGAAATAAAATTATCATTTATTTCCTGATTGCTTCCTAGCGAAATGTTCCATACCTTTATATCTTTATTTCCCTCTATAATTCTTTTTATAAGCTTTATGATAGTAAATGATGAAAACTGTGCTCCTGCTGCAACTCCAAAATGACGCACCCTGAATCTGCCGCATCCGTCATCCAACCACGGATTCAGTTTAGGACCATCTACTATTATTGAAGACACTGCTGTTCCATGGCGATAATCATTCTGTCCTTTAGGAATATTGTTATCTACCATGTCATGGTATTCTACCCATTCTGAAAAATATACTCTTGTATCAAACAAAGTGTCGATAACCCCTATTGTCGGTTCAATTCCCGGAGATGGAATCAAGGAAATATCTCTCTCATATTCTTCTATAAAATCATCCGGTGATAAATCTGATATATTTTCTGTTGCCATTGCAACAAGATATGGCACCCTATCATACAATAAGTTCATCTGATTTTCGTCAAGAAAAACCGTTCGATTATCAAGTATTCTGGAAGACAGTACATCAATACCTATCTTACTAAAAACCGACTTAATGTCTACCCCGGTATCATATAACGTAATAATGCTATCTTTATTATAATTATGTGCTGTCTCAACGTCGAAGTCATCTATATATGAAACATCTGCAACAATCTGTCTGAACAATGTTTTATTTAACGAAAACTGCTCATACTTTATTCTGTCAAAAAATAACTTTTGCTCAAATAAATCCTTAGAAATTCCTTCTGCAAAATATGTTGAGAAAACTCTGCATGTATTTTCCAAGAGCACAATACTTTTTTCAAGATCCTTTTCCTCCAGAAAATAAGTAATTATGTGCTTTGTCTTTTCATGGTTAAATTTCGCCCCGACAATTGCATAATTAGACTGTTCGCCTTTTAATAGTCCTGATACCCTGTTAGATTTTGCAACAATTTTATTGTAATGAACACTTATCAATACTCCGGAAAACGGTCTATCTTCATTCATCCAGAAATCTCTTAACAATAAAAGCTTTGCCCGAAGCTTCATAATATGCTCTCCGGTGACAACAACCTTGCTATTCATCGCCACCCCACCGCCATTTCCATGTTTAGGCTCCTGGACAAAGCGCTTTCCCTTCAGTTCAAGAACATTATTCATCCGATAAATCCTCCTTATTCAGTTTTCTGGATACACTGCTCTTTGACTCCCCCTTCAGCTTTTCAATTTCACGTACTGTAAATCCCTGTTCATACAAAGTGGAAATGCCCGTGCCATCAATATTCCCGACAAGATAGTTATACAATCTCCTCAAATAATCATATTCCGAATTAACATCACTAAACGCCAGCGATGTTTTAATAATATTTTTAAGTTCCCCCGGGTATGGCAAATCAGGACACAAAGAAAGTATTTTTCTGAACAATCTTGTGTCCTTGGAAATATTCTTGAAGTTCTTTGAAAAGGAAGCAAAATAGTACTCTGCCACCTCAATTAAATCCTCTTTCTTATATCTATCAAAATTGATAACCGCATCAAATCTTCTAATTAATGCTTTATCAAAATTAGAAAAAAGATTAGTCGTAGCTATAATTACAATTTCTTTATTCAAATCCGTTAGTCTATCTAACTCGCGCAGAATTGTTGATGTCGCTCTTCCCATCTCACGTACATCATTTGAACTGACTCTATCCAATGCTATCGCATCTATCTCATCAAACAAAACAACAACCTTGTTTGAATATGGCAGACAGTTTATTTCATTGAATACAGCCGCAATATTTTTATTAGTCTGCCCCAATTTACTATCAATTAAATTTTCAAAGTCAACGCAGTACAATGTTCTGTCTAACAGTCTTGCCACCTGCTTTGCCGCCTCCGTCTTTCCGCTTCCCGGCAATCCTTCAAACAGAAACTTATTAATGCCCACATTATGATTTACCGCATTGATTATTCCCTTAACATCCTCCGAAATATCCGTCGGCAGATACAGCGGTGCCACCCCTCTGGTATTAACCTGTTTAAGGAACTCACTCTCATAATCACTTCCCTGTGGAGTATATAGGTTTGATTCCGCAATAAGTCCCATAATGTATTCTGCTAACTGCTCATCCCCAATACTGTCAAAGTACCTTGCAATGCCTATCGCCTCATTACGAAAGCCATTTTCATTCTTTTCAACGTGATATTTTATCAGGTTTAATACACTTTGTTTTTTCATGGCTGCACCTCCTGCTTTATAGAGATAGAATACAATTACTCGGGACAAAAGTCAAGTTTTTGGGACATTTTTAATCATGTATTGTAACCGTGCTTCCCTCAGCAAGCTTGACTCCCACACTCTCGGACCGGCTAATAACATAGCCTGCCTCTACTCTGTCGCTGTACTGCTCACTCACATTTGCCACCAAGCCATTGTCGGACAATGCCTTCTCCGCTGTTGCAGAAATACTCATGTCCCATTTTGTTATTGTGGGAAGTAATAATTTGTGATACATTTATAATAGTTATATAAATTGTTGTCGAGAAAAATATTTATTTGGGGAAGGGGAGCGGGATATGGGAAAGACTATTATAACAGGTAAAAATGTGGGACTAGGAAAACAGAACTATGCAGCACTAAGGGAGAATGAATGTTTTTATGTCGACAAGATCGGTTTTATAAAGGAATGACAGGCATTACGCGAGCCTCGAAAGAGTCAATGTTCTCGGAGCTCAATGACCCTAATGTTGTCACAACAACATCGGAAGAATACAGCACAAGCTTCGGATTCACAGAAGATGAGCTGTCTGTGTTCTCTGCATACTCCATACCTGCCATACAGGAATTGTATTTTCATTACATTGTAATCACACAACAATATACTCTTGTGTGGTATACTCTCCCGGCTTATCAGTTGTCCTGTTAAGTTAATGGATTCTCAAGCATAGACCCCTGAATATCTGCCGTGAAATGATAACTCACACGCAATCTAGAAATAAGAAATATAGATTTTCCATGAAATATGCTTTGTATAAAGATTAGCATAATCGCCGCGATATGTCAATATCCTCTTTGATACAAATTAACCCGTCATAAAACAAAATATGTGCGAAGCTATATTGTATATGATACCTTCATACAAAAAATCCGCCATCCCATACACCCAGGAAATGGCGGATTAAGTCCAACAGTATTTAGCAAGTATTTATATTTTATCAGGTTTTTGGGACGCAGGGACCTGACCCCTCTGTCCCAAGCTCATCTCTTCTTACTTTACAAACCCCCTTGCCTTCTCCTCCGTAAGGGAAAACTTCTTCATGATTTTCTCTATAATGAGCTCACTCGGGGTGCCCATCTCTCTCAGCACTTCAACAAGACCTGTGATTCCACGCTCCATTCCCTGTTCCAATCCAAGCTCCATTCCACGCTCCATTCCCTGCTCTATTCCACGCTCTTCAACAACATCACTCAAATTACACATACCGTTAATCCTCCCTTCCAGCTCCGTCGTCATCTTCATATCATACTTATCTTCCAGCTTATGTTTCTTCACATCGCTGTCCTCAGACGACAGCACATCCTCAAGCATCGCAATCAGCTTGTTCTTAGATTCTGATACATTATTATTGTTCCTTATGCGTATGACCATGCCGCACATCTTATCAAGCTTCGGAAAGCCGCAAGGCTTACCGAATAACGTATCTGCCTTAAGTGAAATCCTGCTGATTGAATCCGAGGTTCTGTCTGCGTCCATACATATCCAGATGCTATAGACCTTCTTAATGTTATCGTACTCGCTCTTCGCAAAATTAATGCCCTTCTGTGAGGATATCAGTCTTGCAAGATAAAAAACAATGCGATTCTCCAAGTGATAGCCAAGCCTGCTGTGTGACATGCTGCGTTGTGCCTCTACATTTATTATGATTTCGAGCTCCATCGCCGCAACCGCAAGCACAAAACGGATGTCATAGGTTATATAGTCTTCATTAGGTATCGCATCCTCCGTCCGGATGCTCTCAACCCTGCCCATGTTGGTGAGTCCCGGCTCAACAGGAACGACACCGACCCTGATACTGCTCCGGTCAATGCATTCCATTATCTCCTGTATGCTTAAACTCTCCACCTCTGTTACCGTATGCTTCACAATCCGTGAAAGAACCTGTATGTCAGCCAGCAGCTCCTTCACATTCTTATCGTACCTCGCCTTCAGCGAATCAGTCGCCTCTATGGCATTTCCTAAATGTGTTCGTATTTCCATCCTCTTCTCCGTTATTATATACCCGGAAATGAGAGTACACAACCACATTCAGTCCGTACCAGTCAGGCTTATGAAAATTCCATATATTACCTTCTGTTCCTCTCCGGTGCATGCCATCCCCCCATCTCCATGTCCTTAAGTTACCTTCCACAGAAGCATTACACCTCTGCAAAAACAAGACATCCCCCAATATCTTTTATAATAACTATATCATCAATGATAATGCAAATCAATGCAGCACATGTTTATATTTATTTCAATCAGCTTTTAAGCTTTCTCTTTTTTTGGCAGAGCAACCACACATACTTTCTCTGGGACACATGGACCTGACCCCTCTGTCCCAAACAGAAAGTCTTATATTACACATCAGATTTTTCATTTAGCTGCTCTAATATTTCTGTTCTTTTTTCACCTGTAATCTCCAATATGTCAAGTGCCTGCTCCGCAGTAAGCTTCATATTCTGCATGAGCTTTTTCACTGCATTGGTGCTTCCTTTCGCTTCGCCCCTTGCTTCTCCTATTTTTTCTCTCTTGTCACCATACTTTTCAACTGCCTCACACACTGTCTCACGTCCCTTCTCTGTATCCTTATAATGCTTCACGCTGTCTGCCAGCTCGGCGTACTTCATCTTTTCCGGGTCTGTCTGGTGAAAATCCTGCATAAGCTGACCAATCTCATCATCACCCTTATAGTTTCCATTCACATACACAATATGGGAACCATCTTCAAACGGCTTACCCGTCTCCCTCACATAGCGGTCTATGTGATATAGTGGAAAACCTTTTCTGAACTTATCATGCTTATATATAAATATGACATAGGAGTCCTTAAGCTCCCTGAATCGTTGCCTTTCCTTCAGCATCCTCGAATCCACGACACTGCTGTGGTATCTCGCCCGCCTTACATGTGCTCCTTCGGCATTGCCCTGAACCTCTATGTCAATCTCTGTTCCGTTCCTGTCAAGCGCCTTGACATCAAGCGTTATGGTTCTCCCTCCAACCTCATGCCCCTTCAGCTCAACCTGCCCATCGGCACTGATAACCTTAAGTTCTCTTCCTAGTATTATCCTAAGCAACAGCTCTGTAGCCGCGATATTCTTATCAAACACACGGCTCATAAGATCATCGTCAAACAATGTCATCCTGTCTATGAGCTTGTTTATAAGCTGTCTGTCCTGTGAGGGAACTGCTTCTGTGCTTTCCGTATTTTGTGCATTTTCTGAGCTGTCTGTGTTCTCTGCGTACTCCATACCTGCCATTCCAGCCGAATTTTCGGTATTGACTGCATTTTCTAAACCGCATACACCTTCTTTGGCAGCTACGTTTCTTACATTTTCCGTGTTTCCTGTATTTTTCGTATTTCCTGCGTTCTCTGTCATTCTTCTCCTTTCGGATACTGTACCTTCTATAATGCTGAAACACCATAATAGAACTGCACCGTATCAATATGTGCGGACAGACCGTATACAGGAATTGTATTTTCATTACATTGTAATCACACAACAATATACTCTTGTGTGGTATACTCTCCCGGCTTATCAGTTGTCCTGTTAAGTTAATGGATTCTCAAGCATAGACCCCTGAATATCTGCCGTGAAATGATAACTCACACGCAATCTAGAAATAAGAAATATAGATTTTCCATGAAATATGCTTTGTATAAAGATTAGCATAATCGCCGCGATATGTCAATATCCTCTTTGATACAAATTAACCCGTCATAAAACAAAATATATGCGAAGCTATATTGTATATGATACCTTCATACAAAAAAATCCGCCATCCCACACACCCGGGAAATGGCGGATTAAGTCCAACAGCATTTAGCAAGTATTATATTTTATCAAGTTGTTGGGACACCGGTACCTGACCCCTCTGTCCCAACAACAAAAAACCCCCGCACCGGAGAAATTCTCCGATGCGGGGGTCATATTTATGCCGCCTTTATCAATATATCAGGCATTATTTCGGAATTAGCCGAGTAAGGAGAGAACTCCCTGTGTAGCCTGGTTAGCCTGTGCAAGCATAGACTGTCCAGCCTGAGCAAGAATGTTGTTCTTGCTGTACTCAACCATCTCCTCAGCCATATCAACATCACGGATACGTGACTCAGCAGATGTTGTATTCTCAACAACATTGTCGAGGTTAGCGATTGTGTGCTCAAGTCTGTTCTGAACAGCACCGAGTGATGAACGCTGGTCTGATACCTTCTGGAGAGCATCAGCGATAGCGTCTACTGCGTATGTAGCAGAAACACCTGTATCATCAGATACATTAAGACCCTTGATTCCAAGATAGCTTGAGCTCATTGTCTCGATGTTTACATTGATCTTGTTGGTCATATCGGCGTCTGAGCCTACATGAAGGTTGAAATTAAGCTTCTCTGCTACCTCTGTCTGAGCAAGCTTAATCTTGAATGTACCATCACCATTTGCAAGTGTTATAGCCTGATCACCAGTATTAGTAACTTTTGCATTACTTTCTGTATCACCTATCTGGTTAGCCTTAAGAAGTTCCTCAGATGCAAGTAAATATGCCTTATTCTTTGAAATAACAGATGAATCATTATCATCTACACCATCATCAGTTGCATCTGTCATAACTTTCATTGTTGTTCCATCAGTGAACTTAACAGTTGCACCACCAGCAATAAGGGCCTTTGCATCATCAAGAGTATACTTGCCAGCAGCATTATCAGTAGTCTTATCAGTATAGGTATTAAGAATAGTTATTTCCTTACCATTGACAGTAAATTTATCTCCTTCCTGCTTTACCTGCTTTGTAAATTCAGCCTCAGCCTCAGCCTTTGTAGAACCGATTGTATAGCTCTTACCAGCGATTGTTACGCTGTCACCAGCCTTAAGTTCATTCATAACAAATGTTGCCGTGCCATCACCATTATCAGTAAGTTTTCCCTTAAGACCTGCATCATGAGCCTCAAGATAAATCTTCTTGGTATTTCCATCAGCGTCACCCTTTAAGAGGTATGACTCGTTGAACTTAGTTGTCTCAGCAACACGGTCAATCTCAGTTGTGAGCTGGTCAATCTCGGACTGGATAGCGTCTCTATCTGTCTTGGAGTTAGTTCCGTTGGAAGCCTGAACTGCGAGCTCGTTCATTCTCTGAAGCATTGAGTGAACCTCTGTGAGTGCACCTTCTGCTGTCTGTACTGCGGATACGCCGTCCTCAGCGTTAGTTGAAGCCTGATCAAGACCTCTGATCTGCTTTCTCATCTTCTCGGAAATTGAAAGACCTGCTGCATCATCTGCTGCACGGTTAATTCTGTAGCCGGATGATAACTTCTCTGCTGACTTGCTCTGTGAACCTGTTGTGATGTTCAACATTCTGTTGGCATTCATTGCCTGTAAATTGTGCTGTACTACCATAATATATTCCTCCCTGAATATCTATCGGCGTCCATGCCGATGTGAATTGTTATAGAGGCTCCTGCCTCCAAGATGGTAAGTATCTCCTACCTTCTGTATATTATATCGGTTCAAAGTCTTAGAACTTTATACCTGAATAATATCTTTTTTAAAATTATTTTTTCTTGTCCATGAATACAGGCTCGCTCGTCACCTTATTCATGGTCTTGTAGTAGTTCGCGGCATACTGCTGGTTCTTCTTCACACTGCCAATCTCCCTGCGGCGCTGTGCGAACTTCGCTGTAATCCTGTCCTTGTTGCGTTTCTCCTCAGCCATGAGGTGGCTGCTCTTCTCCATAATCTGTGTTATCCTGCCCTGAAGGCTCTTTATCTCAGCCGAATAGCCTTCTCGGTTCTTATCAAGCTCTGCCTTCACATTATCGTACACAAGCTGAAAGCCCTCGTCCATGGCATTAAGCTGTTCAACAAGCTCTGCCTTCTGCCCGACAATATGGCCGAATGCCTCCTCGTCAAATGAAGCCGCACCCAGTACCGCCTCCTGCTCTTTATTGAGCTTCTCGAGGGAATCAAGAATCCCAAGCTTCCTGTCAAGGCTGCTCTCCAATATGGTTAAATAGCTCTCCGTCATGCTCATACGCATCCTCATTTCCGTGCACTGCACCCGCAGCCAATATTATTTAGAAGTGTTATTTCTCGAAAGCTGGATTACTTCCTTCCATGTATCTCTCATGGTTCTAAGGTGCTTTAACACTTCCTCTATAATCTCCTTGTCCTTCTTGACATTGGCTTCGCGAAGCCTTGTCATGATATACTTATAAACCTCATCGAAATCCTTGGCAACAGGATACTTGAAATCAAGTGTATTCTGAAACTCTTCTATAATGCGTTCCACCCTGCGGATACTGTTGTGAGCCTTCTCCACATCGCCCTTATCTATAGCCATAATAGCAATATTGGCATACTTGATGGCTCCATCATACAGCATAAGCGTAAGCTCCGCCGGTGATGCTGTGAGTATCTTATTCTTCTCGTACTGCTGATAGCCTGCAGATGTATTCATGCAACTGCCTCCTCTTACCTGCAAAGCACAGCCCACCATCATCCTGATGATGAGCTGTGCGTATTTATAGTACTATTTTATCAGATTATCTTCCTGTTGTAAAGGTACAGTCAGTGTCATGAAAAATCAAATCACTCAACCTCATGAACCTAAAAGGGTAGAAAGCGAGGAAGTAGATGACTGGAGCTTGGACAATGCTTTCTCCATTGCAGAGAACTTCTTGTAATAGAACTCCTCGTAGTACTCAAGCTTCTCCTGCCACTTGCTGACCTTGTCCTTATAATCGCTGTACTCACTGGACATCTGCTTGTCATTATATATCGTGTAGATGCTGCTGACACTTGAGGATGCCATTCTCTTGGTAAGGTCATTGTATACCGAGGTGGACAGCTTCTGGAAGAACTCTGCCACGACCTCCGGATCCTCATTGATTGCCGCCATGAGCTTGTCCTCATTGCCCGATGTGGTGGCATCATCCGCATCTCCGTCTATATGGAGACAGCCCTTCTCATTGGTATCCGCTGAGAAGTAGCTTGCCGTATTTATTCCGAAGGATGAGAGCGAATATGTCTTTCCGTTAATCTCAAAGCTGGTATTCATAAGGCTCTTAAGGGAAGATGATGTATTTCCAAGAGTACTGTCACGTCTGAGAAGCGAATCCTTAATCTTGGTCTCCCACTTCTCTATCTCATTGTCGGACATATCCTTCTTCTCATCATCGGTCAGCGGCTCATAGTCCTTCGCTGCTGCAGCATTATAAGCTGTATCCATGTCCTTGATGAGTTCATTGTACTTTCCGAGGAATTCCTTAATCTTATTGTACATGCCCTGTGTATCATTGGAGGTTGTGATGCTCACTTCCTCACCGGCCGCTGTCACCTGCATCGCTGTGATTGAAAGACCGTTGATGGAGAATGTACCTGTACTGCTCGTAAATGTGACGCCGTTGAGAACTATCTCTGCGTCCTGACCGCTGATTCTGGCAGCATCCGAGCTCTTAGAAGCAGCATCAGCTGCAACAATCGCTGCCTTAGCTGACGCATAGGCGGTCTTGTTATCATCCTTATTGACATAGTCTGTAGCAGCACTGTATGTAGAAGCATTATCATTAAGCTTCTGCACCGCCTCGTCGTATCCAGACTGATTGTCTTTTATGGTCTTATCAAGCTCCTCGTATTCATCAACTGCAACCTTGGCAGCAAGAATCGCCTGCTTCTCTGCCATCTGCTGGGCAATAGCTGTATCCGCTGTTCCATTGTTCTCCTTGATGAATGCCTTCATCTCAGCGAGTTCTTCATCTGTATACTGAACCCGCTCAGTTGAGCCGTCATCCTTCGTCACCATCTTATACAGCTTGTCCTTATTTCCATCAAGGCCGGCAGCCAGTTCATCATATCTGGCCTTATTCTTTTCAAAACTGTCCTTGATGTCCGTATACTTTTTGTACTCTGATGCGAGAGCCTGCTGTGCTTCATAATCTGTTACAGTCTTTTTGTCGGCTGCGAGATTATCCGCCGTATATGTATTTTCATATATCTTTACAATCGCCTTGGCTACCTGTCTCTGCTCGTCATCCTTCGCTGTGACTGTGCCGTCAGCTATATCCTTATACTTCTTAAGCTCTGCTGTATCATTGCCATCCACATCCTTCGTTGCGAACAGTCCAAGAGACTGAAGTGCGTTAAGACCACTTATATTATTCGCTGTGAGTGTGAATTCTCCATCAGAACCTGATGTCTTGGCATTGACGAAGAATCTCTGGTTGGTCTCATCGAAGCTTGCGTTGATTCCGGCATCCTTGAACTTGCTGATAAGCTGATTGACAGTCATTCCGTCAGTTATCTCTATCTCTGTATCATTGACAGCTATCTTGCTTCCTGTCTTTATTCCCATATCGGCAAGGGCAGTGCTTCCTGTAACCTTCTTATTACCTGTATCGTTCTTATCGTCTGACAGCTTCACTACGCCGCCTGTCATGTACGCTGAGGAGGCAAGCTTATTAACCTTCATCTTCTGTGTGCCGTTGACAGCTGATGATGAAGCTGTAACAGTCGCTGCCTTGCTGTCCGATATAGTGCTTGTCTTAAGTCTGTACGCTGTAGACATTCTCATATTGGAAAGGCTTGATGTATAGAAGCCATATATCTTGCTGTTCATGGTCTTCCAGGCATCCATCTTCCATTCCTGCTTAGTCTGCGCCTTCTCATACTTCTCTTTCTTGGTTGAATATGCCGATACAAGCTCCTGTACAAGGGAGTCTGTATCAAGTCCCGATATAAGTCCGCTGACTCTTATTGCCATAATTAACTCCTTTCCACCATATTATGATGGTTCCGTTTACAATAAAAACGCTCTTTCCGTGATGTTAGCGTTTCTCGTCCACAAGGATTCCGGCAAGCTCCCATGCCTTAGCGATAAGGTCAAGAGTCTTCTCCGGCGGAATCTCCTTAATTGTCTCCTTGGTATCCTTGTCAACTATCTTGATTGTTACTCTGTTGGTCTCATCGTGATAACCGAACTCTGCAACCGTATTGTTGTTGAGCTTGCTGTTAATCTCTGATATACGCTGCTTGAGAGCCTTCTCATTGAGCTGAATATCCTGTTCAACCTTCTTGCTGTTGTCATCTGCAGCAGTGTTAGCACTATCCCTGCTCTGCTGGCTGCCCTTATTAGTGGTCTGCACCTTAACCGTATCCGGCTGCCTGTTATTATTCTGTACGCCGACCTCCTTGGTCTCGGTAACAGTAGTGTTCTGCTTCGCCATATTGACCGAAGCACTGATTGCAGCACTTGATGCTGCCCCTTTAATTCCTTCAATCGCCATTTCAAGACACCTCCGTGTGTTCATTTAAATTATATTGACGCTGCTTGTTGTATGTGTGTATCCTTATATTTCTTCATACTCTCTATTGTATTTCGGCAGACCGATATAAAAAGTTTAGTCCTATATAGCTATCCTAAAAGGTTCCTGAGTGCCTCCGCTCCGTCGGAAACGCTTGCAGCCTTGTTCGCATCCTTAATCTGCGCATATACCTCCTTGCGGTACACCGGAACGGACTTAGGGGCTGTGATTCCTATCTTAACCTGGTCTCCCTTGATTTCAAGCACGGTTACCTCTATATCGTTGTTGATTACAATGGACTCAGTCTTCTTTCTCGATAAAGCAAGCATTATTTTTCCTCCTTCATCTTCTGAATATAGTCATACACATTGTAACGAACTTCATAGTTATCGTTGTTCACGATAAGCTGGCACGCCTTCTTAGTGTTCATATTGATGACAATCGGTGCCTTTAAGTTAGCGGTCATCTTCGTGAGGTCGGACGGAACCGTCACAACAGACAGCAGGAAATAATCGGCCTCCGACTCCACCTCTCCCAGCTGGGCAAGCCATTCATCATCCACAACCGGATTATACTCCGCCACAACCTTCATAGGGTCGATGACAGTGAAGGCAAGCTGTGGCTCATCAAGACACTGCAGCCACATAATTCTGCCCTTTTTCTCGGAATTATATATCAATGTATACCTTGTATACTCTTCAAAGCCCATCAGACCCTGAGTAAATGTGATTATCCTGTCCTCAGCGACCTCTATCTCCCCAAATAATCTTGTATTAACCTTCATGTACTCTCTCCTTATATCAGATACAGAAGCTCCGCTCCCGATTTGATGTTAAAGCCATCCGCATACATAAGAATGTGCATACTAAATACTGTAATTATTGTATGCACATCCCCGCACGCCTGTCTTAACATATTATTCTTTACAGATAATCAAGCAATGACTGTCTCACTGTCTTAGAAGCTGTTGCAATCGCGGCATTATACACTGTCTCTGCCGCAGCAAAGTCAACTGCGATATCCTCTAACTCCACATCCTCATTCTTGGACTTGAGCTCCTTGAACGTGGTCTGCTGCTGTGTGAGTCTGGTCTCAGTGAGTGTAAGTCTCACTTTACGGCTTCCCACATCGGACAATTCAGTGTTGACTGTCGACTGATAGCCCTTCATCTGTGTGATTCCCTTGGCAAAGAGCGCTTCCATATTATTCTTGGCATAATCAAGCTCCTTAGTTGCCGCCTCTATCATGGACTCAAGCTCATCAGTCTGTCCTGCATACATGTCTGAGTTCTTCATATCCTTTAATCTGGAAATCTTTTCCTCAATATCCATAACCGATGAAAGACTGTTTACAAGGTCATCTAAGTCTCTTCCTATATTATAGCTGAGCACATCCGTAGCGCGTGAGTTGACCTTAAGGTTCTGGCTGAAGTTGATGGTGTACTCTATGTCCTGACTATCGTCGCCTGTCTTGCTTGACATAGAATATACCTGTCTATTGGTCAAATCCTCGCAGTCGAAATAGTGCTCCGGTCTGATATCTCCCTTCGCAAACGAATCCTTGCGATATGACACATCAATCTGTGAATTGCCAAGTGCCTGCTGCGAAGCTTTAGAAAATACCAGCTCGCCCTTATCGTACACATAATATGCTGTATTGTCGGCAAGTTTTCCGGCAGTCATAATGGCTTCAAGCTCCGGTGTGCTCACCGCCTGTATTGTACCGGCGTAGGCCTGTCCGTCAACTGTGATCTGAGGAAGTGATGCCGCATCAGCCGCATCGTAGGCACAGCCACCATAGGCAAGCCTTATTCTGTACACCTCCTGTGTCTCAGGCGTATCTGATGCCTTTATTGAAGCTATTTTGTTGATATCAACACCATTCTTCATATACTTGGTTGTCGTAAAATCAGAGCCCTTGAAGCTCTGGTTAATCCTGTAGGACAGACCTGCCACCTCGGCATCGTTCTGGAAGGTGAGTGCTCTGTCCGTTCTGTATCCGGTAAAGATATATCTTCCTGAGCTGTCCGCATTTCCCTCTGCATACATCGCATCTCTCAACTGCTGTATACTCTGTATTATCGCGCTTCTGTTGGTTGTCTCATAGGAGTCCGTAGAGCCCTGTGTGCAGTACTTGATGATATCCTTATAGATACCGTCCATATTATTTAGTGATGTCTCTGTGAGTGTAAGCCACGAACCTGCATCAGGAACATTCTTCTTTAAGTACTGTTCAACCTCTGTCAGGCTGGTTCTGAGAGAGAGTGCTCTGATAGCTATAATAGGGTCATCCGATGGCTTGGATATCTTCTTCTGAGATGACATCTGCTGCTCTGTTGTATATAAATTATTCTTCGACTTGTTGACATTACGCATTGTCGTATTCGTCATCATTGTGTTGGTTATACGCATTTTAAGCCTCCATTCTATCTTTCCCGGTCTGTTTTACCGCAAGCTCCCTTACAGCCCTGTCTCCTCAATAAGCTTGCTGTATATCTGGTTCATGACTGAGATAACCTTTGAGGAAAGGTCATAGGCGTGCTTGTATTTTACAAGGTCAACACCCTCCTCATCCTTATCAACTCCCGATATGGATGTGCGCTGTGTCTCTATGGCACCCTTGACATTGCTGTAGTTCGTGCTGAAGCTCGTTGCTCTCTTGGTATCTACGGATATCTCGGATACCATTGAGGAAAGAAAATCCCAGAAGGTTCCGCTCTTGATTGTCACCTTGTCCTTAAGTGCATATAAATCGTTTGCCATATCAGGATTCTCACCTCGTGACGCATCGTATGAAACCGGAAGCTTAGACAGATCACTTATCATGTTGGCATTCACACTTATATTTCCTGCCGTCACATAGGAATTGCTGTCATACTTCGATACAAGAAGCTTCTCTGTATTCATCGTGCCATCTGCTAACTGGCCTTTGGTAATTATATCGTTAAATTCCTTTGCAAGTGTTGTCACGAAACGGTTTAACTGTGACTGATAATAAGGTATTCCCTTGTAGGAAGGATTCCTGTAGGAATCAACAACTATCTCAAGCGACTGATTTCCGTTGGCATCCGTCTTCACCTTCTCATAAGAATCATTACAGCCGTCTCTCATATCGAACAATGCCTTGAGGCTGCCTCTTCCATTCTCCTCATAAGGGTTATACGGATTGCCGTTGCTCCACTTGATATCATAAAGGCCTTCCACATCGCTTGCATTTCTCTTTTTGTCCGTCTCCCTTGCAACGCACTGCAGAGTATCATAGGTGTATCCTGTTACAATGTTCTGTCCATTGAAGGTAACTGTATAGTCTGAGACACCATTTCCAATCTCACGCTCATTCACTGTCACATCTGCATAGTATGATAACTGGTCAACAATTAAGTTTCTCGTGTCCCTGAGATCATTTGCCGAGCCACCCGAAGCCTCTATTGTGTTAATCTGCTTGTTGAGTGAGGCTATCTGCTCTGCCATAGTATTGATAGAAGATACTGATGACTTAATCTCCTCATTGATATCGTTCTGGGTGTTCTGCATATTAGTCGATAATGTATTAAAGTAATTGCATACACTTGAAAGGTGGCTGAGCATCTGTCCTCTCTTGACTTCACTGCTGGGATCAGACTTAAGTGCATCTATCGTCTTAAAGAGATTATTGTACTCTGCGATAAAGCCTTCCGTGTTGAACTCATCAAGATATGTCTGAACAAGCTCTGAATACGTCTGAAGGTTCTCATACTGGCCGCACTGTGCATTGTTGTGTCTGTATCTCTCATCGTAGTACTGGCTTCTTACCTGTGATATATCAACCATGGCAACGCCTGTTCCCACCGCTCCGTAAGGCTTATACACTCTTATGGCAAAGCCAGCTTCCTGTGAAACGGACTGACGTGTGTAGCCCTTGGTATTGATATTCGATATATTGTGTGCCGTGGTGTTGATTGCCGCATTGCTTGCAAACAGTCCCGACGCACCGATTGTCATTCCAAAAAATGTATTTGGCATATTGTTCCTCGTTTCCGGGCGTTTTCTCTATAAAGGCTGTGGAAATCCCACCTATGTGGTTTCCCATCTGCCGCAGAAACAATTCACTTTCGCCCTCAAATGAACTGTTCCCTTAAATTACCGATTCGGTGTCTATATCATCTGTATTACTGTGTCCATCATGGTGGTTATGACGTTGATGTATCTCGATGCAGCATTGTATGCCTGCTGGTAACGTACCATGTTCGTAAGCTCCTCGTCCGACGAAACTCCCATAACCTCTTGTCTTCCATTGTCAAGTCCGCTGCTCAAATCATCCTGGTTAGCAACCATGCTCTCATAGACCTTGCCCTCACTTCCGACATCATCTACCAGCGCCTCATAGAACTGTTCAAATGTCAGGCTCTCGCTGCCTTCCCTGTAGAACATGCTCTTCTGGGAAAAGAGTGCTGTCAACTCCTTAGCTCTGTCATAGTCCACCTTGCCATCCTTCTGGCTGAGCGGCAGAACTGAGAAATCATATAGTACATCAGGATTGATTTCAATATTGGCTATAGTGTAGATGGAATCCATACCAGACTCATTCTGGGTATTGTAGATGTAATATGTCTGCCCATCCGTCCCTGTAACCTCCTTGTATCTGTCGGTGTACTTTCTTGAAAAGAGCTCTGTTCCAGGCGTCTTGTTGGCATCCTTGCCATAATCCGTCTTATCCATGTCAAGCACCTTGCCTGTATATGTAACCGTTTTACCATTGCCATCTACGTAAGTAACTGTCGCGTCCTTCATCGGGCTGAGCACATTGTTAATCTTTTCCACGATGTTGTTAACCATCTTGTCAAAATTAGCTATGCTTCTTGCCATAACCGAATAATCCTTACAGCTCATAAAGTTCTGGTAATCCCTATATGCCGTGTATGCCGCTACTGCCGCATTATAATCTTCATCACTTCCGTAATCTGCCCTGTCCGGCTTCTGTGTCACCACCTGAGCAGGTGGCGTCATATTAGCATAAGTAGGTGATATTGTTCCTCTCGCTGCTAAAAGCCCTTTAAGTGAACCAATATCCGTATTATTAGATGTGGACATCGTAAGCTCCATATTATAGAGTGGTGTATCCTTCATCTCACTCCATACAGGTACATAGAATGAGGTCCCCTCTATAGTGTTGAGTCCAAGGTGGGATACGCTGAGTCCATCACAGAAGAAATTGCCCTCCATCATTACAGTCACAACATGATTGGCATCCTCGCTGTAGTCTATCTTGACATATCCTGACAGCTCGTCAAGAAGAAGATCTCTCTCGTCTCTTAATGTCATCGCCGTCTCGACGCCGCTCTCAATAACAGATATCTGACTGTTAAGATACTGTATTCTCTCACCAATCTCATTAATTCTGTTCGTGATACTGGCAATCTCAGTATTGAGGCTGTCCTGATAGCTTACAAGTCCCTTGTAAATTGACTGTGAACGGTCTAAGAAGCTGATAGCACTCTCTACAAGTGCAGCTCTCGCCGTGTTGTCATCAGGTGCCTTGGCAACTTCGTTGATCGCAGCTAAAAGATCCGATATTGAATTCTGGTATGATATTCCGTTGAGCTCGCCAAGCTGTGTCTGTATCTCATCGGTCGCATTCGTAAGCTTATCATAGAATCCATATCTTCCGTTCTCTCTTCGGTACGCCTCATCCAGAAGTATATCCCTGACATGCGATACCTGCTGTATTGTGACACCGTTTCCTCTCTGAAGAGCAGCCGTTGCAAATCTGTTCAGGACATTGTACTGTGTGTCCTCAAAGACAACCTGCTGTCTTACATATCCCTTGGTATTGACATTCGCCATATTATTGGCTGTTGTATTAAGTGCATTGGAGCTGTTGGTCAGACCCGACAGACCAATGTATAAAGCTGACATATTAGCCATAAGCTCTCCATTCCGTTAATGCTTTTACTTTATCAAATATTCTATCTATAATATATGTGAGTGCCATTATTGCTTTTTATCAAACTTGGTATCCGGCAGTGCGTAGTTATTGCTTATATACGCATCCCTTCCATAGTTATTCGTTTCCGGTCCATGTCTCATGCTCTGCAAAAGATTCATCTCAAACCTGAGCATATCCATGGATTCGTCAAGCAGTGCCTTATTGCGCTCATTGACATCCACCATTCTCTTCATAGTCAAAGAAAGCCTGTCATGAATAGAAGCTAACGCGTCCCTCTCCTTAGGCTGTGAGCTCAGCAGCTCTATCAGTCTTGTGAGAGTCAAGGTCTTAACATCCTTGTTAAGAACATCTGCAATATCGTTCGATGCTTCTGTTCTCTTTTTTTCCAGCGCTATGATTCTTTCCACCACAAGCTGTTCCTTCTCTACCATCCTTGAAAGCTCATCGACATCGTTCCGGATAATAATACCCGTCTTCTCAAGTCCAAGCTCTAAAAGACTCTCATATTCCTTATTCTCTTTTTCCAAAGTGTCTATCAGTGTATCTATCAGACTGGCCACTTATCCGGTCACCCCTTCTAAAACGTAATCGTGTTATACCTCTCCATAAGCTTAGCTGCCAGCTTATTCGCAGATACATCATATCTTCCGGCCTCATACTTAGCCTTAACCTCAGCAACTCTGTCCTCCCTGACATCGTCTGCCTGTGCCACTGCTGCCTTCGCCACCTGATAATCCCTGCCTAACTGTGAAATCTCAAGCTTATCCTCAGCTCCCGGTGTCTTCGCAGTCTTCTTAGCCTGTGTCTTACCTGCCGCAGCATATACCATACTGACCTGATTATAGGCATCTATTCGCATAATATCCCTCATTTCTATCATGTAATAATCTATGTTCTGTAATATGTATCGGATTACAACAAAAAAAACTTAGAGGAATTTGAAAAAAAATCAAAATTCTCTAAGTTAATCAGTTCAACCTTTATGTATATCTGTGTTGTTCCATGGTGCATACACGAACCGGCTTCAGGGCAGGCCTTCTTTGGCAGGGCTCCCTTGTCCCGGCCGGCATCCGCATTACAGAAAACGCATCTTATTCTCTTTCGCTTCCTTCTTCACAGGTGGTTCAACCTTCTTAGGCTTCTCATATAAATCTGAAAAATTAGAAGCCATGCTGGCCTTGCATGAATCGCAGAACCTTCCGGAGCGTATCATCCTGCCGCACTTCTCACATGCGATTCCTACCGGTGAGTCATCGGCAAACGCAAGCCTCTCCTCACGTATCCACTTCTCAATCTGCTTCACACCGACATCTGCCGCCTCAGCAACTTCCTGAATACTGGCTCCTGCATTCTCTCTTATGTACTTCTTGGCAACCTGAAACTTATCCTCAAGCTCAGCCTGACAAGCCGGGCATAGAAAGCTTCCCCCTTCAATATAACTGAACATTCTTCCACATGCCCTGCAATTTCTTATCTCCATTAGAAAACGCCTCCATCCTTAAAAATCTTTCTATACTATCCGAATCCAAATCCTGCTTATTTTTCGTGCCTGTCATATTAATCCCGGTATTAAAAACCGCGTCCCACACATACCGCGGCAAAATATATGTCCGCACTATGGACAGCTTTAATTGCCTGTGAACATTCATCAAGTGTTGCACCTGTGGTGTATATGTCATCCACCAGTAATATTCTCTTATATTTTACTATATCGGGCGCTGTATGAAAAGCATTTTTTATATTTTTTGACCTTTCCCTGTCATTCAGAGCTTTCTGTGGCAGGGTATTTTTCGTTCTCACAAGCAGTGTCTCGTCAACCGGTATATTCATAAGCCTTCCAAGCCTGTGTGCCACAAGTGCTGCCTGATTATACCCCCGCTTTCTGTAACGCCCGGCATGGAGCGGGACGGGTATTATGACCTGCGGTTTCCAGCTTGCTATTATATGACCCTTTAGTTTATACAACAGCTCTGCATAAAAGCGTGCATACTCCCGCTGTCCGTCATACTTGAATCTGTACATCGACTGCTTGATTTCCCTGGTATATGAAAATGCCGCAACACCTCTTATGAAATAATGTCTCTTTTTGGCACAATCCTCACATACCTCACGTAGCTCATCGTCCAACTGTTTCCCGCATACCATACAAAATGGTGAAACTATGTACTTAAGCCGTGACAGGCATTCATCACATGCCATCCCTTCCGACTCAACAAGCTGTTCACATATCGGACACCTCGGCGGATAAATTGTATCAGACGCATTCTCTAATCCTCTGCGCAAGAGTCGAATAGCGTTTCTGTTCGTTAGCGTTGTCAACCATTCCATAGAATACCTCTTCTGTTCCAACGATACATACACACCTTCTTGCTCTTGTCACAGCCGTATAGAGTATATTACGGTTCATAAGCATCCGCGGTCCGGAGAGAAGCGGTATTACCACAGCCGGGTACTCACTTCCCTGTGACTTATGTACTGTAACCGCATAGGCAAGCTCAAGCTCATCGAGCTGCTTGAACGGATACTCAACATACCTGTCATCCTCGAACTTAATCGTCACCTTTTCCGTAAAAAAGTTGATATTGTCAATGACACCCATGTCACCATTAAACACCCCCATGCCATGGTCAACCGGTATGCCATTCTTTCCTCTCGTCTCCCATTCAAGCTGATAATTGTTCTTTATCTGCATTACCTTATCGCCCTCGCGAAACAGTGCACTGCCTGTCTCCTTTTCCTGCTTGGAGGAATCCTTTGGATTAAGGTACTCCTGAAGAACCATATTAAGTCTCTCAACCCCAAGAAGTCCTTTTCTTGTAGGAGTCAGCACTTGAATGTCGAATATTTTGGCATCAACATACTTGGGAAGCTTCTGTGCAACAAGCGCTATCATCGCACCTAATACATTGTTCGCATCTTCCCTTTTTATAAATATAAAGTCCTTGCTCGATGGTCCTATCGGGAAACGCTCTCCGTCATTTATCTTATGGGCGTTGACTATTATATCGCTCTCTTTTGCCTGTCTGAATATCTTGGTGAGCTTAACAACCGTAAAGCATTCCGAATCAATGATATCCCTTAATACATTTCCGGGGCCAACGGACGGAAGCTGATTGACATCCCCCACAAGAATAAGCCTCGTTCCTGCGGTAACCGCCTTTAAAAGACTGTTCATAAGGAATATATCAACCATGGACATCTCGTCAATTATTATGACATCTGCATCTATGGGATTCTCCTCATTTCTCATAAAGCTTACATTCTTATCATCCTCCGGTGCTCCCGACAGCTCTAACATTCTGTGAATAGTCTGTGCCTCACAGCCTGTAGCCTCCGTCATGCGCTTCGCCGCCCTGCCCGTAGGTGCTGCCAGGCGGATTTCCATGTCCTCACTCTCAAAGTATCTTATGATCGTATTGATGGTTGTGGTCTTTCCCGTTCCCGGTCCTCCGGTCACAATAAGCAGTCCTGATGATACCGCCTGCATGACTGCATTCCTCTGCATATCATCAAGCTCAATCTTTTCTTCCTCTTCAATGCGGTGTATCCTGTCCAGCGTCTTCTTCTCATCGGCTTTAACTCTTACATCCAGTGCTTTCAGGGCATACGCCACCGCCATTTCCATATAATAATAGGATGCACCATATATTATGCGCCGGTTCTCTCCATCCGTCTCATCCTGTGGTGTATCCTCAAAAGAATTATCCGAATTATATGGCAGCTCCTTCACAACAATCTTTTTGTCTATCGACAGTTCAACAAGCTGCCTGTCTATGTCTTCTATCTGTGCATCAAGCAGAATCCTAAGCTGCTGTATCAGTTCATCAAACGGAAGGTATATGTGTCCATTACCTGCTGCCTGAAGGAGCGTGTACATAATTCCGCTCTTTATTCTAAAGTCCGAATCGGCAGCTATTCCTGCCTTTCTTGCTATCTCGTCGGCAATCTTAAAGCCGACACCGGATATATCATCCGCAAGTCTGTACGGATTCTCCCTCAGTATGGTGTAAACACCTGCTCCATACTGGTTGTAAATCTTCACTGCAAGAGCCATCGAGATTCCATAGTCCTGCAGAAACATCATCGCACTTCTCATGTCTCTCTTTGCTGTGACACTGTCCGATATCTCCGCCGCCATCCTCGGGCTGATTCCCTTAATCTCAGCAAGTCTTTCCGGCTCCTGTTCTATAATCCTAAGCGTATCCGCCTTGAATCTTCTCACGATTCTTGAAGCTAATGCCGCCCCGATTCCCTTTACCGCTCCTGAAGCAAGGTATCTCTCAACCGACTTCTCATCCTCAGGCGGAATGTCCTCACAGGTGTCTACCTTGAGCTGCTGGCCATACACCGCATGCTCCGTGTAATCACCTGTTACCTCGACAAACTCTCCTTCTGTAAGATATGGTATCGTACCCACACATGTAAGATCATCGTCATCATCGACGCTAAGCTCAAACACTGTGTAGCCATTGTCCTCATTGCGGTATACAATTTTATTAACGTAACCCTTAAAACACTCCATATGTCTTCTCTTCGGTGCTAATCGTTGCTGTAATTTCTCTTCATCTGCTCATAGAGCAGCTGTGCAATTCCGAGTCCTTCACCGCCGTTAGACTCACTTGAAAGGCTCGCATATTCCTGAATGAGCGTATCCTTGAACATGTTGACATAAGATGTCGATGAACTGCTCTCATCACTCTCCGGCACCATCTTCTCCATCGCCTTAAAGACCTGCTCAGTAAAGTATGCCTCGAACTCCTTGCATACCTCCATCATCTCATCATCTGTTGCGGATGAATAGTCTGAGCTCAGCTTGTCCTTCATCTTGTCCGCAGACACATTGTTCTTCGTATATGTATCATAATAGGATCTTACGCCCGATAATAAATCACTCATAAATACCTCCACTAACGCTATCATGCAGTTTTACGCTGTGTTTTGTAGCGCGACGCTGGTTTGTAGCGCGACGCTGTTTTATAGCGTCTGTTAACGCTTAAGCTGGTTTGCCTGGCTGAGCATGTCATCTGCCGCCTGAATAGCCTTGGAATTCATCTCATAAGCTCTCTGTGCTGAGATAAGGTTAACCATCTCATCTACAACCTGTACATTAGAGCCCTCTATGTAACCCTTTATCACCTTGCTAGCCTTAAGATTCGTGTTGGTTGACTCCTCAACTGCAGCGCCTGAAGCGTCCGTAACCTTATAAAAAGTTCCTGAAGCATTCTCAAGACCTGCTCTGTTGGTAAACTGGTATACACCTATCTTGATTCCTAAATCATCCGTGGTTCCCTTAGTCTTGTTGTCATAGAAAATTCTTCCGTCATCAGAGAAAATAAGGTTAGCTGCCTTATAATCCGATGAGAAAATAATAGGTGTTCCCTTGCTGTCAAGCACCGGATATCCCTCGCTTGTGCAGAGCATCATCGTATTATCCGAGGCAAGAGAAACATTGAAATCACCATTTCTGGTATAATATGTCTCTCCGTCAGCACCTCTCACTGCGAAGAATCCATCACCCTCAAGCGCGAATGCAAAATCATTGGTCGACTCAAGAAGGCTTCCACCATTAAAGCAGGTTGCTATTGCACTTGTCCTCACGCCAAGTCCTACCTGTGCTCCCACCGGCTTATTCTCGCCGTTGGCTGATGTTGTCTTAGTCTGTATTGTCTGGTAGAGAAGACTCTTAAACTCTGCCGTCGATGACTTATATCCTGTTGTATTCACATTTGCAAGGTTGTTTGCTATATTATCTACATTCGTCTGCTGTGCAATCATTCCCGATGCTGCAGTCCACAAAGCTCGTACCATAATTTTCCTCCATTTTCAGTGAAACCAATATACCATATTTAAAAATATATTAAATCCTGTATGTCACATAATACATCCCGGATAGGACTACACCTTAAAGCTTCCCGAGATTAACAGCCTTCTCAAGAGATGAATCCATCGTCTGGACAACCTTCTGGCTGCTCTCGTATGCCCTCGAAACCGTTATCATCTCGACCATCTCTGAAATAACATTGATGTTAGACATTTCAAGATAGCCCTGCCGCACCTTTCCGTCTCCGGTCTTCTCTGTCGCACCGTCAACGGCTGTATAGAGATTCTCGCCAAACTTCTTGAGATAATTGTAGTCCTCGAAATCAGAAAGCTTAATCTTATCGACCAGCTGCTCATCGGCATACACATTTCCAAGTTCGTCTACAACGACCTCTGCGCCGGAAGGAATCTGAATACGCCCATTCTCACCGAGAAGATAATCTCCGTCCTCCGTCACAAGCATTCCCTCATTGTTAATTGAAAAAGAACCGTCCCTTGTATATTTTGTCGATGTGTTTCCCGACTTGGAGGCATACTCAATGTTAAAAAAGCCTGTACCCTCAAGTGCTAAATCAAGCGTATTGCCGGTAACCTTGAATGAGCCCTGTGTGTAATCCGTATAAGTCTCACCAATCTTGACACCGAGTGATTCCTTGCCGATTCTGCGGTTAATGTATCCCTCCGAACCGTCCTTTATCTTCTGAGTATACATACTGTCAAATGCCTGTGATGTAGAGCCTTCCTTCTTGTATCCCACCGTACTGGCATTGGCAAGGTTATTCGTAATAACATCCAGTCTTGCCTGCTGGTTCATCATTCCTGTATAAGCTGTGTATAGACCTCTTACCATGAGTTCCTCCTAAATCATTTCCGTAGTATCCGTACATTAAATACTGTATATTTTCCGTACGTGATAACATACTGTGTTTTCCTGCATAAATGTTCTATAGTATTATCGGTTGTATTGTCTTATTACATTATATAATTAAAAATTATCCTGTTATTAATCGCGTGCTCCGCCCAAGAACTCTATGAACTTACCTGTTCCGATGGCAACTGCTGTCATAGGATCCTCAGCGGTCATCGTATTGATTCCTGTCTTAGACTCGATAAGCTCCTCAAGTCCCTGAAGAAGGCTTCCTCCTCCTGTGAGAACAATTCCTCTGTCCGCAATATCTGCTGCAAGCTCAGGCGGAGTCTTCTCAAGAACGCTGTGGACTGCATCAACTATCTGTGCTGTAGCGTCCTTAAGAGCTTCCTCCGTCTCCTCAGATGTGACTGTGACAGTCTTAGGAAGTCCTGTGAGAAGGTTCCTTCCGCGTACCTCCATCGTGGCAACCTCAGCTCTTGGATATGCGCTTCCTATCTTAATCTTTATATCCTCAGCGGTTCTCTCACCGATAAGAAGGCTGTGCTTCTTACGCATATAGCGCACAAGTGCGTCATCGAAATCATCACCTGCAATCTTGATTGATGTGCTTACAACCGTACCGCCAAGTGAAATAACGGCTATATCTGTTGTACCACCACCTATATCAACAATCATGTTTCCACATGGTCTTGAAATATCAATTCCGGCTCCTATAGCCGCCGCGATAGGCTCTTCGATGATTGCAACCTCTCTTGCTCCTGCGGAGTAGGTAGCGTCCTCAACCGCCTTCTTCTCAACCTCTGTGACACCACTAGGTACACATACGCTGATTCTAGGCTTCTTAAGCATCTTTCTTCCAAGTGCCTTCTGAATAAAGTACTTGAGCATCTTCTCCGTAACCGTGTAGTCTGAGATAACACCCTGTCTTAAAGGTCTGACAGCTACAATATTGCCCGGTGTTCTTCCAAGCATCAGTCTGGCTTCCTCACCTATAGCCTTGATCTTATTAGTGTCTCTATCAAATGCAACTACCGACGGCTCCTTGAGCACTACACCCTTTCCACGGATGTAGACAAGAATGCTGGCAGTTCCCAAATCAATTCCAATATCTGTTGTTATCATAAAATCCTCCATCTGAAAATTATTCCCCGGTGCCATCCGGACAGCTCTTTCCGGCTCAAAATTCTGTCATGTGCAGCTTTATCTTTACAGCTTTGTGCGTCCTTGCAGCAGCATTTACCTGTGCATGACATTGTCATTTATAATGGCAGATTAATGTGGATGTTATTTATCCACCAAGTTACCTTGCAAAACCCTGATTGTATCCGAAGCTCTTTCCGGATTAATTGTATATCAAGGTCATTCTATCTTGCTTAAAAGTCCATATATCAACATTATAAACAAAAACTCCGCAATTTAAAAGGGGTAATTCAAAAAAAGCTGAAAAATATATTTTGACCATAACAGGATATGATGATATTATATAGAAGTATTTTACTTCTATATAGATATTTATTTGTCAAGGCATGCTTAAGGCAGAATGCCGGCTTTTACAGTCAGTGTACCTCACGTTTGAGCTATGTACTGCCCACCGCCCTATGCATTATTCCAACAAGCCTGTTTACTTGACAGCTATATTTTATAATAACAGCGGAGGCTCTTATGTCAAAAAGCAATACTTCAAAAAAAGGTCTGCGTATAATCATTGTAGGCTGCGGAAAGGTCGGAATAACACTTACCGAGCAGCTTGCAAAGGAAGGTCACGATATTACTTTAATAGATAAAAATGCCCAGAAGCTTCAGTCAACCGCCGGCATGTACGATGTAATGGGTGTAGTCGGCAATGGTGCAAGCTACAGTGTCCAGGAAGAAGCCGGAATAGCTTCAGCCAACTTAATCATAGCCGTTACGGATTCCGACGAGCTGAATCTCCTGTGCTGTACCATCGCCAAGCGCGTAGGAAACTGTGCTGCCATCGCAAGAGTCCGTACACCGGACTACAGTCAGGAGGCGGGATACCTTCGTGAGAGGCTCGGTCTTGCAATGATTATCAACCCTGAGTTAGAGACTGCCAAGGAGGCCGCAAGAATCCTATACATGCCTACAGCACTTGAAGTCAATTCTTTTGCCCATGGACAGGCTGAACTGGTTAAATTCAAGATTCCTAAATGTAACTGTCTTGACGGAATGACTATCGCAGCTCTCGGCAAGGAAATGAATGTCCCTTATGTCATCTGTGTTATTGAGCGCGGCGGATATGTACACATACCTACCGGAAGCTTCGTTATGCATGCGGATGACACCATATCCTTCGTCGCTTCAAGAAAATCCACGAAGATTTTCCTTGAACACATAGGCTTTAAGACCAATCAGGTCAAGGATACCATGATTATCGGAGGAGGAAGCGCCGCATACTATCTCGCCGACCAGCTCATCCGCTCAGGAATCTCGGTAAAGATAATAGAGAACAGCCGTGAACGCTGTGAGGAGCTGAGCATATTACTGCCTAAGGCTGTCATTATCAATGGCGACGGAACCGATGAAGAGCTGTTAAAGGAAGAGGGCATCACTGAGGTTGAATCCTTCGTCCCTCTGACCGGCATTGATGAGGAGAACATTATGCTCACACTCCACGCCAAGCAGGTATCGAATGCCAAGGTAATCACCAAAATCAACCGCATTACATTTAAGAACGTAATCAACAGTCTGGACCTGGGAAGTGTCATATACCCTAAATATATCACCTCCGAGGCAATAATTGCCTACGTCCGTGCTAAGAACGATTCCATGGAATCTAACGATTCCAATTCAGGTGATAACGCTTCGGCATCCGACAGCACGATTGAAACCCTTTACCACATGTTCGACCATCGCGTCGAAGCGATTGAGTTCCGGGTCACCAAGAGCTCATACGTCACCGGCAAGCCTCTTGCAGAGCTTAAGCTCAAGGATGAAATACTCATCTCGTTTATAAACCGCAACGGAGCCATTATCATTCCGAGTGGTCAGGACTGTATTCTTGAGGGTGACACTGTAATGATAGTCACAACACACACAGGTTTTACTGATATTCAGGATATTCTGCGATAAACCGGAGGTATATGTAACATGAACAAATCAATTATCAGGTATATATTGGGACATGTATTTCTGCTTACCTCCTGTCTCATGCTCCTGCCTGCGTTAGTCGGGCTGATATATCTCGAGCATGAGGCTGTTGCGTATCTCATTGTCGCGTCAGCCTGCTTTTTAAGCGGATTTATCATGACCAGGAATAAACCTGAAAACACAACACTATATCTCAAGGAAGGCTGTATAAGCACATCTCTCGCATGGATTCTGCTCAGTCTTATAGGCTGCCTTCCTTTTTTTGTGACAGGTGAGATTCCGTCCTTCACCGATGCTCTGTTTGAGACAATATCGGGCTTTACCACCACCGGAGCCAGCATTCTGGCAAATGTGGAAGGACTTTCGCACTGCTCGCTTTTGTGGAGAAGCTTCACACACTGGATTGGCGGCATGGGTGTTCTCGTATTCCTGCTCGCCATCGTTCCGCTAAGCGGCGGCTCGAATATCAACCTTATGCGTGCAGAAAGCCCGGGCCCATCTGTAGGCAAGCTTGTTCCCAAGATGAAATACACGGCAAGAATACTTTACATTATATATTTCGGACTTACGCTTATTCAGTTTATCCTGCTCATCATAGGCAGAATGCCTGTATTTGATGCGGTGTGCACCGCATTCGGCACCGCAGGAACAGGAGGCTTTGGAATCAAAAATGACAGCATTGCAGGCTACTCCCCATATATCCAGTGGGTTACAACCGTATTCATGCTGTTGTTCGGTGTCAATTTCAATGCCTATTATTTCATTTTATTCGGTAATGCAAAAAAAGCCTTCAAAATGGAGGAGGTCCGCTGGTATTTTATTGTTGTCATCGTTTCCGCAGCAATAATAACCATTGAGCTGTGCCGTGCCGCAGCACCATTTGCCACAGCACTCCGCGACTCCGCCTTTCAGGTCGCCTCAATTATAACAACAACCGGATTTTCGACCACGGACTTCAACCTATGGCCAGGAACATGCAAGACAATTCTCGTCATACTCATGTTCGTCGGAGCCTGTGCCGGCAGCACCGGAGGCGGCATGAAGGTATCGCGATTCGTGATACTTTTCAAGACCGTTTTCAAGGAGTTAGACTCCTACATCCACCCGAAGCGTATTCAGAAGCTCGCACTTGACGGCAAGCCGATTGACCATGACGTTGTGCGTTCAATCAACGTATACTTTATAACCTTTGCTGTAATATTTGTCATATCTCTTTTTCTGGTCTCATTTGAGGGAAATGATCTGGTGACCAATTTCACGGCGGTTGCCGCAACCATCAACAACATCGGTCCCGGACTTGAACTTGCCGGACCAACCCAGAACTTCGGACTCTTCAGCATGCTCACCAAATACGTGCTGATGTTCGACATGCTCGCCGGGCGTCTTGAGCTGTTCCCACTGCTCATCCTCTTCCACCCGGCTGTGTGGAAGGATCTGCACACTACGCATAGGAATTGGAGGAGGAGAAGGAAATAAAAAACTGCCGCTAAGGGAATCCATCAGTACCTCCTTAGTGGCAGTTTTTTAGTATTAAGATACTTTCGCAGCTGCTATGTATGTGCATTATGCAGATGCAGATATTTCTCCCTGGTGGCAAGTCCACCGCGGATATGTCTCTCGCTCTTGTTTAGCTCGAGTATCTCGCGCGCCTGCCTGGCAAGCATGTCTCTTTTTATCAAAAAACAAGGTGCAAACCGAGTATATTCAGCTACACCTTGTCTAAACATCATAATTCCTCCCAATTAACCTTCCTCTTTCAACAAGTATCTTCTGGCTTTGCGTTCACCTTCTACCGATAAAATGCCATCATCTACCATCTCTTTGAGTAATCTCTTGACCGTTGAATCTGCAAGCCCTAACAGTTCTCTTGCCTCCATATTACTGATACTGCCATGTTCTTTTACATATTGAGCAATCACTTCTTGTCTGTCAACTTTTATCGGCTTTTTATCGGCTTTTATCGGCTTTTTATCGATTTTTTCTTCTGACCGATAAAAACATACCACAAATCCGGATTTCATTTTCTTAAATTCGTATCTTACTCCTGCAGCATCACAAGCTTCTGCAATACGCTTTAAGCCAGTTCCAAAACTCTCGATATCCTTCGAATAATAAAGTATTCGTGCAATCTTAGGATTTCTGCGAATCGGTCTTTCAGCCTTATCAATAAAGTCTTGCGGCTCATATCCTTCCGGAAAAGCTTCGGGATTATAAATTTCAACCCTATCCTTATAAATTGCAACTTCATTACTCTGACCAGATGCATAATCCTTATGGCAAAACGAATTTAATAATGCCTCACGAATCGCATCCACCGGGATCTCAGGTATCTCCGTACGCTGTAAAGCTCCTGTAAATTCCACTCTCCAATGAATATTGCTCCTAATATAGTTTTCAGCGATATCCACAAGTTTTAATACAGGTCCATGATGACGCTGGATATCATTAAATGTTAATCTCTCATTGGTAGCAAAAATTGCCATCTGTACATCTTGTACAATATCATCACTGAATAATACCTTTCCTGCATTCAACAAAGAATCCCCATCTGTTAGTTCCAACTGATTCAAAACGGTCTTTTTATCAGTGTAATAAATTGCGATTCTTCCTACCTCGTGTGCCTGTGTTGTATATTTCTTTAAAAGTTTCTCATCGATATCATCAATCGTCTTATTGGATACCAGACTTTCCCAACGATTACCTTCTCTGCCACTACGCAACAGCAATTCCGTAATCTGTTCCGGCGACATGGTTAAATCCTCATCAGCAACACGAATCTTTGCCACACCATACGCAAAATAAGGGACTTGGTTCCCTTCAAATTTTACATGAATACAATCTCTACCATCTATCACTACTTTATTGATTTCAGGATATATTTTTGGTTCAATAAAATTTTTGATTTTCTGGCTGACTTCACGCAATGATTCTTCTGTAACAACTTGTCCTATTACGATTCCGTCAGGCTTTACGCCAAAATATAATTCTCCATGCTGATGTTTATTCAAAATTGCACAGATTGACAGAACTGCTTCTTTCAATTCCCCAGTAGACTTTTTAAATTCCAATGTTTCCGTTTCAATGCCTAAATTCAAATCACCAACCCCTTTACTGCATTTCTTCATATAGTCATTATTATGGATCTATGACTAAATTCTATGACTTATCAATGACTTTCTATGACTAATTTTATATTTTTGTTTGCCATTAATCAAGCAATATTACATGGTCGTAGTCAAGGAACTCAAATAACGAAAATAACAGTTCACGAATCCAAATCTTTCTTCACAATTTCAGTTCTTTCTTTACATTCTTTATATGCACAAAAACAAGGAATCTCTACCTACGCTCTTCTTCGCCTGATACTTCCTATTTCTTCCACCTTTTCAGTTTCCTCTGATTCTGCTATGTACTCACTATCCTCCGCCCATTGCGATGCAGCTCCTTCCAACGCACGTTCCACCTTACCGGCATTTACTTCTATTAAAAGTTTGCACAGGAAATCTGCATTGCTCCTGGCAGCACCATATTCCATTAAAAGTCATAAAATAAAAAGAAACGCTTGAAAAAGGTTTTATGTTACTTAACCTTTTCAAGCATCTCAATACTCATCCAATATACAATTTTATACTTGGTATCCTCTTCTCTGCCTTATTTTTCTAAACTCAAGTTTACCTTCAATGCTAACTATATAATTTAATTTCTGTTTATCAGGCATGGATTTACAAAACATTCAACACATTTCTTAGAACCATTTTATAAAAGGCTGCTGTTATTAAGAATATTTCATATCTCCATAACAGCAACCCCTTCAATGTTTAAAATTTTCCTGCTCTCATTATGTATGTGCATTATGCAGATGCAGATATTTCTCCCTGGTGGCAAGTCCACCGCGGATATGTCTCTCGCTCTTGTTTAGCTCGAGTATCTCGCGCGCCTGCCTGGCAAGCTCCGAATTGATGGCAGGAAGACGCTCGGCGACGTCTTTATGTACGGTGCTCTTGCTTATCCCATACTGCTTGGCAGCCTGGCGCACCGTGCAGTTATTCTCGATAATGTATGAGGCAATCTCCATCGCCCGCTCCTCGATATAACCCTTCAAAAAATACCCCTTAAGAATCTTTTTTACAATGTATGACAAAGACCTAAGGGGTATGACTAGGAATTAAATATAATTACCGGACTATATCGTCTACATAGCAATGCAGCATCCATGCTGCCATCCGGATCATAAGAATCTTTCGGTATTCTCACCTGAATATATATTTTATTATTTTGCATAGCTTTTTTCTTTTGTCAATTCACCATTTCCTCCAAAATATAAGTATATTAAATTTTTCAATCATCTCTGATACCTGTTCCTTCCAAACTACTAATTTTCTATAATTATAGCAGAAATGCCATTCATTTTCTACTATTAACTGATAGCCCTGAATAAGCTATTAATGCTGTTTGACATAATATAATAAAAAAATTATACTATAATTAATAGGGCATGAAATTGCGAATCATAGTACTACAACCTATGTTGTACAAGTTTGCCGTTTAAAATTACCTGAGTATAATAAGGCTTTGGGAGGTGAATTGATAATGGGAATATATTTTAATCCAAGTAATGCAAGTTTCAGGCAGGCAAGAAACAGCATGATTTATATTGATAAGACAAATCTGTTAAATTTTCTTAACCTTAGGTTGTCCACTGATGACAAATGTATTGCTCTAAGCCACGCCAGACGTTTCGGCAAGTCGCATGCTGCGGGAATGATTGATGCCTACTATAGCCTTGGCTGCGATTCGACAAAGCTTTTTGAGGATACGAAGCTTGCTTCCAATGCAGATTACAGGAAACACATGAACAAGTATAATGTTATACATCTGGATATCTCTTCATTCTGGGATGACTTTAAAGACAACATTATCAAAAAAATTCAGGAATATATACTTGATGAATTTAAAAAAGAATTTGAAGATAAAATTGATTTTACTAAAAAATTTAATGTGGTTCTTATGTCCATTTATGACATTACGAATATACCTTTTGTAATTATTATCGACGAATGGGATTGTATAATCAGAAACAGCCATGACGAAAATCTGATTCACAAATATTTGCAGTTCCTTCACTCACTGTTTAAGTCGGAGGAATCCAAGTCCTTCCTTGCGCTGGCATATATCACAGGTATTCTTCCAATCAAAAAGATTAAGGATGAATCGGCGCTCAACAATTTCAGGGAGTACACAATGCTCAAATCAAAACCGATTACAGAGTATTATGGCTTCACGGAAGACGAAGTTAAGAATCTATGTAAACAGTATGATATGGATTTTGACAGTACGAAAGCATGGTACAACGGATATCTGATAGACGGAATGCACATGTATAACCCTAATTCCGTATCCATGGCAATAGACAGGCAGGATTTTGATTCGTATTGGAAAAACACATCCTCCTTCGCGTCAATCAATACGTTCATCACCATGAATTATGCCGGTCTTAAAGATGATATCATGGCGATGTTAGCCGGCGGCATGGTAAGGGTCAATACCAACACTTTCAAAAATGATTTTTCAACAATAGCCTCCAAGGATGACGCGCTGACAGCACTTATTCATCTTGGATATCTTGGGTATGATTCGGACAGGAAGAAAGCGTTTATACCTAATTATGAGGTTGCAACCGCATTTGAGGCGGCACTTCAGACAGGTGAATGGTCTGATATAGCCAGAGCAATTTCGACATGCGATGAGCTGCTCGATGAAACAATCGAAGGGAATTCAGAGAGAGTCGCCGAACTCATCGAACTCGCCCACGATACCTACACCTCCGTGTTAAAATACAATGACGAAAATTCTCTGAGCTGTGTTCTCACGATGGCATACTTCACCGCGCCGGCATACTACAATATCATCCGTGAAATGCCTGCTGGAAAGGGCTTTGCCGATTTTGCCTTCATTCCAAGAGCTAATGCCGGACACAGACCCGCAATGATTGTGGAGCTAAAATACAACCAGTCTGCAGACACTGCCCTGCAGCAGATAAAGGCTAACCGCTACCACGGTGCACTTGCAGATTACAGCGACAGGATTCTGCTTGTGGGAATCAACTATGATTCTGAGGGAAAAGACAAGAAACATCATAGCTGTACAATAGCAGAATATGTAAAACCATAAATTTAAAAGCCTTGAGAGCTTAATAATTGATATATCCGCCTCTCGCCGGACTGCCGGCGAAAAAAGATAATACATATCAATTATTCTTGCTCTCAAGGCTTTTCCATGCGCCGTACAGGCGCACCAATACTTTATTAAAAAATTATCTGCATCACCAAAATATCTATATCACCTACATAATTACCACGCAAACAGCAGCACTCCATGTGCCGGAATCTTCCACTCCTTCTGCTCACCAAGTTCTTTTCCCGACCACAGCTCCTTTGCATTCTGCTGCACCTCCTCAAGAATATCTGAGGTGACATCCAGTGCCTTGTTGGTTATATTAAAAATTGCCTTATATTTCCTATCGGCGGATTCACTCTGCCATACAATGAAGCTGTCATTCCGCATAGTCTCCCTTGCCCCACGCGCCTTCTTAAACATCTCATATACATCCTTGTTAGTGAGAAGCTCTATGGTTTTGCTGTCAAGCTTGGTAAGCTCTGCTCCAAGCATAAGCGGGGAGCGGAATATTGTCCAGAGTGTCATCATGGTCTTCTGCTCATCGTATGTAAAATTGGTGTCTCTTTCCTGTCCGAAGCCCTTGCCCAATTTGCCAAGTGGCAGCATATCGCAGTCCGGGTATCCGCCGTCCTTGACATAATCCTGCCAGTTTTTACATCTGTCAAACATATCAAGCAGGGACTCCCAGTGATCCCAGAAGTCATCCGTGATGCGCCACATGTTCGCATTTTCAAAATAAAAATCATGCTCATCGACAATAGCAGGTCCCGGTGACAGGCTGAGAACCACATCTCTTCCGCACTTTTCTATTGCCCTATGGAGCATCATAATCTCATCCTTACTCGACCTCGCATCCATACGACAGATGTCATCGCATTTAATAAAGTCAACGCCCCATGAAGCATACAGTTCAAGGAGCGAATCGTAGTATGCCTGTGCTCCATCGGCGTCCGGATTTACCCCATACATATCCGGGTTCCAGAAGCAGATAGAATCAGGGGCTGCAATCTGGTTAGCTGTAAAATCCGTATTTTTAATTTTTGTACGGAAATATGCCGCACAGCGCGGTATTCCCCTCATTATATGTATGCCGAATTTAAGTCCCAGTCCATGCACGTAATCCGCCAGCGGTCCAAAGCCCCTGCCATCCCTCGATGAAGGAAATCTGTCCACATCCGGAATAAGGCGCGAATATTCATCCATCTCTAATCTGGCAAAAGGAACGTACTGGAACTTATCCCTCTGCTGTCCGGCCTCCTTGGAATACCATGCAATATCCACAACAACGTACTCCCAGCCACATTCCTTCAGGTGCTTTGCCATAAAGTCGGCGTTTGCCTTCACCTGCTCCTCATTTACGGTTGTGTCATAATAGTCATAACTGTTCCACCCCATAGGCGGATTTTTAAATACCATTCCCATTTTTTTGCTTCTCCTTCTCCTTGCAAATATTTTTATCTGCTATTTTTGTTATAACATATAGAAAAAATTAAGTCTATCAAAAAAAATGTTGGGGCAAAGCCCCAACATCCATAAACCTCTGCACTATTACGCAAGCAGACTTAAAACTCCCTGATTGCTCTATTTTGCCTGGTTTCCGGTAGTTAACACCACAGTATTCCAGTCTCCGGCAGGCACCTTCCGTTGCTCTCAATCACCTTGGAATACCAGTAAGCTGAATCCTTTGGTATGCGCTCCTGGGTTGTGAAGTCCACGTAAACCATTCCGAAGCGCTGTGTATATCCATCCGACCACTCAAAGTTATCAAGAAAGGTCCACTCAAAGTATCCTCGTACATCCGCGCCTTCATCTATAGCCTTCTCCATTCCCTTTATGTAGCTCTCAAGGAAGGTTATGCGGTTAGGGTCATGCACCTTGTGGTCACTGCTTACAAGGTCATGGCAGGACATACCATTTTCGGTTATGTACAATGGCAGCCTGTACCTCTCATATAAGAACTTAATACCGTAATAGAATGCACGCGGTGTCACAGGCCAGCCTGCCGCCGTCCTTGGAAAGCCCGGCGCCCTGTCGACGAACTCCGGTTCTCCATCCTTTCCGGCCCGCACGAAGTAACCGTTATAAATATTCTGTCCCATAAAATCAAGCGGCTGATGAATAAGCTCCATATCCTCTTTGGTAATATCCGGAAGGTATTTTTTGAATTTTTTAAGCCCTTCCTCAGGATAATGTCCCAAAAATACCGGGTCGGAGAACCATGCTACATTCCATGTCCAGTTGTCCAATGGATTATAGAAACCGAAATACACCTTCCTTGCCGCCTCGATATCCTCCGGCGAATCAGTATAAGGATATGCGACCCCACCTGTAGGGGCATAGCCTACCTTGATTGGTCTTCCTGCATATTTTCTTAAATTGATGACAGCCTGCCCATGAGCCTTTAACAGATTATGCGCAATCCGGAATGTGTCTGTAATGGTATGCCTGACACCCGGCGCATGCACGGCACTGAGGTGTCCAAGTCCGACAACACACTGCGGCTCGTTTATCGTTATAAAATAATCGCACAAATCCGCAAAATTCTCGGCTACCACCCTGGCATACTCACCAAACCAATCCACAATCTGAGGATTGAGCCAGCCACCCTTTACCTGAAGCGCCTGCGGAAGCTCCCAATGAAACATGGTAATGTATGGCGTGATTCCATTCTCCTTCATTGTGACAATCATATCACGGTACATGGCTATCGCCTTTTCATTCACCCTGCCTGTTCCCTCAGGAAGTATCCTAGCCCAGTTCATCGAAAAACGGTATGCCTTTATACCCAGTTGTCTCATAAGTGCATAGTCTTCTTTATACCTATGCATATGGTCACATGCTGTGTACGCATTCTGGTTCTCATGAATATGCCCTTCCTCAGTAAACACGTCCCACACACATTTACCTCTTCCATCCTCAGGGTCTGTGCCCTCAACCTGATAGGCGCTGCTCGCAACGCCCCACACGAAATCGTCTCTGAACATAGTTTTCTCCTTTTTCTATATTATTCCTATTTTTTTCTGTTCGTATTTATAGTCTAATCATGTAGCGTTTAAATTTTTTATGTTTCAAGTAAGCGTAATCAGACTATATGCCTCAATATCTGAATATCTCATACAGTCTTATAGCTATTTGTCCCATTGCTCCTAGCGTCCGCTTGCGATAACCGACACAAGATAGAACTCCGAGGCATCAGCTTCACTTGTCTTTACAAGCTTAATCTGCACCGTATGTTCCTTATTCTCACCATGCTCCAACAGCGTGTACAGCTCAAGCTTATCTCCCCATGTCTCATCGAAATTAGCATCAAGTGTCACCGCATTCGCCTCATCGCCGTCAATAACTGCGACCGCAACAGGTGCAGGCTTATGTATTGTCTTTCTAAACTGTACAGCTATGCAGCTTCCCTTTACCTTGAAAGTAATGCACGCTCCGTTCCCGGAAGCAGTATAACCCTTCTTAAAGCAGTCCGTGATATCCATCTGCTCAGACATATCAGCCTTAAAGCCGTCAAGCTCCGGGGTTGAGTTATAATTCCGGTATCTTACCGAATCCTCGTAGGCATTAGCTGTCAATGGCTCCGGGAGCAGGGCGGCAGTTCCGGCATCAGGCTGTGCTGCAGCTCTCTGTGATTTTGCCGTCTCATATTCTGCCTTTACCGTATTTTTTATCTGCTCAAGCCTTTTTGTAATAACCATGCTGACAAGTTCATGCCCACAGTCATTAGGGTGAAGGTCATCCGGGGTAATTCTTCTGTTGTCAAATCTACAATTCAAAAGAGCCTTATACAGCGTGCTCTGCATGCTCACCGACGGAATATTGTAGTGTCTTGCAATTCTTGAATGTACAAGCTCTGCGCTGGCTCCATTATTGTAGCACACATTGTGGACAAGCATAAGTGCGGGATGTGATTTGGATGAAAGGATTTTTCTCACAAGTCCTTCATAAGTCTCCTCGAAATGCCCGGTGCTCTCATCATTTACCGAAAACTCCGCTATCACAAAATCCGGCTCCGCATCAAGCAGGTCATCCTGTGCCCTGGCAACGCCGAACTGTGACGTAGTCCCGCCTATGCCTGCATTGACATACTTAAATTCTGCCTGTGGGAATGTCCTTACCCACCATTCATACACAAGATATGCATAGCATTTCTGCGGTGTGGATGACAGGCTTCCCTGTGTTATCGAACCGCCGATAAATCCTATCGTGAGCTTCTCCCCCGCCTCTGCTCTCTTCATCACATCCTTTATATTCCAGATGTATCCCGGATTGGCAACCCCTTGCCCAAAATCTATATATTTTGCCAGTTCATTCATGCTACCATTCTCCTTATTATAATTATGAATCAGGTAATTGCGAAATTCATTTTTGCCGGTAAACAGTTGTGCAAACTAGTACACCGCCGGACCTTTTGAACGTCGCAATAGTTCGGCTGTGTCGAACTAATGTGTCCGAAATGATACTAGCAAAATTGCACAACCTACAGTTATCGCACACCGAATTTCGCAATTACCAGCCATTAATATTTGCTTTCTTCTGTTTACATAATCCTCTGTATATATGCTGCAAGCTCCTCAGACATTTCCTGCGCCTCAGGTATTCTGATATGTCCCGGAGTTCCTGCCCCATTCCTCTTATAAAGAAAATGATGAACCCTGCCGGAGGCTATCCTCCTGCACACATCATCTATCGCCCTGTCCCATGCCGCGTCATGAATGAGTATGGTTGTAGCAAGGACTATCCTAGCTTCCGGATATAGCTGCATGAGCCTTCTTATGAGCCATTCGTAGCGCTCCCGCCATCTTTTTGCCTTGGCTCCATCGTAATCTGCCGGCATATAGTTGTCGGGATGTGCGTCATTCTGCCCTATGGCAACCACAACCACATCCGGTGTATATCTGCTGAAATCCCATTGCTTTACCTCTCCAAGGCCGGGAAAATACTGTATCTTGTCATAGCATGACTCCACACCAATATACCCCGGTGCCCCGAAATAGCCGGTACCGTCAAGAAGCGCTATTCCGCCTTGAGAAATGTTATGAAGCTTTGCGTTGAGCTTCCGTGCCGTCATCCATGCGTATGAATACCAGCTATTGGAAAATTCCCCATTATGCACAGGGTCAGCCTTTCCCACATAATCAACTGCCTCCGACACCTCGCCGCAGGAAACGCTGTCACCATAGACTTCTAGCTTTAATCTCTTGTTCTTCTCAGCCTCATTTGTCGCAAGCTCTGCCCCATCCTCAAGCTCAAAGCCATGAATTGTCACATAGTCGGCCGAGTCCTGTCGCTTGAAGAAAATTACCTCATGCCAGACTTCATCTTTATCATGGTCATCAGCCGCCATGTCCTGCTTCTTAGTATTATTTTCTCCATAAATAATATACTCATGCTCCTCATTGTCCTCATACAGCAGCAACGCTGTCTGGACGCCATCAATAACGCAGCCCATCCTGTTGCTCCAGCATGAGCGCTTGTTGGTGAGCTTTACCTTCAGAAGGTTTCCTGTGAATCTGAAGGTCACATAGCTTGAGGGATACACCATGACAGGTGCGTCCGGATTGTCAAAATCTATACGCCCGCAATAAATCAATCGCGGGTCCGATGGACTTATAAACATATATCGTACCTCTTCTTTAATGCAATTCTATTGCTTAAATTATCCCAACAGCTCCATATTCTTAGCGATAAGCTCACATCTCTGCTTTACGCAGTCCGGGGAACGAAGCGGATCCTGTGGTGTGTTGAATACATAATCAACAAGCTTATCAACTGTGGTGGCTGCGACATGAAGTCTTGTATCCGATGAAGCGTAGTAGATGAATACCTCGTTCTTGTCATTGACAATTGCTCCATTGGTGAACACGACATTGCTAACATCGCCGACTCTCTCATCACCTCTAGGTCCAATGAGAAGTCCCGACGGCTCCGCAATCACCTTGGCGGGGTCCTTAAGGTCTGTCGCAAAGGCATATATTACATAGCGAAGTCCGGCTGCGGTATTTCTGACACCATGTGCAATGTGAATCCAGCCACGGTCTGTCTTGATTGGTGTTGCACCTGCTCCGTTCTTGACCTCTGTGATTGTGTGGTACTTTCTTATGCTCGTCATCCTCTCCTCGTCGATGACCGCATGTGTTATATCATCGCAGAGTCCGAAGCCGATTCCTCCGCCGCTTCCTGTCTCAATGAAATCATCCATAGGTCTTGTGTAGAACGCATACCTGCCGTCAACAAATTCAGGATGAAGCACAACATTTCTCTGCTGCGGTGAATGGAGGGTTGTGAGATTGTCAAGTCTCTCCCAGGTCTTTAAATCCTTGGTTCTCACAATTCCGGCTGCTGCCACTGCTGCAGAAAGGTCATTAGAGCCTGTGTCCTTGCTCTCCGAACAGAACACACCGTAAATATATCCGTCCTCATGCTGTGTAAGTCTCATGTCATACACATTAGTCTCCTCCGCGCATGTATCAGGAAGCACTACCGGGTAATCCCAGAATCGGAAGCCATCCACACCATTGTCGCTCTCTGCCACACCGAAGAAGGACTTTCTGTCATTTCCCTCTATGCGCGCAATGAGATAGTACTTGCCGTTTAACATGATTGCTCCTGAATTCATAACCGCATTTATGCCAAGGCGCTCCATAAAGTAAGGATTGGTCTCCTTGTTCAAATCATATCTCCACTCAATCGGTGTATGCTCCCTTGTGAGCACAGGATACTCATATCTGTCATATATTCCATTGTAAAAATCGCTCTTATTATTCTTCCTCGCAAGCAAAGCCTCCTGCTTCGCCTTCTCAACATAATATCTCTCATGTATCATATCGGTTACTCTCCTTTTTACCCTATTCTCTTCATAACTTCCATACACATTCTTCCATTGTGGTACGGACACTTCCACGGCTCCACAATCGGTCTGCCCTCCTGCGGCGTGCCATCCTCGTTGGTTGCCCAGAACCACTCTGAGCCTGGTCTTCTGTCAATCTGGCATGACTGGATGAACTCCCACTCCGAAAGTGCAGCATCCCTGTATTCATCTGCAGCCGGATTTTTTTCATAGGCATTCAGGAAACCTATGACTGTCTCAGCCTGAACCCACCATACCCTTGTGGTGTTCACCACACCGCGCTCGCACTCATTCGCAAGCGAATTGCCGTTAAATGCCTCCTCGTAGACATGTCCGGCAAGTGCCTTGGTGATTGGTGTGAGCTTGTCATACAGCTTCTTATATACGCCGTCTGTTATGCCCTGACGCTTCTCCTGCATTCCGATTATCTCAATGCCTCTGTCAATCAGCCATGAAGTCTCAATATCATGTCCGTATGAATGAAGGTCAATGAGTGTATTGTAGTCCATGTCGAAAAATACTTCCTGACGCTTCTTCTCCGGATTATACATTTTGTCCGCAAAGAGATTTAATATATCGTATAGCCTGCCCTTGACCTCCTCATCTGCGGTCACGCGGTACAGCTCCGTGTATGCCTCAAAAACATGCAGCAGTGTGTTCATCGTTCTGCCCGCCATAACTCCGTTCTCAGACAGCTTCTCATTGCTCGCCGGCTTGAAATCGCGTGTGAACGCCTCAAGATAGCCTTCCTCGTCGCGGCATTTTGTCTCAATCACATGGTATAATTCATAGGCAAGCTTAAGTGCCTCCTCATCCCCCGCTGCCTCATAGTAGGATGAGAGCGCATAGATTGCAAATGCCTGATTGTATGTATGCTTCGTTGTGTCAAGCGGCTTGCCGTCATAGGTAACCGACCAGAATATTCCGCCGTACTCCCTGTCCATACATTTATCCCTCATAAATGTATACGCATGCTCAGCCTCTTTAAGAAGACTCTTGTCCTTTAAAAGTGTGTATGCATTTGCAAAAAACCATGTGATTCTGCTGTTTAAAATGCAGCCCTTCCCAGCATTTCTGTCAAGCTTCAAATCATACGAAAGCCAGCCATAATAGCCGCCGTTCTCATCATCAAGAAGGCTCTTCCAGAATGGAATGATTCTCATTGTGAGCTCCCTTGTAATCTCTTCCTTCATAACATTAAGCTCAGCATCCGGCTTGATAGTACCGACACCGGGTGTGACAATTGTATTGTTCATTTTTTTATCCCCTTTCCATTTAATAAGCTGTTGTTATAAGTATTTTTGCCACAACACTTTTTATAATATTTTATATTGCACTATGCCTCAGCAAAATGCTCAACCTGTCTGATAATTATTCAACTCTTTTTGAGCGCAGCCACACTATCTTTAATCACAAGCTGCCCTTCCACGATATACACTCTGTGCCGGTACTCCTCACCTGCAATCTTTTTTATAAGAGTATGTACAGCCCTTCGCGCCATCTCCTTTATATCCACCTCGTAGGTTGTTATCTCGACGTCGCATATTCCGGGATAGATAAAATTATCATAGCCGACCACCGATACATCCTGCGGCACCCTGAGTCCGCGCACTTCAAGAGCCTTGATAAGAAAGCTCGCCGCAATATCGCAGTTGCACACAAATGCTGTCGGGAGCTGCCCCGGAAGGCGGATGTAATTTTCGGGGTCTATGCTTCCATGCTCTCTCTCCCTGTCCTCGATTATCCATTCCGGTCTCACCTCACTGCCATGCTCCATCATCGCCCTTAAGTATCCCATATATCTGTCGGTGATTGAGCCTGTCGCAAGCACCGTGCCCACATAGCCTATCCGGGTATGCCCCATCTCAAAAAGATAGTTGGTAAGCCTGTATGCACCATAGTAGCTGTCCGATATCACCGCATCAGCCTCTTTTTTGTTATCACAGAAATCAAGATATATCATAGGAAGACTGCAGTTTTCATTAAGAAAATCAAGATATTCCCAGCTAAGCCGTCCCATAACAATGATTCCGTCAGCTCTGTTATCCGCCACAAGCTTCGGCAGTATATTATTCTTCTCCGTCTCCATGCTGACAGGCTCCATGACAGCAAAGCACTCTCTTGCAATGGCCCGCCCGGTTATCTGCTTATACATCTGCAGATAAAAGGAATCGTATTTATCAATATATCTCTCTCCGACAAGCACTCCAAGTGTGTAGCTTCTGTTCTTCGCCTCCCGCGGCTCCTTAGACGGCGGCACATAGCCCATGCTGCCGGCAAGCTCCTCAATCTGTTTTCTGAGCGTATCGCTGACTCCCTTCTGACCCGATAGAGCCTTTGAGACCGTGACGGTGCTCACTCCCAGCCTTGCTCCGATGTCCGCAAGACGCACTGATTTTTTCACGCGTGTACCTCCCTCCTAATTATCAGAATCAGATAGGCAATTGCGAAACCCAGTGCGTAATTATCATACGTTGTGTAATTTTACTAGTACACAACTGTTTACTGGCAAATTCGAGTTCCGCAATTATCCAAAGCATTAGAAATGCATATACAGCCCAGGTTTTATCCCATAGCTATTCAGCTTATTCCTGTACAAGGTGTATAAGCGTGCTCTTGAAATCTCCCCACATACCGGGCATTCTCAGTCCGGCACTCATAAGAGTATCGCCATAAAGCACCGGAACCCGATTCTCTACATCAGAGCCGGAATTATTATTTTCATCCGCTCCTTCGTACAGCACCTTATACTTTTTATCCGGTGCAAGTCCGGCAAGCTTTACTATCCTGCTCTTGAAATTAGGTCTGTTAAGCACCTGAACGTAGGTCAGAAGTGCTTCCTTTTTATCCTTGGACACCACCATGTAGCAGTCATAGAGATTGTTCTCCTGATACGATGCAAGCCTGTAGTAATCTCCGTTTCTCACAAGCTCATTGTACTTATGGTAGGTTGCTATCTGTCCCGGAATGGAATCTCTGTCCTCCTGCGGTATTCTGGTAATGTCAAGCTCGTAGCCGAAGGTTCCGCACAGAGCCACATCGCCCCTTGTCTTAAACGGTGTCACCCTGCCGACAGTATGGTTCGGACAGTCAGACACATGTGCACCCATAGCCGAAAGAGGATATATAAGTGCTGTTCCTTCCTGTATTGCAAGTCTCTCTATGGCATCCGTGTCATCGGAGCACCATATCTGAGGACTGTAATAGAGCATTCCGGCATCAAATCTTGCACCACCGCCTGAGCAGTTCTCAAGCAGAAGGTCAGGAAACTCCTTCATAAGCCTTTCCTGAAGCTCATACACTGCAAGCATATATCTGTGCTCAAGCTCTCCCTGTCTGTCAACAGGAAGATAGTTGCTGTGAAGGTCAGTGTGCTCGCGGTTCATGTCCCACTTCACATACTCAATGTTGGCACTGCGCAGTATTCCCGCGACCGCCTCATAGCAGTAATCGACAACCTCCGGTCTTGACAAATCAAGCACATACTGGTTTCTTGAACGGCATGCCTCGCGTCCCGGTATGGCAATAGCCCAGTCCGGGTGCTCCCGATAGAGCTTCGACTCCGGGGAAATCATCTCCGGCTCAAACCATATTCCGAACTTCAGACCGATTTTATTCACCTCATCCACAAGATGCTTAAGACCACCCTGAAGCTTCTCCTCATTCACATACCAGTCGCCAAGACTTGTGTTGTCATCATTTCTGTGACCGAACCAGCCGTCATCCATGACAAGCATCTCTATGCCGCTCTTTTTTGCCTCGCGTGCGATAGCTAAGAGCTTTTCCGTATCAAAATTAAAATATGTAGCCTCCCAGTTATTTATAAGGATAGGACGGTTCTTATCCTTGTACGGGCTTCTTATAAGATGTCCTCTGTAAAGGTCATGAAGATTTCGTGTCATTGCTCCAAGGCCTGCCGCCGAATATGTCATCACAACCTCCGGTGTCTGAAGCTCCTCACCCGGCTCAAGCTTCCACTCAAAGTTCTCAGGATGAATACCCATAAGGATTCTCAGACTGTCGAACTGATTCTTCTCAACCTGTGCAAGGAAATTTCCGGAATACATGAAGCTGAAGCCATACACATGTCCTGTGTCCTGCGATGAACCATTGTCAACAAGCGCAATAAAAGGGTGCTCCTGATGTGATGATTTGCCCTTGATTGAGCCGACGCTCTGCTTGCCGTAGCCTATTTTCCTAAACTCCATCCGGCGTTCTCTCGCCCATGAGCCATGAAGCGAAAGCAGCTCGTAGCCCTCATCCGGCAGGTCAAGCGCCGCCGACATAACCTTGGTTATGAAAATATTCTTATCCGAATTATTTTTTAACTTAACACTTCTTGTTATTACATCCTGTTCAGGGAAAACGCTGTAGCTCAGTGTAGCCGCAAGTCCGATACATGGGTCGACCGCTTTAATCTCGAGTGTGTATACCTTGCTGTCATCGTTGCCACAGGCACTTTCATCCAGTGCCTTCACTTCACCCGATGTGAACGTAGCCGGAAGTCCCTTAAGCCCCGGCTTGCCCTCATATATTCTGTGTCCCTCATACACAAGGCTCACCGCACGGCTGTTGTCCTCACAGCGCACCGATATGGCACCCTCCCTGTAATCTCCCACATTATTTCCCGGATACTCCGTCGGAAAAGCATCAAAAAACGAACCCCTGTCCCTGTTGTTCTTAGACGGTACGAATGGATTCTCGTCCGTCCTCAACAGATATCTGACATCCGTATCGCTTATCCTGTCACCATAGTATGCGTGACCGATGAAGCCCTCATCATCCACCACCGAAATCACATAGCTGCTCTTCTTCGTGTCCAGCTTAAAAGAACGCGATTTCCCATCAAAAAAAATACCCATAACAACCTCCTCCAAAATAACTGTTGTTATGGGTATTATATTATATTTAAGTTAATCGGTAAATTAAATTTAGCTAATTTAGCTTAATTATTTAACATAAATAAACTGTAAAACTTGGCTTTCCTTCTCCCGGATGACGGCATATCTCACCGTTCATCCATAGTCGAATGTTGATGTTTTTTGACCATATTTTACTTTTATCTTTTAATTTTAATAAGTGCAGTTGGCGATTTAGGTTTGCCATCCCTATATATATCCCCTGATTCCATGAGCGGATTTATAACCTCATTCAAGAATTGACTTCTGCTTCGGTAGTTAAGAGACGTTTGCAGCTCCTTTATAGGCTTTGGACCTTCCATCTTAAGAATAGCCATAACTTTTTCTCCAGCAGTAAGTCCTTCCAAATCCAGTTCTATAGCTTCATCCCTATATAACCTGTCATATAATCTCAAATTCAAAAATCCAGGATATATAGATACTACCGGTTGAATTTCATCAGGACTGAATTTATAAGATTCAATCATGGTTTGAAAACCAGTTCCACCTCTCTCCATCAGATTTGCCACATCCAGAC
>OIGD01000309.1_pt1 | contig 63316 bp, 50 predicted proteins | sample 1582211 | NCBI WGS metagenome assembly OIGD01 (sample SAMN04414078, study PRJEB24778) | human gut metagenome | material: faecal | host: Homo sapiens
ATGCGCGGCTGGGGATAGCCTGCGCTACTAATGTTGTCACTTAATAACTCGTCACTATGACTTATGACTTATTCCTCGGCGGCGGCCAGGACTGTGGGTGATTCTACGTCTACGCCGTATTCCCGGGCGAACTTCAGGATGGCGCGCGCCAACTTCGGTTTCAGTTCTTCGGGGCAATAGCGGAAATATGCCTCGGCGGCACGCACGTGCGCTGCATCAGGCATCGGGTATTCGCGGCGCTCGGGAAGTCCGTAGACGCTGTCGGGAAGGTCTCTCCTCTCTACTGTATCCAATCTGTCATTCATAATATTGTCTGTATTTAGGTTTCTTATTTACTAACAAGTAATTCACAGATGCTGTTCATCAAAAAACGATAGTATTCACAGAAGGCGAACGATGCCGTCTATCACCTTGACATTTACCTTCTGCTCAAACACTTTGTCAGCCAGCTTCTGCCTTCTCGAAACGATGGCTCCGTTGGTAAGGGCCAATAGAATTGATAAATCAACCGGTCGGAAACCGCACTTTACGAGCAATGCCGTATGCCGGTCGCGCGTAGTCAGTCTATCGCCGGTCAGCAACCTAAGACTCGATATAAACCGTGGAGATGCCGCCACAACAGTTTCCTCCAGTTTGTCCCACAATGCATCGCCCACAGGTTTCCTTTCTTTTAATAATTGCTGCAGGTGGGCGTACACCTCCGATTCGAGAATCGCTTGTGGAGTCACGACATCATTGTTTTGATTATATAGAGCCATCAACTCTTCTTTCAATTGTTGCCGCAACGCCTGTTCGGACATCGTGGTCATAAGGAAAGGGACAATCTGACCTCCTTCGCAAGTACCGTTTGTAGCTGTGGCCTGACTGATTTCTTGCTTCAAAATCTGCAGGTTGTCCAACTTCTCCCGCATTTTGACAAGATTATTCCGGTTCTTATATTTCAGATACATTATCACAAACGCCATGATGATAACCAGGAAGGCAAAACCGATGATAACCCATAGCAATACCTTCTTTTCGTCCTGAACCTTAATACTTTTTCGCTCATGAGTCTGATAATTGTACATACTTTCCTGAATCAGAGCCTGTTCATTCGGATTGTCATCAAAATAAACTTCAAGCACCTCCTTATATTCCTCATAGTAGCGGTTCAGCGTGTCGGGATGCAGCATATTTCTGAATTCCGGAGAAAGAATAATGCTGTAACCCGTCTTTTTATTTAAGACATCTTCGTTGACTACCAATTCGTGAGCATACATATACGCCGTATCCATGATGCCGGCCTCTTGATATATATCGGCTGCGTACGCAAGAGCTACATTGCGCTGAATCGAGTCAACCTGCTCAGGTGTATCCCGTACCAGATTCAGTGCGGAATGGATATCTCCTTTCGCCTGCTTTACTCCAGACAGAAATACTTTTGAATCGGCGGCAAATGACTTACTTAGGTTTGCAGCGTAATCAAGGGAACATGTGAGAATAGAGTCCGCAATTTCTAAGTATCGCTCTTCCATGGCATTCTCATTTTGCAGAACTCCGAGTTCATGGTACAGTGTGCCAAGAGCTTGCTGAGCATAAACAATGCCAGATGAATCATTTTCTTCTAATTCATATTTCAACGCTTGCGAGAAATATGGAATAGCCTTATCATAAAGTCTGAGTTTGCGTAACACACCTCCTATCTGGAAGTTTAATCTATTTTGTAGCTTTGTTGTGTCCTTAGTTTCTTCAAGATTGTCAAGGGAAAGTTGAAAATACTGTAATGCCGTAGAAAGATCGCCAAGATCCGAATACACACGACCGGCATAATAAAGAGCCTCCGTATAAATTGGGGCATCAGGATAATCTGAATAATATCCTAACACATCTAATATCAGACTGTCTGAAGTATGCCTGATGAAGGCCTTGTCCTTTGCCTTAATTGTAATGTAATCATAAAAATGCCTATCGCAGTTGGATAGCTTGTCCTGATCTATACATTTTAAGCTGTCAAGTGCCCGTAGTGGATTCTCTGATACAAAACCGGCGATGTGTAGAAGGTCCGAATTGTATTTCTGTTTATTACCTTTACGAGAACAATCAACCGATGCAATAAGCAAGATTAAAAACAATACTGATAAGACTGAATATATATTAATAGGCAAACGGCACTTCATATCAAACTTTATATTTCTTCGCAAAATTAATAAATAATCCCCAATAACTATTCATGATAAAAATAAAATTCGATATCGCGAAAGACAATATCGATATGCTTTATGATTTCACTTATATTCCGTTGCAATTATGTTTCATACTGTATATCTAACACTTACAATGACTGATTTTTTCAGTTAATAAATTCCGTCATTTTTCAGTCATCGAAAATTTGGATGATTTTCACACACATTCTAATTTTGCAGCCGAAATCAATTAACTACTCGCATGAAAAATATAGTTCTTATTCTTTTAACCATATTGTACGTCACATGCATACCATTCCCTGTTAATGGAACAACTCGGCATGGACGCACTATCGTATTAAAGAAAAAGCCACGTAGGAATCACGACACAGGTGATAAATTCCAGAGGGTTCCATGTATCACTTTCACATGTGAAGTCGAAAAGGACAGCGGCATCCAGCCTATCGACACTTCTGAAATAGAAACTTTCGAGGTGTGGGACTGCACCGATACTGCTCCAATCGTCATTTATGATGACGAGAAACTCTTTGTGGATTACATTCTTAATGATTCTGCAGAAGGAATAATCAAGCTGTTTACTCCCGATTACATCTATATTGGTAACCTCGAGCCCCAATTTGAACTGCAATAAATCTATGGCGGCTTGCTCTCTATGTCGCTTTTATACAAGCAACTCATAACATCTCCTTTAAATTAGGCATGCATATATTTAAGGAGAAGCTAAATACATAAATCTCAAAACAATTATTAACAATTCAACTTTCGCAAACTCAAGTTGAATAAATAAAATTATATAATGAAAAAAGCAATTTATGCGTTCTTCATGTCGATGTTGGTCTTAATGACCGGCTGCATGCAAGACGAGGATGTGAAGCCGGATGGTAATGGCCCGACGGGCAACGTCTCACGAGTATTTGTCAAGGATGGCAAAGTAATGAGTGGTACGCGTGCTGACGGTGAGGAGGATATGGAACCAGCGATGTGGTTTGCCAGCGTGGACAGCTTTGAACAATATCGTGAGGAACTGTCTGAGATGCCTGATTCAATAAAGGCAGACTATACTCATGAACTCGGAGTCACGGCAATGTCAGACCTTGAAATGAAAGCGGACGCTGAATTGGACTCAATAGGGGAAGTCGCTACGACAGAAACAGAGTTTAGAACTCTATATGCCGGGTATGTGGAGAAATATTCCTCCACATTAATTAACAATTACATTGACAACACTGACCTGTCGCTGTATGCCCCGGTAGGTGATGACGAGGACATAAAATATATCGCCAACTCAAATGGACAATATGTAATAGGTGATAAGGTATATACGGTTTCAGACAAGTTGTTGCCTTATAGCGTGCAGGTTCTTTCTTTAGTGGAAGAACGAGCCTCATCGAAAAAAGGGAAAGTATCAAAAAACAGCTATTCATGGAAACCTATATCCGGAAAGAAAATTAATTTCTCAATAGAACGAAAAAAGAACAAAGTGACAGTCTACATGAGTGCCCGCAAGAAGATGTGGTACGGATGGAAATCTGACCCTAAACGGTGGATGGCTTTCGTGCCGGTATTGTCAAACTTCAAAAAGGCCATTCACCATGATCCTTATAATACCATCTATTATTATCGTTATTGTACATCCATAAAGCAATACATCGGGGAAGGCTTCTTATGTCAGCCGCCTATGGCTCATGACCCAGAGGTACAGGGGACTGTGTATGTGTGGTCTGACTATGAAATGGAACACGATTCAAAGGGAAATGTAGTTCGGGTAATGCCGGACGGAAAACCATTGGCCAATTTGGATAAGGCCAAACAGGTAAAAGTATGCCTTGCAGGTGAATATTGAATTTCAAGAAACCTATAATAACAGTATTGGAGTATGCGAAAGTTAATAGTGCTGCTCACGCTTGGGATGATGAGTATGATTGCGTTTGGGCAGCAGAAGCTGGAGTGGGGGATAAAGGCGGGCTGGAACATTTCATATCCTGTAGATGCCACACGCGCATCATACGGATTCAATGCCGGTGTTTTCGGACAACTCAATCTGAACCGCATCTGGTATCTTGACGCAGGCCTGCGATTCAATTACAAGCCATGGTGTGTCAGACATTCATACGATTCGGGCAATATGTGGAATGGCGTCCCGATGTCAGTCAAGGCCACTGGCAATCCTTTTGCTCTTGAACTGCCGGTGCATGCAGGTGTCAAATTCGATCTCGCCCCTTCAGCCAAGATGTTTGTATCACTCGGCCCATATATAGGAGCAGGATTGTTCGGCAAGGGGAAAGTCACCTCTATAATGACTGACAGCGGCGTTAAAGAAACAGAATCCCTTAATATGTATGGCGACAGCCCATATTCGATGCGGAGATTCGAAGTCGGTGCCGATGCTTCAATAGGCGTTGAGATAAAAGACCATTACCGAATTTCGGTCGATTATCTGTTCCAGTTCAACAACGCCGCAGAAGGCACTGTAACACCTGTAAGTCATGCGCAAGTGTTCTCTCTGAATTTTGGGTATAAATTCTGATTCTATACCGCTTACAAAGTTCAAGTCGGAGATAAACGCCAATCAGCGGTGTTTGTCTCTGACTTTTGTCTTGCTTATCACTACAAGTCGCTCGACATAAGGCATGAATACAAAAAAAGCCGCTCTCACGAGTGGCTTTCTTCTAACTTAATGAACAAAATCTATCTTCTAACTTCACATATAACAAGCATACCACAAAAAAAGTTTTCGAAAAAAATTATTTTTTCGAAAACTTTTAATTTTTAACATTCCATTGCCCCTAAAAAAGCATTTGGTCTGTGATTATAGGCGGTGAGGACACCGCCACGGTCGCGGCCGAGACTGGGATGACGACGTCCACGTCGTCAACAGGCAGGCGGTTAAAAACCGCCTTTCCAGTCGCCGTCACTTATCATTCGGCGCGAACAGGTCGAGGGCGGCGTCAAGGATGGCGTCCTTGCCTTTGGCCAGGTCGATGTCGTCGCAGTGTACCTCGATGTCGGGGTCTATGCCGAATTCGGTCAGCTCGTTCCGGGCGTTGTTGATGGGGCACGACGAGAAACGGACACTCCAGCCGTTGGGCAGCTCGGAGTTGAAGGGCATTCCTCCACCGCCTCCGGTACGTGCTCCGAGAATCGTGACATTTGAAAGCGACTTCATAACAGACGTAAAGTCGTTGGCGGCCGAGAAGCAACTGCGGTTGGTCAGCACTATTATCGGCTTGCCAAGGTACTGTATATGCTTTTTAGCCGGCTTGTATTCTATCTTGAACGGTTCGCTGAAATCCTCAGGGCCCGGGCCGGTCTTATGACATACATAGCCGCCTAAGGTCTTCTCGGTAATGAAACGGCTGACAACCTCCGGTATATTGGTCAGGAAACCGCCGCCGTTGTCGCGTATGTCGATTATCAGACCCTTGGTCCCTTTCATCGCCGCCAGTATATAATCCAGAGTCGCAGGCGGCAGCTGCGCGCTGAACGAAGGTATGCGCACATACCCTACCGTATCGGGCAGGAACACACAATATGTCATGCCGCTCTTCTGAAATCCGCCGAACTTCAGATAATACTGCTGCAGGGTGCGCTCGTTGAAATCCTGGGGGTAATCGCTCCACCATTTCTTATAGTAGCTCGTGGCGAACGGGGCGCTGAGATTCACGTGACCGTCCTTCAGGGTGTCGAGCATCTGGCTCATCAGACTGAACAATTCCACGGGATTCATATCCGCCGTCACCTTCGCGCGGTATTCCTCAGTGACTCCGTCCCAGTCTATTCCCTTCTGTTTGAAGAAGCAGTAACGTTCTCCCACCACCCGGGCCAGCATATCGAAATTACGGTACGGGTCATCGACGTCACCGCTGTATGTCAGCGGCTCGGTACATGCCGGCACCCAAAGCATCAGCGCTATCAGGGCCACAGGCGCCAGCACTCTCTTAATTGATCTGTATAGCGACTGTAAATGCATTGGTTACGTATTGATTGGTGAGATGATTGGCCCGGTTGTTGCGCACGTAGAGGCGATAGCCCAGCACCAGACTTTTCCTGTTCCTGAAATGCAGCGACATGGTCAGATGGTTGTTGATCCCGAAGCAATTGCCCCACCATCCGAAATGAGCCAGACCAGACCGTTCGCCTAAATAAATCTCGTAATAGCTCTGACCGTACTGCGGGCAGAAGAAGGCGCCCAACGTAGGCAACGACGCGCGGTCAGCGAACGTGACGGGCAGGCGCCCGAAATGCGTTCTCCAGGCCAGGCCGGCCGTAAGGTCTATTCCCGCATACGCCATGGCCTGTACGGGATTGTTGCCGTTGATGGGGAGATAGAGCGCACCGCCCGACAGGTCGAGCGCACCGCCGAGGGTCATCGACCATCCGTTGCCGAACTCATGCAGCCAGCTGGGTCCCCAGCCGAAACGCGCCGACACCGACATCATCTCGGCCGACTTGCTCGGGTTCTTGGTCGAGGTCAGGTTGAGTCCGGCGGTAAAAGCCATCACTAAGTTCTCGGGATGCTGCTTCATCCGCTTGCCCCAGGCTCCGTACACTCCTACCCCGCTACCGGCGTATGGCAACGGACTGAGATAATTGCAATTAATGTTGGCGCCCCCTATCTCCAGTCCATACACCGACGTTATGGGCCGGTGCGTAAAACATTCGGGCTGCTCCTCGGTCCGGCAGTAGTCGCGGCAACCATGCCGATGGTGATGCCGCCCCTGAGCCAATGCGCCTGTCACCGACAATAATAGAATTGTCAGCGAGACGAAAAGTTTTTTAGTCATCAAAATCAAATAGTGACGGTTCGCTTGCCGTCGGATGTGTGTTTTCTTCTGACGAGTCAGGATTATTGTCAGATATAGTCTCTGATTCTGTAACGGTTTCCCCGGCATTAAGTTCTGCGTCCTCGGCCTGTTCTTCGATTTCCGGCTCCGGTTCGGGCTTGGGTATTTCGGTCACTTCGCGCAACGGCAGCGTGGTGAGCCGCTTGCCCTTGGCCTTGAACGACTTCACGCCGATGAATTCCGCAGCGTCCACTTCGGTGTCGGGACGTTCGGCGTCCTCGTAATGCAGCAACAGATCGGGACCCTGCGTATCGGTCAGCAGCATTATCCGTGAAGCCTCGTCCGAGCCGACAAACCGCTGCGGCCTTGCCGACGCCTCGAAATTGAACCGCTTCAGATACGGCGCGCCCAACGTGGCGTCCCACAGCGCGAGGGTCCAGACCTTGTCGGGCTGGAACTTCTCGATGCGCAGTATGTTGTCCTCGTAGTGGTTGGCGTCGGAATACGAGGAGGTGAAGTATTCGCCGTTGTTCTGTATCACCAGCACCTTGTCGTCGCCCTGGAACACGCCGAGGCTTTCGCCGCGCCGGTCGTAGTTGAGGCGCACCACGTCGCGGTCGAACCATACCTCGCGGCCCCCGAGGGTACTCGTGCCCTTCTTCTCCAACGTCACGGACTTAACCTTGAACTTGGTCACAAGATTGCCTAACGATTCCTTGCCCTTGATGAGCAGGTCGGCGAAATTCACGTAGACCTCGGTGTTGCGTGGGCGACGTCCGCCCACATCCGCCGGCTCGTCGTACAGCGACACGCGCACAGTCTCCGCCTCGCCGTTGGGATTGGCCGACATGTATTCCACACGCGAACCGGGCACTCCCTTGGTCACGTTATACTCCTTGTCGCGCGTCAGTCCCGTGACAAAGAAGCGTTTCATGTAGGTGTTGCCCCCCTTGCCATTGCGGTATATAACGTTGTATATGGTGCGCCGGTCGTTCTTCTTGAACAGGCCGATGTGTATAATCTTGTTGTTCTTGCCGCCGGTGCCGGCCTCGCCCACATAGAGTTTGTCGGCCACGCGCACTGTCTTGTACGTGCCGTCGCGGTAAAACAGGATGATGTCGTCCAGGTCGGAGCAGGTGAATTTGAATTCCCCTTCCTTAAGGCCTGTGCCGATGAAGTTGCCCACCGGGTCGTAGTAGAGGCGCCGGTTTGCCTCGGCCACCTTGGCGGCCTCGATGCTGTCGAAGCCGCGCACCACGGTGTGACGCTCGAAGCGCGCGCCATACTTCTCCTTCAGGTGCAGGTACCAGCGCTCGGTGGTCTCGTCTATATGCTCAATGTCGTAGCGCATCCGCTCGGCGTCACTCTGCAGCTTGGCAATGCGTTCCTCGGCCTTCTCAAGATTGAACTTCAGTATGCGGCCCATCTTGATTTCCCACAGCTTCAGCAGGTCGTCGTCGTTGATCTCGCGGATAAACAGCGGCTTGAACGGATCCATCAGGGCGTCCACGCGGCGTATGGCGGTTTCCATGTCGCGCGACGCCTCCACCAGTTCGTCCTTGTACATCCGTTCGGTGATGAATATCTTCTCCAGCGAGGCCTCCATCTGCTGTTCCAGGCACTCGTCCAGCTGAATCTGCAGTTCGCGGCGCAGCATGTCGCGCGTACGGTTCACGGAATCGCGCAGCAGGTCGGACACCGACAGGAACACCGGCTTGCGGTCACGTATCACGCAGCAGTTGGGATTGAGCGACACCTCGCAGTCGGTGAAGGCATAGAGGGCGTCGATGGTCTTGTCGCTCGATGCTCCGGGCTGCAGATACACCAATATACGGGCGGTGCCCGATGTGTTGTCGTCTATCTTGCGCACCTTGATCTTGCCCTTCTCCATTGCGGAGAGTATGGATGTAATCAGGTCGGGAGTGGTAACGCCGTACGGCAGCTCGGTGATGACAAGGGTCTTCTGGTCCAGTTTCTCGATCTTGGCCCTGACCTTGACCTGGCCGCCGCGCATACCGTCATTGTAACGCGACACGTCCATCAGCGCTCCTGTCTGAAAATCGGGCAGCAGCCTGAAGGGGCGGTCGTGCAGCACGTCGATGGCCGCGTCGAGTATCTCGTTGAAGTTGTGAGGCAGAATCTTGCAACTCAGGCCGACGGCGATACCTTCGGCTCCCTGTGCCAACAGCAGCGGAAATTTCATGGGCAAGGTCACCGGCTCCTTCTTGCGACCGTCGTAGCTGGGCGTCCATTCGGTGATCTTGGGCGAGAACGCGGCTTCGATTGCCAATTCACTGAGTCGTGCCTCGATGTATCGCGGCGCGGCGGCCTTGTCGCCGGTCAGTATGTTACCCCAGTTACCCTGTGTGTCGACAAGCAGTTCCTTCTGGCCGAGCTGTACCAGGGCGCCCCCGATCGAGGCGTCGCCGTGAGGGTGATACTGCATGGTGTTGCCCACCACGTTGGCCACCTTGTTGAACCGGCCGTCGTCCAGCGTGTACATGGAGTGCAGGATGCGTCGCTGCACGGGCTTGAGGCCATCCTCGATGTGAGGCACGGCACGTTCCAATATCACATAGCTGGCATATTCCAGATACCATTCCCGGAACATACCCGCCAACACCGTCTTGCGGTCGGTGGGAACGGGGCTGTCCTTGGGCTGTTCCCGGCTGTCCGGACCGTTTTCAGGGCCGTTTATATTCTGTGTTTCGTCGTTATCGGTATACTGCTTTTCGTCTATATCCATGATAACTGCAAATTTACGAACTTTTTCCTAAAACGCCAAATTTGCGAATACGACATTTTTTTATTAATTTTGCGCGTTAAAGCCCTTGATATCAAGAATGACAGGGCAACGAATGAAATATATTTCAGAAAGATGTATAGAAACAGGACGTGCGGAGAGCTTCGCCTGAGCGACAACGGCGCAGAGGTGAAGCTGGCCGGATGGGTGCAGCGCGTGCGCAAGATGGGAGGCATGACCTTCGTGGATTTGCGCGACCGTTATGGGCTGACCCAGATAGTATTCAGTGATGACGCCGATGCGGAACTCGCGGACCGCGCCAGTCATTTGGGACGTGAATATGTGATTCAGGTGGAGGGCAAGGTTGCCGAGCGCCAGTCCAAGAATCCGAAGATGCCCACGGGCGACATCGAGGTGATAGCGAGCAAACTGACGGTGCTGAACCGCAGCGAGGTGCCTCCGTTCACCATCGAGGAAGACACCGACGGCGGCGACGACCTGCGCATGAAATACCGCTACATGGACCTGCGCCGTCCCAATCTGCGCCGCAATCTGGAGCTGCGCCACCGCATGGCTTTCGAAATTCGCCGCTACCTGGACGCCAACGGCTTCCTGGAGATAGAGACCCCCATCCTGGTGAAGTCCACCCCTGAGGGCGCACGCGACTTCGTGGTGCCTTCGCGCATGAATCCGGGCGAGTTCTATGCCCTGCCCCAGAGCCCCCAGCTGTTCAAGCAGCTGCTGATGGTGTCGGGTTACGACCGTTACTTCCAGATTGCAAAGTGCTTCCGCGACGAGGACCTGCGCGCCGACCGTCAGCCCGAGTTCACACAGATCGACTGCGAGATGTCGTTCGTGGAGCAGGAGGACGTCATCGACATGTTCGAGGGCCTGGTGAAGCACATCTTCAAATATGTAAAGAACATTGACTTCACGGATCCGTTCCCGCGCATGACGTGGGCCGACGCCATGGCCAAGTACGGCAGCGACAAGCCCGACATCCGCTTCGGCATGGAGTTTAAGGAACTTACCGACCTGGCCAAGGGCCACAACTTCCCCGTCGTTGACGACGCAGAATTAGTCGTAGGCATCGTGGCACCCGGATGCGCCGGCTACAGCCGCAAGCAGACCGACGAGCTCACCGAGTTCGTGAAGCGTCCGCAGGTAGGCGCCAAGGGACTGATGTGGGTCAAGTTCGAACCCGAAGGCAAGATCAAGAGCTCGGTCGGCAAGTTCTATACCGACGAGGAGCTGAAGGCATGGGGCGAGCGTGCCGGTGCCAAGGAGGGCGACCTTCTGTTGGTAATGGCCGGCGACGCCATGAAGACGCGCAAGCAGCTGTGCGAGCTGCGTCTGGAGATGGGCAACCGTCTGGGCCTGCGCGACCGCAACGTGTTCGCGCCCCTCTGGGTCATCGACTTCCCCCTGTTCGAATGGGACGACGAGACTCAGCGCTACTACGCCATGCACCATCCCTTCACCAGTCCCAACCCCGACGACATTCCGCTGCTGCACAGCGACACGGGCAAGGTGCGCGCCACGGCATACGACATCGTGGTGAACGGTACAGAATTGGGCGGCGGCTCCATACGTATCCACGACGCCAAGCTGCAGGACACCATGTTCGAGCTGTTGGGCTTCACGCCGGAACGCGCACAGGAGCAGTTCGGCTTCCTGATGAACGCCTTCAAGTACGGCGCACCCCCTCACGGTGGTCTGGCTCTCGGCTTCGACCGTTTCGTGTCGATCGTGGCCGGCCTTGATTCCATCAGGGACGTCATCGCGTTCCCCAAGAACAATTCAGGCCGCGACGTGATGAACGAAAGCCCCAGCCCCATCGATCCGGCCCAGCTGGACGAACTGAAACTCACCCTCAAGGCTGATAATTGAAGTAGATGACTAAAGTACGGGAAATAGCCTCGGCCATCGAGGAGTTTGCACCGCTCCGCCTGCAGGAAAGCTACGACAACGCCGGCCTGCAGGTGGGCGATCCCGAAGCCGAGGTTTCGGCGGTGCTGCTATGCCTCGACGTGACCGAGGACATTCTGGAGGAGGCACGGCGCCGCAGCTGCTCGATGGTGGTGAGCCATCATCCGCTGATATTCCATGGGCTGAAAAGCCTGACCGGCGCCGACGAGACGCAACGCCTCGTGATGCAGGCCTTCAGGAACAACATCGCCATATATTCGGCCCACACCAACCTGGACTCGGCATGGGACGGCGTCAGCCACGAGATGGCGCACACCATCGGCGTGGAGAACCTGCGCCCCTTAGAGCCCTCGGAACCGGGCGGAACCACAGGACTCGGCGTCATAGGCGACCTGCCGGCCACCCCCAAGCTGGAACTGCTGCGCCGCATCAAGGACAAGTTTCAGGTGAAGTGCCTGAAGTATTCGGCCGGCAAACGCCAGTTGGTCGTCAAGAAAGTAGCCCTGTGCGGCGGCTCGGGCGCTTCGCTGATCAGGACGGCCATCGCCGCCGGCGCCGACATGTTCGTGACGGCCGACATCAAGTACCACGACTTCACCGGCTATGGCGACAGCATACTGTTAGCCGACATAGGCCACTTCGAATCGGAGTTGTGTTCCGAGCGCATCTTCTCGCGCCTGATTCGCGAGAAATTCCCCGACATGGTGGTGTACTTCCCCGAGTCGGAGAAGAACCCCGTCAAGTTCATGTGAGGACTCCGGCAAAGTGGTTAAAAATACAATTTTGAAACATCATATCGAATTATGAGCACAGATAATAAGAAAAACGAGAAAGAGCACAGCGTAGAGGAACGCCTTAAGGCTCTCTATCAGCTCCAGACCTATCTTACGGACATAGACCGTATCAAGACCCTTCGCGGCGAGCTTCCCAACGAGGTGAAGGACTGCGAGGACGAGATAGCCCGTTACGAGCTGCGCGTTGCCAAGCACAACGAGGAGATAGCGCACCTCAACGAGATGATCCAGGGCTTTACGGCCGCCATCGAGGAATGCCGCATGAAGGTGGCCCGCTACGACGAGCAGATCAACAATGTGCGCAACAACCGCGAGTTCGCTTTCCTTGAGAAAGAGCGCGAGTATCAGACTCTTGAGATAGAGCTGAACGAGAAGAAGATACGCGACTCCAAGGCCCGCATCGAGGAGGAGACCGAGCATAAGAACGCCGACGAGGAGGCTCTGGCCGATCAGCGCCACATCCTGGAGGCCAAGAAGCAGGAGCTGGAGGAGATCGTGTCCGAGACCCGCGCCGAGGAGGAGCAGATCATGGCCAAGGCCAAGGCCGTAGAGCCGGTGATCGACGACTACACGCTGGCCGCCTTCCGCCGTATCCGCAAGAACGCGCGCAACGGCCTGGGCATCGTCACCGTGCAGCGTAACGCCTGCGGCGGCTGCTTCAACCGCATCCCCCCGCAGCGTCAGCTCGAGATCAAGATGCACAAGAAGGTGATAGTGTGCGAATACTGCGGCCGCATCATGATTGACGCTCAGCTGGCAGGCATCGAGGAGGCTCCGGCACCCGCTCCCGCCAAGACCACGCGCCGCACCAAGAAGTCCGCTCCCACAACTTAAATCATACAGTATGTGGAAGTTTAAGCCAATACTCAAGACCACCATCTGGGGCGGCGACCGTATCGCCCCGTTCAAGGGCATCCAGACAGACCTTGACCTGGTGGGCGAAAGCTGGGAGCTCAGCGGCGTTGAGGGCGACGTGTCGGTGGTGGCCGACGGTCCCGAACAGGGAATGACGCTAACCGACCTGCTTTCCAAATATGGCGCGGCCATCCTGGGCGAACGCAATTACAAGAAGTTCGGAACGCGGTTCCCGCTTCTCATCAAGTTCATCGACGCGCGTCAGGACCTGTCGGTACAGGTACACCCCGACGACGAGATGGCCCACCGTCAGGGTCAGGCCAACGGCAAGACCGAGATGTGGTATGTCGTGGACGCGGCTCCCGGCGCCAAGCTGGCCAACGGATTCCGCGAGGCCGTGGATCCCGCCGACTACGAGCGCTTGGTGGAGACCGGCGACATCGAGAAGGTACTGAACTTCTGCGACATAAAGCCGGGCGACGTCTACTTCATTCCGGCCGGTCGCGTTCATGCCATCGGTGCAGGCGCATTCGTGGCCGAAATCCAGCAGACTTCCGACGCCACTTACCGCATCTACGACTATCACCGTAAGGATGCCAACGGCAACGAGCGTCAGCTGCACACCGCCTTGGCAAAGGAGGCCATCAACTTCAACGACACCGAGGGTACGGCCGTGAAGTATGTGCCGCGCAACGACATACCGGTCAATGTGGCCAAGTGTCCCTTCTTCACCACCAATCTGATGATTGTGGACGAGGAAGTGATGCGCGACTACAACGAGCTGGATTCGTTCGTAGTGATTATCGTGACGGAAGGAGACGGCACACTGCTCTGCGGCGCCGACGCCGTCAGCGCGGTTCCTACAGAAATGAAGGTGAAGCAGGGCGACACCGTACTGGTATCCGCCTCCGCCAACGGTCTGTCGATCGTGCCCGGCGACAAAGGACTTAAACTGATAGAGACATACGTGGGATGAGAACTGCCGACGAACTTAAAGGAGTGACTCTTTTAGGAAATCAAGGCACCAAGTACCCCGACAATTACGCGCCCGAAATGCTTGAATGTTTCGACAACAAGCATTCCGGGCACGATTATGTCGTGCGGTTCGACTGCCCCGAGTTCACTACCCTGTGTCCCAAGACGGGACAGCCCGATTTCGGGCATATCTGGATCAATTATATACCCAACGAGAAGATGGTGGAGAGCAAGAGCCTGAAGCTGTATCTGTTCTCGTTCCGCAACCACGGCGATTTCCACGAGGACGTGGTGAACATCATCCTCAACGACCTGTGGGCGTTGATGCAGCCCCGTTACCTGGAGGTGACAGGCCGCTTCATGCCGCGCGGCGGCATCAGCATCAACCCCTTCGCCAACCGCGCCGACGCCGCCCACGAACCCCTCGCCGCCCACCGCCGCCTCCGCGCCTTCGAACAACTGTAACGATATGGAAAAGGATAGTGTATTGGTGCTGTCGGGGGGAGTGGACAGCACGACGATGCTGTGGGAGTACCGCGACAGGATCGCGATGGCTGTTACGTTCGACTACGGGTCGAACCATAACGCCGCCGAGATAGAATGCGCGCGGCGTCAGGCCGAAAAGGCCGGCGTGCCGCATATCGTCATCCCGTTGGCTTTCATAGGCAAGTATTTCAATTCGTCGCTGCTCAGTGGTGCCGAGGAGATTCCGGAGGGACATTACGAGGACTCGAACATGAAATCGACCGTGGTGCCTTTCCGCAACGGCATCATGCTGGCGGCCGCCTGCGGCTTAGCTGAAAGCAACGGTCTGAAATTCGTAATGATAGCCAATCACGGCGGCGACCATGCCATTTATCCGGACTGCCGCGAGGGATTCATCAACGCCATGTCCAAGGCTATGGCGCAAGGCACTTACACTGACACCCGAATCTTCGCCCCCTACACCAATCTCACGAAAGCCGACATAGTGGCGCGTGGCGCCAAAATTGGCGTGGATTATTCGCAGACTTACTCATGCTACAAGGGCGGCGAGCATCATTGCGGCCGCTGCGGCACTTGCGTGGAACGCCACGAGGCGTTCACCCTCGCCGGCGTCAACGACCCGACAGACTATCAGTCACTTCCGGAATAAGAATAAGCGCAAGAATAAAATTTAGAGTAAAAGCTAAAGCTAAAGCAAAAGCAAACTGAACCGACGTCAGAGCAATCATAAACCACCTTACAGCCAGCCACATCACGGCTGGCTTTTTTATTGACTGCAAATCACTTACCCTGGCTTATCATCTCGGCGATGATTTCCTGGAGGGCGGCTGTGGTCTTGTCGATGCGGGCGATGTCGTCGTGCAGGCGGCGGGTGTAGGGGATGCTCAGAAGGTAGAAGATAATACCGGCCGGGGCGAACCACATCAGCACCTTGCGCACCTTCAGGTTGCGGAACGGACAGTAGATCCAGAGCCACATCAGGATGGGATAGTCGTTCAGCTTGTCGATTATCTTGAGGTAGCGGCTGTCGTTCAGCACGGCCACAAGCGCGTCGGTCTCGTCGCCGAGCACTGCGACGGGATGGCGTCGCAACGGGTTCATCCAGTAATCCCTGTAACTCTGACGGCGCGGATAACGTTTGAGCCACGCCTGCGAGCGACGCTGCAGCCTGTCGAGGTCGGCCATCACCACAGGACGGTCTATATCGTTGATCACAACCTCCTTGCGCGTAACCTGACGGCCCTCGGGCAGACCAAGCAGTCGGCGCGCCCATGTCTTGTACAGGTCGGGGTTGAACACGGCGCTGTCGTTCATGGCCTTATACGTCACGAAGATGCCCAACGGCAGAAGCACGAACGTGGATAGCCACATGCCGGCCCACGCCTGCCATATACCCTCGCGGGCCATCTTGAATCCGGTGTTGTCGATGATGTAATACACAAGGAACAGCATCACCGATATCACCATCGGCGCTCCGAGTCCTCCCTTGCGAATGATGGCGCCCAACGGCGCGCCGATAAAGAGGAATATGATGCACGCTACGGACAGGGTGTATTTCTTGATAAGCTCGATGCGGTGACGTATCAGTCGTCCCTTCTCGTCGCCTACCTGAACGGCGCGGAATTCCTGCTCGCTCTTACGCTGCGACTGCAGGGCGAAAGCGCCGGAAAATATCTGGTCACGCTGTGCCGGCGACAGTGCCAACAGCAGCGAATCGAGGCTGACGGGATTCACGGTCTTCTTCTCGGTCTCCTGCTTCGTTTTGGCTGTTTTTTTACCATTGCCGTCAGTCGCTATCTCCACCTTCTGTCCCATGGCCGGAGCCAAAGTGGGGAACGCCAGAGTGGTAAATCCATCGGCGGTGCGGTTGCCGATGCTGTCCACACGCCGCGACAGCGAGTCGATGCTGGTGCGCAGTTCGCTTATGTTCTTGCCCACATACTGGCTACGCATTCCCTCCTCGTTGAGGCGGTTGAAGTTGGCGTCGAACGGTATCAGCAACTCCTTGTCTACGAACGATTCGCGACGGAACGGAATGTTGTTGGAGTTCATGTTCTGCTCTCGCAGGTTCTCGAACTGCTCGCCCGACCAGAGATGCAGGTACAGGTAATCCATGTCGGGCGTGAAAGCCAGGCGCGCCGAATCGGCAAGCAGGATGGTGGGGTTGTCGCCGTGGCCCACATCGTATATCATGGCGCCGTACAGCATACCGGTGTCGGGGTTCTTCTTCTTGACATACAGGTTATAGCCCGTGATCTGGTCATAGAACGAGCCTTCGGGAATCTCCAGCTCCGGACTTTTCTGACGGGCCGAGAACAGCAGCGTCCACATCTTGACCTGTGCCTTTGGCAGCACGTCGTTCTGGAAGAAGAACGCGCCGACGGCTATTATGGTTATCAGCACGATAAGGGGCGACATGACCTGTATCAGCGGAATGCCGCTGGCCTTGATGGCGGTAAGCTCCGATTTCTCGCCGAGATTGCCGAACGACATCAGGGACGCCAGCAGAATGGCCAGCGGCAGCGCCATCGGTATCATGGAGAGGGCGGCGTAGAAGAAAAGTTCGGCCAACACTCCGAAGCCGAGGCCCTTGCCCACCAGATCGTCCATGTATTTCCACAGGAACTGCATGAGCACGATGAACAGCACGATGAAGAAAGTCATCGCGAACATCGGCAGGAATGTCTTCAATATGAACCGGTATAAACGTTTCAAATCACGTGAAATATGGGATGCGAATCCATCATCGGAATGCAACCTTAATGTTTTGCGGCTGTAAAATTAGAAATTATTGCTGAGACACGAAAATTTTTGTAACTTTGCTTTTGGAAAAATACCAAAAAACATGAAATTATTCGAAAGATTGACCCTTCAGGCGCAGGCTAACCCCCAGCGACTGATATTGCCGGAGTCGACCGAACCGCGCACATTGCAGGCGGCCGACCGAGTTATTTGCAATAAAATCGCCGACGTGACCTTCATCGGCGACAAGGAAGAAATATTGAACAAGGCCTTCGAGCTCGGGCTCAGCAACATCGAGAAGGCCCGGTTCGTCAATCCTAAGGATGCGGCCGTAGTAGAGCCCTACGCCGAACTGCTGGCCGAACTTCGCAAGAAGAAAGGAATGACCATCGAGGAGGCCCGCAAGCAGGCGGCCAATCCCCTGTACCTCGGCTGTCTGATGATCAAGAAGGGGGAAGGCGACGCCATGGTGGCCGGCGCACTCAGCCCCACCAGCCATGTACTGCGCGCTGCGTTCCAGGTTCTGAAAACCAAGCCAGGCGTATCTGTAGTCAGCGGCGCGTTCATCATGCTGCTGCCCGAGAGCGTTCCCTTCGGCGAGGACCACATGCTGATATTCGCCGACTGCGCCGTAGTGCCCGACCCCAACGCTCAGGAGCTGGCCCAGATAGCCATCGAAACGGCCCGCACCACCAGGAACATCGCCGGACTCGACCCCGTAGTGGCCATGTGCTCGTTCTCGACCAAGGGCAGCGCCACCCATGAGCGTGTGGACAAGGTGATAGAGGCTACGGAGATAGCCCGTCACATCGACCCGGCGCTCAAGATAGACGGCGAGCTGCAGAGCGACGCCGCCATCGTACCGAAGATCGGCGAGATGAAGGCTCCCGGCAGCCCCGTGGCCGGTCACGCCAACACCCTGATATTCCCCAGCCTGGAGACCGGCAACATCGCCTACAAGTTAGTGCAGCGTCTGGCAGGCGCCGGTGCCGTAGGTCCTATCCTCCAGGGTCTGGCAGCTCCCGTCAACGACCTTAGCCGCGGCGCTACCGTCGACGACATCGTGAACACAATCATCGTAACCTGCAACCAGGCTATCGGCGACAAGAAATAACAACAGCAGCTTTTTCATAATGAAGATATTAGTGCTCAACAACGGATCAAGTTCCGTTAAGTATAAACTGATAGACTCGGCCACCAAGCAAGTGCTGGCCGAAGGCGGCGTAGAGAAAATCGGACTTCCCGACAGCTTCCTGAAATTCAAGAAGGCCGACGGATCGAAGGAGACCGTGACCGTGCTGATGCCCGACCACAAGGAGGCCATCCGCCAGGTGTTCAAGGTGCTGACCGACCCGAAGGAGGGTGTGATCAAGGACCTGTCCGAGATAGACGCCATCGGACACCGCGTGGTGCACGGAATGGAATATTTCAACAAGTCGGTGCTCATCACGCCCGAAGTAATCGAGAAGGTGAAGGAATGCTACCCGGTGGCACCGCTGCACAATCCGGCCAACATCATCGGCATCGAGGCCGTGCAGGAGCTGATGCCCGGCACGCCCAACGTGGCCGTGTTCGACACCGCCTTCCATCAGACTATGCCCGCCAAGGCATACATGTATGCCCTCCCCTACGAATATTATGAGAAGTACGGCATCCGCCGCTACGGCTTCCACGGCACGAGCCACCGCTACGTGTCGCGCCGCGCCTGCGAATATCTGGGCGTGGACTACGACAGGCAGCGCATCATCACCTGCCACATCGGCAACGGCGGCAGCATCACGGCCATCAAGGACGGCAAGAGCGTGGACACCAGCATGGGTCTGACTCCTACCGAAGGCCTGATGATGGGCACCCGCGTGGGTGACGTGGATCCCGGCGCACTGGTTTACCTGATGGAGCGCGCCGACCTCGACGCCAAGCAGCTGCAGACCGTCATCAACAAGGAGAGCGGCGTGCTCGGAGTGTCCGGCATCAGCAACGACATGCGCGACATCGAGGCAGGCATAGCCGCCGGCAACGAACGCGCCAAACTGGCCATGGAGATGTACGAATACCGCATCCTCAAATACATCGGCGCGTACGCAGCCGTTCTTGACGGCGTGGACATCATCGTGTTCACCGGCGGTGTGGGCGAAAACCAGACCAAGACACGCGAGAACATCTGCCGTCATCTGAACTACCTCGGAGTGACTTTCGACGCCGAGGCCAACAAGGTGCGCGGCGAGGAAGTGACCATTTCAGCTGCCGACTCCAAGGTGAAGGTAGTGGTCATCCCCACCGACGAGGAGATGATGATAGCCGAAGACACAGCCGAAATCGTAGGCAACCTGAAGTAATCTGCCCATATTCTGACCTGCCGGCCGCACACTCGTGCCGGCCGGCGGTCACAGACTGTTATAGATGATAGAATCGATAATTTACTGGAACGCGGACCCGGTGATGTTTTCACTGGGGCCGCTTTCCGTTCGATGGTACGGCCTGATGTTCGCCGTGGGCTTCATCATAGGCTACAACATAATGGAGCGCATGTTCCGTCACGAAGGCGCGCCTGAGCGCTGGCTCGGCATCCTGCTGGCATACGTGGCCATAGCCACCATAGTGGGCGCTCGCCTGGGGCACGTGTTCTTCTATGAATGGGACTACTATTCGCAGCATCCCAGCGAGATTGTGAAGATATGGAACGGCGGTCTGGCCAGCCACGGCGGCACCATCGCCATAATCATAGCCCTGTTCATGTTCTCGTGGTTCACGAGTCACAAGCCGGCGTCGTGGGTGTTCGACAAGATAGTGATTCCCATAGCGTTGGTGGGCGCCATGATCCGGTTCGGCAACCTGATGAATTCCGAGATATACGGCAGTCCGACCGACCTCCCATGGGGATTCGTGTTCGAGCGCAACGGAGAGACCGTACCCGCACATCCCACGCAGCTGTACGAAAGCCTCAGCTATCTGGTGCTGTTCGTGGTGCTGATGTGGATGTACTGGAAGAAGAACGCCCAGGAACGCCCCTGGCTCATAACCGGCGTGTTCTTCATCGGCATCTTCCTGCCCCGGTTCCTGATAGAATACATCAAGAACGTGCAGGTCAGCTCCGAATACGAGATGATAGCCCGCTACGGCATGAACATCGGCCAGATGCTGTCCATCCCGTTCATATTGATCGGAGTGTTTCTGGTATGCTGGGCATTGGCTCATCCCCGCGTCAAGTTCTCGTTCCCGAATAAATTCCCGGAGGACCCGGCCTACAAAAAGAAACCTAAGCATTAACCAACCTCATCACTCATAACTATTCACTCATAACTCATCACTTGCGACATGACCGGGCTGTCGATATTCGATTTTGACGGAACGCTGACCGACAAGGACACATTCCTGCTGTTCGCCCGGTTTGTGCGCAAGCGCAAGGGTATGTGGTGCGCGGGGATAAAGGCGCTGCCGGCCATCATGTCGTGGCGACTCGGGCTTAAGGGCAGCGCACACGCCAAGGAGCGGCTGTTCGGAGCCTTGTACGGAGGGATGCCCCTCAGTGCCTTCCAGGCATACGGCGAGGCGTTTGCCGACGTGGTGGACCGCAATCTGCGCAAGCGGGGCATGGAGGAACTGAACCGTGCCAGGGAACGCGGCGACAGAATAGCGATATGCTCGGCCAGCGTGCCCCAGTGGATCGAGCCGTGGGCCAGGCGTCACGGCATAGACACCGTGATGGGCACCGAGATCGAGGTGGACGCCGACGGACGGCTGACAGGACGGTTCGCCACCCCCAACTGCAAGGGTGACGAGAAAGTGCGGAGGGTGACGCAGATGTTTCCCGACCGTACCGACCTGCACGTTTCGGCTTACGGCGACAGTTCGGGCGACCGCGAACTGCTTGATTTCGCCGACGAGCCGCACATGCTGCACAAGCGTTCGCCACGCGACATCCGGATAGCCGGATGGTTCGCCGGAGTGGTCGTCATACTTGCGCTCACCATCCTGTTCTCGTGGAACCGCTACATCACCAGCCCGCCGCATGTGAGCCGCGAACGGTTCCCCATACGCGGCATCGACGTGTCGGCCCATCAGGGTATTATGAACCTTGACGCAGTGGCAGCCGACGGCTATGAGTTCATATTCATCAAGGCATCGGAAGGAGCCGACTTCCGCGACCCCAATTTCGCGCTGAACTATCTCAAGGCCGGCCATGCCGGACTGAAGCGCGGAGCGTACCATTTCTTCCGCTTCGACCGCGACGGCATCGAACAGGCGCTCAATCTGATACGCGCCGTCGAGGCCCGCCCCCTCGAGCTCGGCGTGGCCATCGACGTGGAATACCAGGGCAATGCCAAGGGCGTTCCCTCCGACTCCATCGCAATGAGACTGCACGACATGGTGGATTTCCTGAGCCTGAAGGGATACCGTCCCACATTCTACACCAACGAACAGGGATACGACGAGCTGGTGTATCCCAACTGCCCCGGGTATCCGTTATGGCTATGCTCGTTCAACGAAAAGACCGCCAACCGCGACTGGACTTTCTGGCAGTACGACCACCGGGGGAAAGTGGCCGGTATACGCGGTGACGTGGACCTTAATGCTTTCTACGGCAACCGAAAACAATGGAACGAGCATCTGCTCCAGTTCGCAAAATAATGCACCGATTTTTCCGTTTTATTGATTAGACTCTTAGCCACGACAGCCGAAATCCATTACGGGCATACTCCCGCAACGGCTGTCCGGAACAACAGTACGACATTGATGAGAATCGGTACAATTCTTAAACACATATTTGCGACATCATTGCTGGCCGCGACGTCATCGGCGTCATGGGCGCTTGACGCGAGCCATTACGCACAGCATTCAGTGCTGTCGGAAGGAAAATGGGCCACGGTCGAAGTATCGGAGACAGGCATGACCCTGATCACGGACGCGATGCTCCGTAACCTTGGCTTCAGCGACCCGTCGAAAGTGCGGGTATACGGCACCGGAGGATCCATGGTGGCCGAAGCTCTTGACGCCTCCATGCCCGACGATCTTCCGATGGTTCCCTCCGTAAGGACTTCAAGAGGAATAGTGTTTTTCGCCCGCGACAACCATACATGGGCGCCCCGCGACGGCGTGCGTCCGTACGCCCATACCATAAATCCGTACACCGAGAAGTCGGTATACTTTATCAGCGACTCGGACACAGGCAGGACTGTGGGCGAGCTGAATCTGCAGGGAGGCTCTACAGCCGACGTCACCACGTTCGTGAACCGCCAGGTGCACGAGCAGGAACTGGCACACTTAGGCGAATCGGGCCGCACGTATTTAGGCGAGGATTTCCGTGGCACACGCAGCCAGACATTCGACTTTAAGCTGCCCGACCTCACGGACGGCGAGGCGACCGTGTCCATCCGTTTCGGAGCCAAGGTGTCGAGCGGAGGCTCGCGCCTTACATACCGCATCGGCGACCGGGCCATTCCCCGGGCATCGGAAGATTCGATCGCCGGAGTGGACGCTTCACAATACGCGGCATTCTCAACACGTTCGTTCACAGCACCTGTGGACGCAGACAAACTTGCGCTAAATATCGGATACACCAATTCCGGGGTACTGTTTCTTGCACGTCTCGACTATATCGAGGTGTTCCACAACCGTTCTCTCAGACTGAACGGCGGTCAGCTGCATTTCTACGGCACATGGCAAGCCGGACAGACCCTCGGAGTGACCGGAGCCTCACAATCCACCGTGATATACGATGTGACCGATCCGGCTCATCCGGCAGTCGTGGCCTATACCCTGCAGGGAGACCGGGCATTGCTGAGGCTGGAACGTGGCGGTTATCGCGAATTCGTGGCGTTCGACCCCGAAAAGATCTCCACCGGAAAATCCAGAATAGGACGCCGCATAGCCAACCAGGACCTGCACGCCCTGGAGGCTCCCGACATGCTGATAATCAGTCCCGACGAATACCGCGACGGAGCGCAGCTGATTGCCGACATGCATCAGTCGCTTGACGGGATGCAGGTGACTGTGCTTAGCCCCGAAATAATCTACAACGAGTTCTCAGGCGGCATCCCCGATGTGAGCGCGTGGCGCAAGCTGCTGAAGATGTGGCACGACCGGGGGCGCGCTCCACAATACTGCCTCATAATGGGCAAGCCGAGTTTCGATCCCAAAGGAAAAACTTCCGATTTCAAAAACATGCGTTACAATCCGGTGCCTATATGGCAATCGAGCGATGGTCTGTCGGAGACCACCTCGTACAGTAACGACGACTACATAGGCATGCTCGACGACGTCACGGCATCCGACTTCCAGATAGGACGTGCCATAATCCATGTGGCCGTAGGGCGCATCCCTGCCAAAAGCGCAGACGAGGCCCGGACTATGGCTCAGAAGATAGTGAACCATGTCACCAAACCCGTATACGGCTCATGGCGCAACAAGGTGATGTTTATAGCCGACGATGACGACAAGGCCGTTCACCTCGACGATTCGCAGAAATCCTACAACAACATGCGGGCGTCAGGACGCGGAGCGGCATACCTGTACGACCGACTGTACATCGACTCCTATCCGCTTGTCACCACGGCATTGGGACAGACGTATCCTCAGGCCACCCGGCGCATGCTGGACAATTACAATGAAGGTGTAGTGTTCACCAACTATCTGGGGCATGCCTCCGAACGGGGCTGGGGACATGAAAAGCTCTGGGTATGGGATGACATAGTGGGTATAAAGAACCCTAACCTTACGTTCATGTACACCGGTACATGCCGCTTCATGCCATGGGACGAACCCATCGTATCGGCTGCCGAAGAACTGATGCTGAATCCGCGCGGAGGCGTGGCGGGGATGATTTCGACGTCGCGCACCGTGTTTATTTCGGCCAACGGCACGCTTAACGGATATGTCACATCTGAAATCTTCAAGAATGGCAGCGACGGCCGGATGCTGCCGATAGGCCTGGCCTACATCAATGGCAAGAACAAGTATGTGGGCGACGACAACAAACTCCGTTACGCACTGATGGGCGACCCGGCCATGCGTCTGAACAACATCCGCAACACAGTCTCCATAGACTCGATAGCAGGTACCGAGATGGCCGGCACAACGGAGCCGCCTGAAATCACTGCCGGCTCTCGCCTTGATGTGGCCGGATGCATACGCACTCCCGAAGGCAACGTAGACACGGACTTCAACGGAACGATAAGCCTGCAGCTGTACGATGCCGAGACGGTAGTGGAGACATACGGCAACGGCAAGACCGGAGAAAGCAGAATGTACAACGACCGAAAGACGCGACTGGGCAGCATTAACGCCTCGGTGAAGCAGGGGCGCTTCAACTGCCGCCTTACCGTGCCTATGGAAATCAGCAACAACTATCAGCCCGCCCTTCTGTCGGCATACGCATGGACAGACCGGGGCATCGAGGCCAACGGATATTCCGAGTCGCTGTACGTATATGGTTTCCCCGACACGGCCGACACCGATACCATCGGACCGAAAATAGAATATTTCTACCTCAACACCGACCGGTTCGCTGAAGGCGATGCCGTCAATCCGAATCCGGTGGTGTTCGTGCGTCTCTCCGACCCGGCCGGCATCAACGTGTCGGATGCTGGCGTGGGACACAGAATCTCATTGATTCTTGACAAGAAGCACCCGTACGACGACGTGTCGCAGCATTTCGTGCCGGATGTGGACGATACCGGAGGCACCGTCGCTTACGCGCTGCAGGACCTGACGGCCGGAGAACACACTCTGACACTCGAGGCCTGGGACAACCTGAACAATTCCACCAGAAGCACCATCAGCTTCAAGGTCAATGCCACGGCCGATCCGCGCATCGTGAACGTGGGCACCGACTGCAACCCGGCCACAAGCGGAGTGACATTCCATATCAGTCTGGACCAGCCCAACACGGATATGAAATGCGACCTGGACGTAATGGACCTCAACGGGCGCGTGATATGGAGCAATACCACCTCCGACACCACCGGACTCTCGTCAAGCCTCAGCACATACTGGAACCTGTGCGACAAATCCGGCTCGCGCGTGCCCCGGGGCATATACCTGTACCGGGTGCGTGTCGAGACTCCGCAAGGCAACTGGGCTTCAAAAACCAATAAACTCGCCGTAACGGCACAATGACAGATATGACACCTTCCCTGATTCTGCCGGAACCAACGCTGAGACGGCTCCCCTGGTATCTGGCGTATGTCGAAATATTAAAGGCCCGTTCCGAACAGTTCGTAAGCTCCACCCGCATTGCCAGGGCCTTGAACGTAGACTCATCACAGATTGCCAAGGACCTGTCGTTTCTGAACCTGCGCGGCAAGACACGCATAGGCTATGAAGTGAACACGCTGTGCGACGCGCTGTCAGAGTTCCTCGGGTTCAGCCGTCCTCACAAGGCATACGTGATGGGAGTGGGCAGTCTGGGGTCGGCTCTGATGCGCGATTCGGGACTTACCAAATATGGGCTTGAGATTGTGGCGGGATTCGACAACGACCCTTCCAACATTGGCCGTACTGACCTCGGCGTCCCCGTGCTGCATCCCGACGGCATCGACAGGGCCATGGAGAAATACCCTGCCGAGATATGCATTCTCACCGTACCCGCAGAAGCCGCCCAGGAGGCCGCCGACACGGCGATAGCCGCCGGAATCAAGGCGATATGGAACTTTACACCCTATCGCGTCAAGGTAGCGCAGGATGTGGTGATGGCCAACACATCCATCTACGCACATCTTGCAATCATATACAACCGCCTGAGCACCCTGCAGTCATGAAGATATTCGCAATCATGGATACCGGGGACCGATACGAGATTCCCGATTCATCGCTTCTACGCTCGGGGCAACCGTTTTTCATACCCGATTTTGCCGGCGAGTTCCGGGCCATGCCTTCGGCAGTGTTCCGCATCGCACGCCTCGGCAAAGGAATCGCGCCACGGTTCGCAGTCCGTTATGTAGACTCAGTCACAATGGGCTGTGCCGTAATCGCCGCCGACCTTCTGCTTCAGCTTCGCAGTCAGGGACGGCCCTGGTGCCGTGCGGTGGCTTTCGACAAATGCTGCATGATCGGCGGTTTTATAAAACCCGACCGGATGCCTAAGGAATGGCATGTCAGAAGCGGAGACGTATCATTGACTTATTCAACGGAGTCCGCAATGTCGGATTTCGGCGAAACTCTCGCCGATATCAGCCGTGACATCACCGTCAAGGACGGTGATCTGATTCTGGCCCCTCTGCATCCTGACGGATTGATTCTGACCCAAGGATCGCGGCTGACTATAACGGATGAACTCAATAACAATAAAATACTCGACATCAGTATTCGATGAAGTCTAAAGTCTATATTCTAATCGCACTGTCTTTGGCCCTTATGGTGACCATGGCTAAGGGAGGCGCTTATGTATTCAGTCCGGCTTCCGTGCTCGCTACAGGCAAATGGGTAAAGGTGGAAACGCGTCAGGCCGGAATATACGAACTGAGCCACACGCGACTTGCCGAAATGGGATTCAGCAACCCCGACAAGGTATCGGTCTATGGATCCGGTGGCATCCAGATGCCGGACCGGCTGGTGCAGAACGGCAGGAATTCAGTACACGACGACCTTCGTCAGATACCCGTGATACATAAAAACGGCAAACTCTATTTCTATGCGCGCGGCCTCCGCGAGCCCGTTCTCGGCTCGTCCGGATTCGAAAGCAACTCACTGAATATATATTCCCAAACCGGACACTATTTTCTGACCGACAGCGGCCCGGCCATGACACTTACCGAGCCGAACGACGTGTCGAGCTTCATGGAGAACGCCGCCGACCGTTCCAAAGGCTATGACTGGCGCATTCATGAAGATGACAGGATGCATGGCCATTACAAATACGGCAACGAATTCTGGGAATGCGCGCTGTCGGAGGGCAATACTCTGACATGGAACCTGCCCGTAAGCTGTATGGCGCTTCAATCCGAATGCTCCACACTGTCGCGCATCGTTTATATGCAGACCAAGTCCGGGGCATCATACAACATGACTATGAGACTGGGCAACAACAATCATCCCGCCTCATACACCGGTGGCTCTACAGGATCCTCCGATCTACTGGGCGTACCTGTACTGATACGCACCAATTCATTCACGCTGCCAAAGGCGTCGTCTGTCAGTGTCGGAGTCAGCCTGAACTCATCGAACACAGATTTATTTTATGACTGGACGTTGCTCACATATACCAAAGACATAAGCATGGCCGGAACGGATATGGTGCAGGAACGTCTGTATCTGCGTCCGGCCGCACAGGATACCGGCAACGGATATGTCAGGATTCCTTCGGGCTCCATAGTACTTGACGTGACCGATCCGTTCCAGCCATTCGCATTGCCCGCGAACGCAGGCAAGGCTTATTTCAAGGAATCAGCCGTCGACAGGACGCTCCTGGCCTTCAATCCGTCAAGCAGCCAGCTCATACCGGAAAACCCCGTAAACGTAGCCAATCAAAACCTGCATGGTCTGCAGCATCAAAAATATGAATTCCTTATTGTTGCGGTGCCCGAGATGTTGGAATACGCGGAACAGATAGCCCGGCTGCATCGCGATCACGACAAAATAAACGTGGCCGTGGTCACAACCGAGCAGATATATAACGAATTCAGCAGCGGCAACCAGGATCCCGTAGCCGTGCGTATGCTGGTCAAGTTGATGTACGAATCGCAAGACAACGCCCTTAAGAACGTACTGCTGGTGGGGCCTGTCAACAGCGAAACGCGCGGAATCCAGGTAAAATCGACATACAGGTATCCCATCATCGGCATTCAGGAAGGGGGCATATACAGCAGTCGCGAACCCGCCATCGTATTCGATTACTACGGCAACACGTCCGACAATCTTCTGCCCACGCAATTGTCCGGAATGACCGTGCAGACCGGCGTCGGAGTGCTGCCAATATACACCGAAACCGATGGAGAACGCATCGTATCGAAAATCAAAAGGTACCTGACATTCATTGACAGCGATGATTTCGCATGGTACGTCAACGAAACTATTACGGCATCCTGCACCGGCGACGACCACCTGCACAACGATCAGGCGGCCAGACTCGGCTCCAATCTCCAGAACTACATCAATACCGCTACCGGAGGACGAGTGCGAAACAACAATTTCGCGCAGGAATTCTACTCCCAAAATAGCCAGGCACCTATATACACCGATATGCTGGAAAACGGGAAACTCCTGTCATTCTATGTGGGACATGCCGGACAATCTTCGTTATCCGTATTCTATTCCGCGCCTAATTTTGCAAGACTTCGCAATAAACTGCCGTTTTTCATGATGTTCGCAGGTTGCGACCTGACAGTTCCCGACTACGGGGGGAGACACCTCGGACAGCAAGTCGTAACTGATTACGATAATGCCCTTATCGGTTCTTTCTGTTCCACCCGTACGGCGTGGGCGTCGGAAAATTTCAATCTTGCCGATTATTTTACGAAGGCTCTATTTAAGGACCGTAACAATAATCCTTTGGCACGGCCCCGGACCATCGGCGAAGCGTATGCACAGGCAAAATCATCCATAAACGGCGCCAACAAGCTGGTATACATATATGTCGGCGATCCGGCCCTCACCATTCCCCTGCCTACGCGCTCAATGGAATGCCGACTTACCGGCAATCTCACGGCCTACCGGCCCGGTGACGTAGTGACTCTGTCCGGCTCCATAGCAGCCAAAGATGGAGACGCCCCTTTCAACGGAAAAGCAGTCCTTAAGATATGCCAGCCGGACCAGATCCGTTCTTCACTGACAGATCCCGCCTACAAACTGACATTTCAGGCAGATCTGATTTCTTCGGTCCACGTCAGCGTCAAGGACGGCGTATTCACGGTCCGTATTCCATTGTCAGGGGCCGTGGAATCCTTCATGTCGCACGATGGCGCGGCAAGCAGTCTTAATCTTTATGTAGGCGCTTACGATCCGTCACAGCGGCTGTCGGCCGCGACGCTGGTAAAAGTCCCGATGATGAAGAAGGATGAGGTCCGCACCGAGATCCCTGCGCCGGGTCAGACCGACACGCAGGCTCCGATGGTGACGGCGGAATACGACGCGGCTTCCATGTTGCTGAATGTGGCCGTGTCGGATGATGTTGCGGTCATTCCCGGCGTGGGTGGAGCTTCGGGACTGAGCATGCGCGTCGACAACAACGCCATAACTACTGAAGCCGTACAGAGCGACGATATATGCGGAACGGCCGATTATGAAACCGGATATTTTGTGGGCCACCTTGCCGACGGAGAACATACTCTGACATACTCGGCACGGGATATGGCGGGAAATGCCACCGAAACAAAAACATTGCGGTTCACGATAAGCCGCGACAATGCCGCCACCCTTCTCAGCACCGAGCGATCGTACGGAATCGACTCCATGCGTTTCATACCCGTTGCCGGGACATCCGGCATGCAGCTGATAGTAATGAACTCCGACGGGCGCATCGTCTTTACCGAAGACAATGTGGAGGGCCCCGTGGACTGGGACTGCTCGGAACTGCCGGCAGGCACATATACCGCCACCCTGCGCGCCCCGGATCACAGGACAATCCGGTCCAACACCGTCACGTTCACTCTAATCGACTGATTTGTGTGCCTTAAAGCGCTTAAGGCGTAATCGCGCGCAATATCGGCGCACTTTTAAAGTTTATTAGAATACAATGAACACGTTGAAGACATATATATTTATAGCCTTGGGACTGGTGTCGGCCACGGCATACGCCGAAGACGACCTGAAGGGCGAGATGTTCAACCCGGTGAACACCGGTGTCACCACACTGAGCATCGCCCCGGATGCCCGCGGCTCGTCGCTGGGTAATCTGGGCGCGGCCACCGACCCCGACATGAATTCCCAATACTGGAACTCGTCAAAATACGCCTTTGCATATTCCACCGGTGGACTCAGCCTCAGCTACACCCCGTGGCTGCGCAAGATTGTAAACGACATCTTCCTGGCCGACCTGTCGGGATACTATAAGATCGGAAGCGGCGATAACCAGGCCATATCGGCTTCGTTCCGCTATTTCAGTCTCGGCGAGGTCACCACAGGATATACCGAAGGCTCGGAGAACATCAACGCACAGACCATCCATCCGTACGAGATGGCCATCGACGTTGGCTATAGCCGTAAGCTGTCGTCCAAATTCTCGATGGGCGTGGTGCTGCGCTACATCCTGTCCGACCTTTCGTTCCAGGACACACAGACGGGCGAACAGAACCATGCCGCATCCGCTTTCGCGGTCGATCTGAACGGATACTTCACCTCGTTCCCCATGATAGGCCGCAACGAGTGCCAGTTCTCATGGGGATTCAACATCTCGAACGTCGGTACGAAGGTTAGCTATGACGGAGGCACCAACAACTACTTCCTGCCTACCAACCTGAAACTCGGCGCCAACTTCATGTTTCCCCTGGCCGACTATCATTCGCTGGCCATCGGTCTGGATCTGAACAAACTCCTGGTGCCCACCATGCCGCGCGTGGACCAGTACGAGAACATCGATGAATTCAACACCGCATGGGACAAATGGAACTCCATGTCGCCCATCACAGGCATTTTCAAGTCGTTCAGCGACGCGCCCGGCGGCGCCAAGGAGGAACTTCAGGAAATCGGCGTTTCGGTCGGGATGGAATATGTCTACAACCAGCAGTTTTTCGCCCGTTTGGGTTATAACTACGAGCATCCCAACAAGGGAGGACGCAGCTACTTCGCGTTCGGAGCCGGTTTCTCGCTCAATGTGGTGCAGCTCGACGCATCGTACATGCTGGCCACAGCGCAGTCTTCGCCTCTGGACCAGACATTGCGCTTCACACTGACATTCGACATGGACGGTCTTCGCGACCTGATGGGCAAACGCAAGAGATAAATATGTTCCGAATAGGTCAAGGATATGATGTCCACCGTCTGGTGGAGAACAGGGAATTATGGCTGTGTGGCGTGCGTGTGCCGCACAGTCTTGGTTTATTGGGTCATTCGGACGCCGACGTGGCCATCCACGCGCTGTGCGACGCCCTGCTCGGCGCCCTCGCGCTCGGCGACATAGGCAAGCACTTCCCCGACAGCGATTCGCGCTACAAAGGCATCGATTCCAAGATACTGTTAGGCCACGTCATGGAGCTGGTGCGCGGTCATGGATATGTACTGGGGAATGCCGACATCACCATAGCAGCGCAGAAACCAAAACTCGCATCCTACATCCCCGAAATGCGCCGTATGTTGGCCGACGTGATGCACACAGATATCGAGAATGTGTCTGTCAAGGCCACTACCACCGAACGTCTCGGCTTCGAGGGACGAGAGGAAGGCATTTCCGCCACGGCAGTGTGTCTGTTGCAAAAAATGTGACCCCATGTCCGCCTGGCTTCTGTCGCTCATTGCCATCGCAACCGTAGCACTGTCCCTTCTGTCAGGATTCCGTCGCGGTTTTGTCAGACAGTTGCCCAGGCTGGCCGGCTTGTTGTTCGGTATAGTATGCGCGCACATTTTCCGCGAACCGGTACAACAGCATCTGATGCAGATTTTCCCATTTGAACAGGGACGGGCCGAAACCGAATTCATTTATTCCACTCTTGCCTGTGCGCTTATCTTCATCATCGTCTATCCCGTATTCACTTTCGCCACACGGCTGGTATTCGCCATATTCCGGAAGAAAGAGCACAACGTGTTCGACTCCATTCTCGGGGCGTTGCTCTCATTGGTGATATACATGACCTTTCTATCGCTCGCATTCAATCTGACGGTATGTATGCGGCCTCGCTCCGAACTGTCGAAGTCCATGCAGCATTCCGACGCCAACATCATAAGCGAGGTCCTGCTTATTGCGCCCGCTTTGCTCGGGTCTCAGTCGCCCGACGAGCTTGCCCATCTCCAGCAGCTCGACGACGCCCGCCGCATTTCCATCTGACGCTAATTCGATGTATCGATAACAAACAAGAGGACTCTCGAACTGAGAATCCTCTTTTTACTGTACCCTGAGCCGGGGTCGAACCGGCACGGATTGCTCCACTGGTGTTTGAGACCAGCGCGTCTACCGATTCCGCCATCAGGGCCCTTATCGGACTGCAAAATTAGGAATAAATTCCCAATATTCCAAATTCAAATCATTTAAGTAATGATGCCTTAATTTTACCGAAGTTTAATTATGCTTCTAAAATTCCTAAATCTAAATATATTACAAGTTTTAGCTTCTATGATTTCCTGTCCATTTCATCCAAGCTGCAGACATAGGCTTGACAAACAAACATTGACACGCATATGCCAAGGCCGTAGTAAGTATGAATGCATATAACAACATTAATCCATGACTTGGTATAATACTTAACTTTCTCAATATGATTCCCAGATATTGATATACCAGGACATGTATCATAAAAAAACTAAAACTGATATCGCCGAACTTAACCAACACGGGCCATTCCAGCACCATGGATAACAGTCCCTTGCTGCGATCAAACAATGCGAATGTCATTATCAGACATCCCGTCGGCAACCACCAATAGGAAGCTAATGAATATTCCACAGGCACAAATGGATACAAAATGACATAGACAACCATTAATGCCACCGCAATCACTTCCACAAGAGTTTTCGCAGCCTTAGGCATCCGCAAGATTTGACTATATATGGCGCTATGCTTTCTCAATGAATCGTACACTTGCCACAACAGAATCCCTAAACAGAAATCATATATTCTAAACACTGGGTTCACGTATACCAGTCCTGCCTTATAATTTTCCGGTATAATCTGTATTACTAAGAAATACAGACACACAGAACCGAGAATACAATATAACAACCGATTAGCCCCTCTCTGTTTGTTTATTTTTCTGACAATATACGGGAACATCGCATAACTAAACATTAAGGTAGACAGATACCAGGATACGGCATTACCCGAAAAATAGACTTCACTGACAGGAATCCAACTTTGTAGAAGTAACAGATTGCCTATCCATATTCCTATGACAGGCAATGATGCGGATCTGCACTTTAATATAATGGCCGATACAAGACATAAGACATGCAATGGATATAATTTCGACAATCTCTTGTTCATAAACTTCCGAACAGATACCTGCCCTCTATCTAATCTGTGCTGATATCCGCCACATAACACAAACCCACTTAATATAATGAAAAAACTCACGCCACAATCGCCTCCGGCATGAAATTCCGCAAAATGATGCAAAAAAATCACAATCGCAAAAATTCTACGTAAAGATTGCAGAGAGTTAATCATTATTTCAATTTTTACAATTAGATTATTTCAGTTATCGGTATCAATGAGTCTCGACCTTGTGGGTGGGCGGGAGGGTTGCATTGCGGGCGTCCACGGCCTCGACCACACGCGCTGCGAGGGCGCGGTAGGCTATGGCTTCGGGCGTGGTGCCCAGTGCGGCGGGCGTACCGGCGTCGGCATTGGCCCTCACTGATTCCACCAGCGGGATCTGTCCCAACAACTGCGTGCCGGTCTCCTCGGCCAGACGTAGGCCGCCGTCCTTGCCGAAAATATAGTATTTCTCGTCGGGATGCGCGTCAGGTGTAAACCATGCCATGTTCTCCACAAGGCCCAGCACCGGCACGTTCACCTGCTCCTGCTGGAACATGGCTATTCCCTTGCGTGCGTCGGCCAGTGCCACTTCCTGAGGCGTGGTCACGACCACCACGCCGGTCAGCGGCAGTGTCTGAACCAGCGTCAGATGTATGTCGCTTGTGCCGGGAGGCATGTCAATCAGGAAATAGTCCAGCTCGCCCCACCACGCGTCGGTGATAAGCTGCTTCAGGGCGTTGCTGGCCATGCCGCCGCGCCACAGCACCGGCTTGTTCTTGTCTACCATAAAGCCGATGGACAGCAACTTCACGCCGTATTTCTCGATAGGCTCGATCCAGTCGCGGCCTTCCTCGTTGATCATGTATATGGGTTCATCCTCCACACCGAACATCTTGGGCATCGAGGGACCGAATATGTCGGCGTCAAGCAGTCCCACCTTATAACCTGCGGCAGCCAGGGCCACCGCTAAGTTGGAGGCTACGGTCGATTTGCCTACGCCTCCCTTGCCACTGCTGACGCCGATGATGTTCTTAACCTTAGGCAACGGATTCACCTTCTGCTCCACGTCACGCTTGAATTCCGGCGTGATGGTCACCTCCACATCGGGGCTGACATCGGTGTGTATCGCCGCCTCGGCAGTCTTGATCAGGCTGCGGATAAACGGATCGGTCGACTTGTCGAACACCAGGCCGAAGCTGACCTTCATGCCGTCTATGCGCATATTGTCGGCTATCATGCCGAGCTCTACAATGCTCTTGCCGTTGCCGGGATAACGCACGCCCCGCAACGCATCTATTATAAGGTTGGGATATAGTGTCATGATTTCAAATCTAAGCTATTCTCTTAACTTTCTTAACTTTCTAAACTTTTTCAACTTTCTTAACTTCCTGCTGCGGGCGTCCTTTGGTGGAACGGTAATCGTCCTTGGGGATATCGTCAGCCTGAGGTTCCTGAAGTTCGCCTGCAGCAGGGAGACGGAAGCGCAACAGCTTGATCTGTTTGCCACGGCTGAGCCACTGCTGCTCGTAATATGTCTTTATGCTACGGGCCGGATCTGACATTTCGGTTCCATACAGATCATCGTCCGGGCAGAAACCGATGCCATATATGTCGGCGCTGTCGCTCAGCAAGGGCAGCCCGTTCAGTTTCACCAGTCGGCGTGTATATTCATACAGGAACGGAGAATCGGTCTTAAGGTTCACAATGCCGCCAGGTTTCAACAGTTTGCGGTACAGGCTCAGGAATCGCGTGGACGTCAAACGCTTGCGCACCTTCTGCATCTGCGGGTCCGGGAATGTGATCCAAAGCTCGTCTACCTCGCCGGGAGCGAAGAAATGCTCTATGTTCTCGATTTCGGCACGCAGGAACGCGGCATTGGTCATGCCTGAAGCCTCTACCTCCCTGGCTCCGCTCCACATGCGCGCCCCCTTGATATCGATGCCCACGAAATTATGATTCCCGTCATTACGGGCAAGTCCGACCGTATATTCCCCTTTGCCGCAACCCAATTCCACTATCAGAGGCCGAGATTCAGGAAACACTTCGCCGTTCCATTTCCCTCTGTGGGGAAATCCTATGCGCAGCAATTCCTCGCGAGGATACTGATACACGCATTTGAATTCCGCCATATCGGCAAATTTCTTCAGTTTATTTTTTCCCATATAGCGACTTTTTGCAATTTTTTTTGATTTCGTTGAGCAAAATTACTAAAAAATTCTGTTTTAATATAAAGTTGTTATAAATTTGCAGTCCGTAAGGCGATGCCTAACCGGACTTGCCCAGTGAATAAGTTCCGGAAAAAGTATAAACTTGAGATACACTATGGACTATACTCCGCTGGTAAGGGGGATGTTTGAACGGCGCGCGCTGCGGACCCGGAATTGGGGCCGCGACGGCGAGGAAATACAGCAACGCGTGCTGCGCAGCCTGTTGCGCCGTGCCGACAGCACGTGGATAGGCTTCAAGCATGATTTCGCGTCGATAGCCAACAGCGGCGACGTGACCGCCCGTTATGCCCGCGACCTGAAGCCTGTGGAATATGAGGACATCCGGCCATTGGTGATGCGCATGATTTCGGGCGAGCGCAATCTGCTGTGGCCCGGTCTCTGCCGCGATTACGCGCAGAGTAGCGGCACGTCGGGAGGCAAGTCCAAGTTCATACCCATCACGCGCGATTCGCTGCACCGCACTCACTATGCCGGCGCGGCTGACACCGTGGCTCATTATATCCTGAACAATCCCGAGAGCCGCATGTTCTGCGGCAAAGGATTCATTCTCGGAGGTTCGTTCGCCAACGAACTCAACCTTTCCGATCCGCGCATTCATGTAGGCGACCTCAGCGCCACGCTGATAAACCGTTGCCCGCCGATGGCCAACCTGGTGCGCATACCCTCCAAACGCATCGCGCTGATGTCAGACTGGACTAAGAAACTGCCCCGATTGGTGCACATGGCCGCCAAGACCAACATAACCAATCTGTCGGGAGTGCCCAGCTGGTTCCTTGCCGTAATCAAGGGAGTGCTGGAACAGAACCATACCGACAACCTGCACGACGTATGGCCCAATCTGGAGGTATTCTTCCACGGCGGCATCTCGTTCGAGCCTTACCGCCAGATATACCGCAGCATCACCGACCCCGAACGGATGCATTTCGTCGAGAACTACAATGCGTCGGAGGGATTTTTCGCCACACAGGACCTGCCCGACTCCAACTCGATGCTGCTGATACTGGACAACGACATATACTATGAATTCATACCCCAGGGCAAGACTCCGGACGATGCCACGGGCATAGCCGGTGTGGAGACAGGCGGAGTATATGAACTGATGATAACTTCCAGCAACGGCCTGTGGCGTTACCGGATGGGCGACACGGTGCGTATCGAATCCACCGACCCCGTGCGCGTCAGCATCGTAGGACGCACCAAATGCTATATCAACGCATTCGGCGAGGAGCTGATGGAGGACAACGCAGACAAGGCTCTGGCAGAAGCCTGCAGGGCGCAGGACTGCACCGTCAAGGACTATACCGTATCGCCAGTGTTCGCCGACCGCGGACGCCGCGGACGCCACCAATGGCTGATTGAATGGATCAAGGCTCCGGCCGACATCGAGGCATTCACCCGCAGACTTGACGAGGAATTGCGTAAGCTTAACAGCGATTACGACGCCAAGAGGACCGGAATGTATTTTCTGGACATGCCTGAAATAATATCGGTACCCGACGGAACATTCTCCGAATGGCTCGGGTCCGTGGGTACCGGAAAGCTTGGCGGGCAGCGCAAGGTGCCGCGTCTGTCAAACGACCGGCAGATAGCCGATCAGATTCTGAGCGTCATCGCTGCTTCACGATCTTGAGCACACCGCCCTGAAGCACCGTCACTACCGCTATTTCGCCAGCCGGTACGGCCACGCTTATTTCAGTCCGGCCCCGGCCCCCGTCGTAATATGTCACGCCCGACACCCCTGCCACACGGACGTTGTCGAACGGCATGGCGCCGCTCACGGTCACTGTGCCGCCGTCGCGCGACACCATTATTCTGTTGTCCGGGTCAAGGCCGGCGTCTCCCGTCGATGTCTCACGTATATTGAATCTGCTCCAAACATCGTGGCTCTTCCACTTGTCGGCATGGAGACTGTTTACCTGGAGCTCGATCGGATACCGGCCGTCGTCAGCCTCCAGTCCGGAAAAGCCATTCGGATCCAACGCCGGGACCGAGCTTCCCAAAGAAATCGCGTTCACGGTATTGATACCTGTGTCATTGCGGAACGCATGGGCTTTTATCTCCTTCACGTCCGGACCCAGCGACACGAGCGTAATTCGTTTGTTGTTGGCAAAAGCCGCCTCCCCTATCACCGGCGTGTTCAGTCTTTTCGTCAACATATTGCCCGAACCGGCGGCCAGCGCCTGCCCGGCATTCCCGGCCAGTTCCGGCACATTCTCCAAAGCGTCGTCGCCTGCGAAGGCACCGGCTCCGAATAGTACTGGCCCGTCGCTCTGCACCTGCGTCAGCCTGCGGGCATCGGCAAACGCGTATGCGCCGACCTCGCTTACGCCCCTCAGGTCCGCTTCCACGATTCCGCTCAGTCTGAACGCCTCGTCACCTACGGTCTCTGCGCCCGCAGGCATCCCTTGCAGCGACTTACACCCATAGAACATACCCTCCGGCACATGCTTCAATCCTTCCTTGAACTCAACGTTCCCCAGATTGACGCAATTCCTGAATATTCCCTTGCCAAGTTTCTCCGGACACCCTTGAAATGTCACTTTCTTCAGACCTGTGCAGCCGACAAAGGCATAATCCCCCACGCTTTTGACCTTGGCGGGAATTTCAATTTCCTCTATCTTGCTCAGAGCGAATGCCTGGTCGCCAATGGCCTGAAGGCTCTCAGGAAGCACTACCCGGGTCACCTCAGTGCCTGCCAGCATGTTGGGCACCAGTTCGTATGCGCCGAACTTAAGCCTGTCCATATACCCCGTATTGGCATACTGATACGGGATTATATTCAAGGCCGACATGTCTAATGTGGTAATGGCAGGCGACATTTTGTAAAGCAACGCCAGATCGGTGACATTGGCTCCTCCTCTGAGCTTCAGCACTGCGTCGGATGTTATCTCCATTTGCGGAATATTTTCACACAGCGATCCGGGACTCACGGTTATTTCCAAGGCTTGGGCCCCGGTGCCTGCCGTCACGGCCATTATAGCCGCCACAATATGTTTTGTTCGTGTAAGTATCATTTCTTATTCCACCACAAGAATTTTACCCATTTTCGAAAAGGAGTCCTGATTGCTGCCGTTGGTGCCCAGGATATAATATACGCCTGCCGGCACCCTGCGTCGGTTATGGTTGGTGATATCCCATTCAACCGAACCATCGGTGGCCTCGCCCAGCTCGCGCACCATCCGTCCGGCGCCATCCATTATCTTGACCATGGAGCCGTCGGGCAACATGTCGATTGTCACCGTTCCCATAAATCCGGGACGCACGGGATTGGGATATGCACGCACCTGCGCGCTGCCCGAAACCTCCGACTCGTTCAGGAAGGCCTCTACCAGACCTTTCTCTGTCGACACCATCATCGATCCGTTTTCCGGATTGTAGCACAGTCCGTCGATAATGTCACTCGGCAGACCGGAATTTCCCGTGGTGTAGGTGGTCAGCACCTTGGTTCCGTCGGCGTTGGTCACTACTATTCCGCCACCATTTGTCGCGAACCATTTACGTCCGGACGGATCGACTGTCATAGCCACGACCGAGACCCCGTCAAGCAACAGGTCGGCCAGATTGGTACCATCGTTACGGGCCACCTTGACACGACGCACCGTCGTATTGCCGTTGGCTACCTCGACGGGATTGAAATTAAACACTCCACTGCTGCACAGCGCCCACACTCTCCCGGAAGCCGGATCCTCGTACAGTCCGTTGCAATGGCCATAATTGAATTGCGTGCCATCCTGATCCACAAGCATGGATATGACACCGGTCACATCGTCGGATTCCACATCCAGGGTTCCGGCGTGATACCACACCACAACCGACGTGGAGGTATTGCCTGAGGCATATACGATCATATTACGCTGAGATGAAAGGGGTAGAACCCATGCACCGCTTCCGGGACTCACATTTCGGAAAATCTTCTTTTTCAACGGACGGTAAGATGCCGTTGACTTGGTCGCCATTCGGTCTTCGGCCGGCCAATACCATAATTCCGAGTCCTTGCTGTCGCTGTTGAAAAAGGCCACCCACAATGTATTGTCCCTGTCGAAGCGCGGAGCGCCGAACGAGCATAACTGATCCCACGCCGACATCAATACGGTTCCCGCCACAAATCCTTCTTTGCCCAAGGCCTTGTCATTGGGACGGCCTATCCTGAAGCTATTCTCTCCGCTCAAATCAAGGCGGAACAGTCCGTTCTCGTTCGATCCGCAATATATATGGTTGGGATTCAGCGGATCGATTGCCATTCCCATCGGATTGTTAATATGGAATACATCTTCCGGATCCGTACCGGAATATGTGAGCGACAACGGCTTCCATGTTCCATCCTTCAGCGTACAGATGAGGTCCGGCGTGGTTATGTTGTTGAATGTCCATTCATGTCCGTGATTACGCACCATCATACCGAGATTCCGGTCATAAATCATGGCGCGGCATCTGAACGCCGTCGACGCATTCGGCAAATGCCTCTGCATCGTCACTGTCCATTTGCCGTCGTCGCCTGGCGCAGTCATTCGGTAATATCCGTCGCGACCGGCCGAAAACCACCATGTCCTGCCGTCGTTGGAGGCACATCGTGGGTTCCTGGGCGCCAGCGACTCCGGCATCTTATAGTCTGTGGTTTTACCGTTGCGATCGTAATAACGCACTCCTCTTCGGCCCGAGGTGGCCATGCCGTCGGATCCCCGCTCCATGGAATACTCGTCGGCATGCGACGTCAATATAAATACAGGCTCTCCCTCATGCATCGATACATATCCGATCAATTGACGCATTATGTCGTACATACAGTATACCCGGTCTCCGAGATTCAACATGCGCCTGAAATTCTTGCCTTCGGTGTTCTTCACCGTCTTGAAGCCGGTGATGTCGCCGCTGCGTTCATTGCCGTATAATATTCCGGTGTCTGTACCTACCAGCAGATAATCGCCCACTTTCCCTATCGTGTTCACGCTGCTTCCATAATTGCGGGATGTGGATATCTCGCCCTTCTTGACGTCTATGAGAACATAACCCGTCGCCGTGGCAATCCATACGCCTCCTCTATTTTCATCCACATTGATATCCAGTATATTCTGCGAGGCATTGCTTCCGGCCATCATAAGTCCGGGAATGTTGGTCACTTCGCCCGAATCCGGCAGCAGATCGATGTTTCCGCTCATATATCCTATCACCAGCAGTCTGTTCTTGAAGTCGTAGGCAGCCGAAACGACTATATTCTCTGAAAGTCCGTTAGTGGCGTTAAGCCATTTCCACTCGTCGTTCTCCTTATCATAGCGGTAAAGCTGACCGTAACGCGAGGTGCCTGCCGGCACCCGCGGATCATAATCCATTTTCAATGCTATGAAATATGCATATTTCGGCGTGTCGATCATCCTGTATGTCTGACCGTCATAGCTCATGTGCTGCTTCCATTCCACGGCATAGGCCGGCATGGCCCAGAACAGCGATATCATGACCAAAGTCACGAACCAATCCCGGAACGCCCTGAAGGCCCGTCCTCTATGGGATATCGCGTTTTTCTCTTCGGCACTCATGCGCGCGAATGTCATGCCGGTCTCCCTGGCCACAAACACCGGGTCGTAGCCGAATCCGGACTCGCCGCTGCGCTCGCGCGCTATCTCGCCGTCCACGCGGCCTTCGAACGTCCGGGCCGTTCCCTCGGTGTCCACGTACGCCAGAATCGTCGAGAAATGCGCCTCGCGACAATCCTTGCCCTCCATATTGCGCAGCAGCTTGAGCATGTTCGCCTCGGAATCGTGGCCTTCGCCGGCATACCGGGCGCTAAGCACGCCGGGCTCTCCGCCAAGGGCATCGACCATCAGTCCCGTATCGTCCGCCACACACGCCACGCCGTAATGCTCCCGCACGTATCGAGCCTTCTGCAGCGCGTTCCCTTCGAGAGTGGCCTGCGTCTCGGGCAAATCCTCATGACACCCTATTTCCGACAGAGACACTAATTCAACGGCCGGTCCCAGTATGGCCCGCGCCTCTTCTATCTTATGCTTGTTGTTCGTAGCAAATACCAGTCGTTTCATCTTATTTATAACGTAATGACGACTGCGATATTACATGGCAGGAGGGTGCGGCGTCCGGGGTTTTCGACACCCTTTCCGCCGCACCCCCTTCAGGATGATATATGATCAAGTCATGTGGTTATGATTTCGCGCGCCATGGTGGCTATGGTCCTGGCCGTTCGGTTCACCAGCGAACGTGGTATCCACACCGTCCTGTCGCTGCCATCGTCTTTCACCTGAGGCACCGGCAGATATTGAGCCGACACCACTGTCGCTCCGGGCCGGGTTCCCTCCGCTATCAGATACCGGCCGTCTGGTCGGTGTTCCAGCCTGAGGCCGGGCAGGCTGTAGCCATGGGTCACGGCCTGCGGTTCACGCCAGTCGGTCAGCCCGCGGCACCAGTCGCTCATGCGGAACTCCACCAGCCGCAGGAAGTCGTCGGGCACCTTGAGTTCCAGCAGCGTGCCGGAGGCCGTCACCCTGTGGTCGCCGCAGAGGCTCCGGGTCTCGTCGATGTCGCCGGAATCGGCCTCGCACATGGTCTTCGCCGCCCCTTCGGCCACCAGCTCGTCCACCAGGCGCCCCAGCTCCATTCCCATGTCTCCGAATACCTCCGCCTCCGATATCTCGGCCAGGTCCTCGTCAAGCAGCATCACCGCCCGGCGAGTCAGCCACGACACCTTCACGTTCATCGCATCAGGAATATTTTGCCGCTACGGAAATAGCTGCTGTCCTCTATCAGACGCTGTAACGCCTTGTTGTCGGTGACGAAGGTGGCCGGTTTCTGGCCATAACCCGAATAACTGCCTCCCCTGAAGTGTACCTTGACCACTCCGTAGCCCGCCGGTATCAGCGCGTGCCATTCCATCAGCCGCACTCCATAAGTGCGGCTCTCCTGCTTTCTTTTCATGTCCATATCGATTCTTCCATACATTCGTTATACCCTGGCCTCTCCTCTCCACATTTTCCATGCTCCTTCGGCAAACTGCCACACCTGTCCCATGCGTGCCGAGCCATCCATGCCCGTGCAGTCGTTCAGCAGATAGTACAGGCATCCGTCCTGTGGATTGTCCGGAGCCGTTTCCTTATCCCACATCCTGAATACCGTGGAATCGGTGTCGCGCTCTTCTCCCTCGCCGTCTATCCAGATGTGGCAGCTTCCCTTCAGGGCCAGTGCGTCCCATATCAGTATGCCGTTGCGCGTGGCCTCCTGTCCGTCCACACGGTCGCTGAAACTATGCTCAGAGCTGTACACATAGTGCACCAATCGGTTCTCGCCTATGAGGGCGCCGGAGTTGCTCCAGCCCAGGCGGTCCAGTGTCGGCTCGCGCTTGATCTCTATGTCGCCGAACACCGTGTGGAAATTGGTCACCTGCCAGCCCATGCCGTTCACCTTGCTCGAGATCTGTATCTCCGGATGCTTGCTGTAGTCCACGCACTGTATCTGTTCCAACAGGTTCTTTCCGGCCAACAGCAGAGCCGTCTTGGGCACGTCCTCGCCGGTGAAGAACATCTTGGCCAGGGCTATGATTTTCTCGATGGTCCACTTGCCCTCGTGCTGCATCTCGCGCTTGAACTGCCATCTCAGGCCCTCCGTACAATACACATATTGCAGGCCGAGACCCTCTACGTTGACCTTGAACTTGCCGGGACGGCCCGCCCACAGGGTGCGGTTGCCGCGAACCTTGAAGTTCGATATGGCCTGTTCGGCCAGGATGGCGTTGGTAAAGGGTATGTGTTTGCGCTGGCTTTCGAAGTAGTCGCTCACCACCTGGTTCATGCCCCGCTTCTGCAGATACACTCTCGTGGCCTGGGGCACTATCAGCTCCGGATCCACAGTCTTCTGCGTTTCGGCCAGAGAATTGGACAGTATCACGCATCTTGATCCCGCAGGAATGGTCGGCAATGCCGAGAACTCGTCGGAGGCCTGCTTGCGGTAGCCGTTCACGGCGCGTACTATCGGATTGTTCGTGGCGTTGTCTATGCCGGTCACGTACAGCATCAGCGCTTTGCCGGGAGTGCTCATGCCCGTCTCGTCGCAACCGTCCACCTGAGGCACCAGCAGCGTGCTGCACGGACGCACCAGAGCCTGGTCCGAGCTGTCGAGAGGCAGAGTCCCCTGGATGCCTCCCCCCGCTACATTGTCGATTGTCACCACGCTGCTCCGAGGTTCGTCCACCATGTAATGGTCTATCTCCGGCGAACTCACCTTAACGCGCTTGGCCTGCAGCATCAGGTTCATCAGCGGGGTGTCGTCCGAATTGAACCGGAACAGTTCCTGGTCTATGTCTGTTTCTATCAGATTGCCGGGGGCTATTCCACCTGTCATTTCGGCCACTGTGGTTACTGTCACGCCCGTCGTGGGCTTGCTCTGTTCTAATGTCTCGCTCATAATTAATTAGTAATTAGTGATTAGTATTTAGTGATTGATAATTGGTGATTGGCGATAATTTTTCATCGGGCGTTGCGGGCCAGGTCGAAAATCGAGAACGAATGCTGCGCCGAGGCTCCTCCCTGACCGCAACCGGGATGCGGAATGCCATCGCTGTCGTTGCGGGTCAGCAGTTTTTCCTCGATGGCGGCGTTGCGTCCTCTGATCTCGCCGGCGGCGTCGGCCTCCTTCACCGCGCGTTCATAGTCCAGCCCCAAGGCAAGAAGTTGTGCCGTCTCTTCGGAGATATGTCCGGATTCAATGCCGTCGCGCAGGCCGTTCAAGACATCCCGTAGCGACTCCTCGAGTTCGGGGCGCCCTATCTTCTCTACAATCCTCGCCGCCTCGGGCAGACTCAGTGTTTCACCCTCTTTTGCCACTTCTGCCTCTTCCGGGACCGGCGGGGCCTCTGCCGCCTCGAGGGATTCTGATTCGGCGGCGCCCTCGGCGTCTTCTTCGGTCACCGCTTGGATTTCCCGCACTTCCTGACGCTCTTCGGCGTCTTCATCCTTTTTCTTCTTTTTGAATAGTTCCATAATTGCTTGTTTTTGGTTGACGTTGCAAAATTAGCCATTGGTTGCACCCTCGCTTCCTTATCCGTTAATTTCATTCGAAAGAAAAATCGAACTGCGAACAGTCGAAAAGCCGGTCGGTCATCAAGCCGGAGCCTATTCCGGCCACTCTCCTGATTCTGTCCGGATTGTAGAACTGCCCTATGTTGTCGGCATCCATCGCGGTGCATTGCCTTATGAAATCATCGAAACAGGACATCAGGTCGGACAGTGCAGTCAGGGAGTTGCGTGTCTGCTGGTTATACAGCGTGCCGGACATGGAGCTGGAATCGAGCTTGCCCTGCAACGCTCCGTTCACGCCCGATATGTCCTCCATCATCTTCATCTGGATATTCAGCAGTTCGGCCACTCCGATGTCGGTGCATTTCGAACTGATCTGCTGCGGCAACGGCTCGCCGGCATGCGGCCGGAACACAATCACGCCGTCAAACCGGCTCCACTCCTCGGCCACCGCGTCAAGGTCCACCCCCTTGGGCAACGCGTTCTCGGGCATCAGCAGCACTCCCTTGGCCGACGACTTCAATATCCAGTCGTACATGGATATCAGACGGTTGGTGTATTTCTGCTGGTCGATTATGTCGCTTACGAAACTGTGTATCTCGCCGTTGACAAACGGATATGCCTTGAACACGTATGGATGTCCGCCGTGCCTGTAGGGTGACACGCCCGAGTCTATCACCATTCCTCCGGGAGTCACGAAACTCCATCTCCATTCATCGTCCACATACCAGTGAGTCTCCACTTCGGGAATTTCCTCCTTGCGACGGCGTCTGTTCTCAGCCCGGACGGCCGGATACAATTCCTCCCCGACTTTCCAGCATCTCCCCGTCACACGGTCGTGACAATGCCAGCGTACCGGATACGTCCGTTCCCATATCTCCCACACCCGGCATACACGGTCGTACGCCCGGTCGGCGAGGCCTCCGTAACATTTCAGCAACCGGTCGCGTTTCTCCTCGCTGCCCGCGAACGTGGCCAGCAGCGTGGCCGGTGTCATGTCGTGGATCTCCCCTATCAGCGATATGTCCCAACCGCGGAAGTCCCTGCCGTTCATGTCCACGAAAAATTTGTCCGGCTGCACGAAGTCGGTCCAGCAATCCGCCAGACGCCCCTTGCGTCCGTACCACTTTTTGTGCACGCACATGCCCGATATCAGAAACTCCTCCATGGTGCGTGCATATATCTCGCCCATGCGGTTTAGCTCGGCATTGTAACGCAACAGTTTCTGCATGGTCATGGCCTGCAGCGACTCCGATCCGTCGCGCGCGATGCACGCAGGCTGGGCGTACCGGTCGCGAAACACTCCCAGCACGTTTCGCACCAGACGGCGTATCAGGTTATTTTTCAAAGGAGTGCGTCCATGACTGCGCATCTCGGCCTCCTCGCTCATCAGACCGCCCGACGACTCCACAATGTCGCTCCACTGGTCGCCGTACGTGAACCGTTTGCATCGGTCGCGGTCCTGCCTATACTGCGACATGGCGTTCCAGCTGTTCTGAGCCCGCGCCAGCAGCGCGTCCGCCATAACCGGCTCTTCACTTTTTTGTCCATTCATCTTTTTTTCGGCAAAATTACCGGGTCCCAGCCTCCGCATTCCCTTATCCGTTAAGGTTGTCGGCTAAAATTTCTCTATTCCTCTAAATTTTATTAATTTTGCAATTATGTTGGATTCTAAGACACAGGCGGGACTCCGGGCCCGCTACAATCCCGAAGGGTCTGAATTGCGGCGTGCCCAGATGCGCATGCTGGAAATGCTTAAGTTTATCGATGCATTCTGCAAGGAACATGGCATTCGCTACTGGCTGGCGGGCGGCACGCTGTTAGGAGCGATGCGTCATGGTGGATACATACCCTGGGACGATGACACCGACATCGCGATGCCACGTCAGGATGCCGAAAGATTCAAACACCTTATGCTTGAACTGCACCCTCATCCCGACTTCGTACTGCAATGTCATGAGACAGACTCCGGTTACTACGGACTCTGGGATGTGCTGCGCGACTTGAAGTCGGAATATGTTCAGGACAGCAACCTGCACCGACGTCGCAAGTATCGCGGTCTTCAGGTAGACATATTCCCTATGGAGTCTCATCAGAACAGATTGTTGCATCGATTGGCGAGCACACTCGGCTATCGTTTGGTTGAACACCCTCTGCTCCGCTCCGTTTCTGCCAACGTAGGCTACCGATATCAGTTGCTGACCGATTGTCTCTTCCCGGCATTCAGGGCCATTGGCCGCATATCGGCATCCGATAAAATGAGTCTCGGCCCCGGATGCCCCTGGTATTACACAATCGCCACCCGAGACATTTTTCCCTTGCGGACAGCCGAATTCGAAGGATATCCGTTTCCTGTGCCACACGATGCCGCCACTTATCTCTCCATTGTTTACGGCGACTGGCGCAAAGTCCCGGACACCGACAGCGTCAAGACCCACGACACCAAGTTCCTTTTTTTCGAATAAATTGTGTAAACTCATACTATTTAGTAACTTTGCACTGTTTTCCTTCATTATCGAACTAAAACCTCGGAATATATAAAACCTCAGAATATAATGGATTATAATCATCAGGACATAGAGAAGCGCTGGCAGCGGTACTGGCGCGACAACAATATCTATAAGGTCGAGGTGGATCCTTCCAGGCCTAAATTCTACGTGCTCGACATGTTTCCCTATCCGTCGGGAGCCGGACTGCATGTAGGCCACCCGTTAGGCTACATCGCCTCCGACATCTACGCCCGCTACAAACGCCAGAACGGTTTCAACGTGCTGCATCCCATGGGTTACGACGCATACGGCCTGCCGGCCGAGCAGTATGCCATCCAGACCGGCCAGCACCCCGAGATAACCACCGTCAGCAACATCAACAACTACCGCAGCCAGCTCGACATGATCGGCTTCAGCTTCGACTGGAGCCGCGAGGTGCGCACCTGCGATCCGGAATATTACCGCTGGACGCAATGGGCGTTCATCCGGATGTTCAACTCATACTATGATCTGGACGCCGACAAGGCTTTGCCGGTATCCGAACTGGTGGAACGCTTCGCAGCCAACGGCACCGAGGGCGTCAACGCTGCGGCCACAAAGCCCATGCGGTTCACCGCCGCCGAGTGGAACGCCATGTCCGAGCGCGAACAGGCCGACGTGCTGATGAACTACCGCATAGCCTATCGCGGCGAGACCATGGTGAACTGGTGTCCCGCCCTCGGCACGGTCCTTGCCAACGACGAGGTGTCCGAAGGTCTGTCGGTGCGCGGCGGTCATCCCGTGGAGCAGAAGATGATGAGCCAGTGGTGCCTGCGCGTATCGGCATACGCTCCGCGCCTCCTCTCCGGTCTCGACACACTGAACTGGAGCGAGAGCCTCAAGGAGACCCAGCGCAACTGGATAGGCCGCAGCGAGGGTGCCGAAATGAACTTCAAGGTCGCAGGTCAGGATCTCACCCTTGAGATATTCACCACACGCGCCGACACCATCTTCGGCGTCACGTTCATGGTTCTCGCCCCGGAGTCAAAGTACGTGCCCATGCTCACCACTCCCGAACAGAAGCCGCTGGTAGACGCCTATCTTGACGAAGTGAAGCACAAGACCGAGCGCGAGCGTCAGATAGAGAAGCGAGTGTCGGGCGTGTTCACCGGAAGCTATGCCGTCAATCCCCTCACGGGACAGAACATTCCCGTCTGGGTGTCTGACTATGTGTTGGCCGGTTACGGAACGGGCGCCATCATGGCCGTTCCGGCCCACGACAGCCGAGACTATGCTTTCGCACGCCATTTCGACCTTCCTATAATCCCCCTTATCGAAGGTGCCGACGTCTCCGAACAGTCGTTCGACGCCAAGGAGGGTATCATGATGAATTCCAAGGGTCCGAAACTCGACCTTAACGGTCTGACGGTCAAGGAAGCCATCGCACGCACCAAGCAGTTCATCGAGGCCGAAGGCATAGGCCGCGTCAAGGTCAACTATCGCCTGCGCGACGCCATCTTCAGCCGCCAGCGTTATTGGGGCGAACCCTTCCCTGTATATTACAAGGACGGCATGGCTTGCATGCTCCCCGAATCGGAGCTGCCGCTGCAGCTGCCTGCCGTTGACTCATATCTTCCCACCGAAGACGGCCAGCCCCCGCTGGGCCGCGCCAAGGACTGGAAGACCAAGGAGGGCTATCCCATCGAGGTATGCACCATGCCCGGTTTCGCCGGCAGCTCGGCCTACTACCTTCGCTATATGGACCCGCACAATTCGGAGGCCCTCGTGGGCAAGGAGGCCAACGCCTACTGGCGTAACGTCGACCTCTACGTAGGCGGCGCCGAACACGCCACCGGCCACCTGATATATTCCCGCTTCTGGAACAAGTTCCTGTACGACCTCGGCGTAGTGGCCGAGCCGGAGCCTTTCAAGAAACTTGTGAACCAGGGCATGATACAGGGCCGCAGCAACTACGTTTACCGCATCAAGGGCACCAACACCTTCGTCAGCAAGGGTCTGAAGAAAGACTACGACACCATGCCCATCCGCGTGGATATATGCATGGTCGACAACGACGTGCTCGACACCGAGGCGTTCAGGAAATGGCGCCCCGACTTCGCCGACGCCGAGTTCATTCTCGAGAACGGTAAATACGTGTGCGGCTACGCTGTGGAAAAGATGTCCAAGTCCATGTTCAACGTCGTCAACCCCAACGACATCGTGGAGCGTTACGGCGCCGACACGCTGCGCCTGTATGAGATGTTCCTCGGCCCTGTAGAGCAGTCCAAGCCCTGGGACACCAACGGCATCGACGGCGTCAACCGTTTCCTGCGCAAGCTCTGGAGCCTGTTCGACAACGCCGACCTCGCTTCCGGCGCCCCCATGACCCCGCAGGAGGCCAAGACCGTCAACAAGCTCGTGAAGAAAGTGACGCAGGACATCGAGAATTTCTCGTACAACACATCCGTATCCGCATTCATGATTGCCGTCAACGAGCTGTCGTCCATGAAGTCCCGCAACCGTCAGGCCATGGACATCATCACGCGCCTCATCGCCCCCTTCGCGCCCCACATCGCCGAGGAGTTCTGGCACCGTCTCGGCCACGACACCAGCGTGGTTGACGCCGCATGGCCCGAAGTGGACGAAAGCGCGCTTGTGGAGGACACGGTGAAATATCCCGTCAGCTTCAACGGCAAGACCCGTTTCAGCATCGAGGTAGCCGCCGGCTCCGACAAGGGCGCCGTGGAGCAGGCTGCCCTTGCCGACCCCAACGCCGCCAAATGGCTTGACGGCAAGCAGCCCAAGAAAATTATCGTTGTCCCCAACCGCATCGTCAACATCGTGTTCTGACCCCCGACGGTCTAAGACCCCGACATCCAATAACAAAAATAAGGAGCGTCTTTCGGCGCTCCTTTTTAGTGGCGCTGGCACTCCGTGCCGCGCAAGTATTTTAGACAGGAGAACAGGAGAAACAGGAGCCGCTGCGACTTGGATGACGACGTCCACGTCGTCAATGCACTACCGACTATCTCCTGTTTCTCCTGTTCTCCTGTCAAAAAAATCTTGTCGGGGTGATGCGCGGCTCGGAGAGCCCGCGCTACTACCGTCACAGCGCGTATATCAGGTTGTCGAACATGGTCGGGCTGATCTCGCTGTCGGTAAACTTCAGGCCCAATATCCTGCGGCGCGTGGACAGCGTTCCCTTGGCTCGTCCTATCAGAACGCAAAGCTGCGTCGGTGTAACCCCGCACTTTATCAGAAGCATTATGCGGTAGGCATCCGTCTTTATCTTGCCCGGTGACAACAGCTGCAGACGCCGGTCGAAATCAGGAGATGCCTCTATGATAACCGAGTGCAGCTCGCCCCATAACGGACTCGTATCCGGAATCGCCCGCTTCTCTTTGATATAATTCTGCAACTCCGCGTATGCCCGCGAGTTTCCGATTTCCGAAGAAAGGGGCAACCGTTTCTTCTTGCTGTCGCACACCGCCGTCAGCTCGTCGATCAGTTGCCGGCGCAGGTATTCGGCCGTCACTTCGTCCTTTACTTCGGACGCCACTTCTGCCGTCACTTCGGGCACCACTTCTGATGTAGGACCCGATCCGGATTCGGAGTCTTTTCCCTTTGCGTCACCAGCTTCTAATTGTTTCCTCAATTCGCGCGAATTGTCCAAAGCCGAACGCAGTCTGATTAGGGTCCTGTTCGATTTATCGCGGTAATATATCACCGCTATTATTGCCAACAGCAATACAATGACGCTTAACGCGAGCCACTGTTCTATCACGCGTTTCTTTTCAAGGGCCTTCTGCTTGTCCCGCTCCACGATACTGTAATTATACTGTGTGTTCTGAATCAACGCATTCGCATTGCCACGGCTGTTCATATAGCTCTCCACAGCAGCCGTATAGTGTCTGACGTATGGACGAATGGAATCAGCCGGCACCAAATCCTTTAATTCGTCAGATAATAGAATGGCATACCCTTTCTTCAGATTCTTTGCATCTTTTATCTTAACCAATTTTTGGGCATACTTATAAGCCGAATCCGTCATACCTGCGCATCTATATATATCTGCTGCATAAGAATAAACGAACTGCTTCTGATCATCATCACATTTCTCCACTACGCTAACTCGGCAAGGCACTCCATTTATTAAATCAGCCGCACTCGAAAATTCTCTCTTGTAATTCTTTATTCCTGCCAGATAAACGGAATCCAACATTGACTCTACCGGAGCTATTTTATCAGCGATTCTTATAGCCTTGCGGAAAGTTTTTTCAGCTTCATCATAGTTTTTGACTTTTATATAGTTAGCACCCAGCACTTCCAAATCATACATAAAGTTAAGCGTATCTTTCAGTTCCCTGTCAATTTCAATAGACATTTTAATATATCGCCGTGCTTCATTAAACAACCGCATGGAATTGAACAGACCTGCCATTTGAGATACAATATTTCCTTTCAATTTCAGGGATCCTTTACTTCCCTCTACATATTTCAATGCATTCCCATAATATTTTATGGCTGAGGGGAAGTCTCCTATGTCATGATATACCCGTCCTCCATAATACAATGCCTCCGCATAACGCTCCTTTGGCCCATGAATTGAATAATAATCAATGACGGGAAGAATGATGCTGTCGGATGTATGATGAATTATTGCCTTGTCTGCAAGCTTTACCGACAGGAAATCATAATATACTTTGTCCTCTTTTGATAATTCTTCCTTCGAAATAGAATACAGTGAATCCAACTCAACCCTCGAATTGGCTTTTGCCATCCTATCTAATCTTTCAAGAATTGGATTCGGAGTTGTTTCACCACACCCACTAAGCAAGATAATTAACGTTAAAATTAATGCATATCGTGTAGCCATGTCTCTTATATATGTATTATTATATCGGATTTAACTCTCACAAAATTAGCTCATAACCTCCACATATCCTATATAATTTGAATTATCGCACATATTTCGCACAAATTTGAAAGCATTTTCGCACAAATCGCCCTATTTTTCGCACAAATTTTCTTGCGTTAAACCATTATTCACCATAACTTTGTCGCCACTTACCAACCCATTTAAAAGTAATGAAAAACATCCTGACATTATTTCTAATCATGGTCTCGTGTTCCATCGCCGCCGCTTGGGACACCGGGCAGTCTGTTCATGTGAGGCTGTATTTATCTTCAGCCACAACTAATACAGATCCGAATCCTAACGAAGACAAAGATGTTCGCCATAGAATGCCCACGCGTCCGATTCTATGCTCCATAAGCATTGAGGATGGCGTGTCTTTCGACGATGGCACCAACCCCGACATCATCAGCTATGAGATAAAGGATGCCGATAACAATCCGATAGCCGTTACCGGCGATGAGGCAGACTTCATCCAGACCCTGTTCTCCCTTACAGGCGAATACGTGATACAGTTCCGTACCGACCAATATGTTTATTACGGTAGTATCAGTATCTGATTTTTATAAGAAGACACCCTTATATAAACGGAATCTCCCTATAAAACTAATCTGCAAACCTCATTTTGCAAATAATTGTAAATAATTATTTAAACATATTTGGAATTCTGAATGGGATACATTACCTTTGCCTATTGTAAGCGAGTCCGATTCGAGTCCCGACATTAATTATCACTGACGTTATAAATCAGACTTACAAATTAATTAAAAGTATGAAAAATCAATCAATCCTTTACACACTTGTGTTGCTCCTTGTTTCGGGACCGGGAGCCACAGCCGCTGTGGAATATGAGGGCTATACCAACCCGGCGGGTGACGCATTCCCCATTGCCATATACGACAATGTGGCGATAAGTTCTCCTGCCGGGGTACAGATACTGTCCGATGCGGAACAGAAGGCCTATTTCGACACTATCAGGATGGCCGGTTTCAATGTCGAGCTCTGGGGCAAGGAAGACATCTGGCGAAAGGGACCCATTAATAAATGGGGACCCTATCTCAAAAGCCTCGGCATGAACACAATCATCAGCACCCGGGGATATTCGCTCACAAGAAGCAGGATTCCATACGATGCCAACACTCCCGATTCCATACTTCTGCAGCCCAACTGGAACGGCCTCAGAACCGTAATCAGCAATTACAGCCAGGATCCAAACGTATGGGGTTACTGGGCATGTGACGAACCAGGTATGATAAATCTCCATAAGCCTGTGTATGAGCTGAACCCTTATGACGTGGCTGTCATACCGACATTCAACAGAATACACAGATTCAGAGGCGATAAGATTGCTTATGCAAATATGGCCGTCTCTTATGATCAATCATATATTGGAAATTTCGCTACCGATAATCCCGACAACAGTGATGCCGAGAATTATAAGAATTACCTTGACCACATGGTTGATGCATTGGATTTAAAGTTCCTGACATTCGACTTATATCAGGTCATTCATAACGAAAACTCTTACGGTGCCGGGTCGGGCTGGGTAATAAAGCCGTTCTATTATAACTCAATGGACCTCTACGGAAGATACTGCCGTGACAGAAAGATTCCAGTATGGCTTGTGATGCTGAGTGTGGAACATTCCAATTATTACCCGGACGGAAAACTGGAATGGGAGTATCCCGAGATCTCCGAAGGATTTCTGCGTATGCAGGCCATGAACGGCCTGGCGTTCGGAATGAAAGGGATTGTATATTGGGAATACGGCGCACAGAACAAGATGTCGGGCAATACGCTGTATAAGAGTGCCCTCTACGACATCAATAAGATGGCGACTACCCCGGCATGGGCGGCTGCCCGTAGCGTCAACAATGTGGTCGCACAATATGGTGCCTGTCTTCAGAACGCAACATACGACAGAAGCTGCATCGCTGTAAAAGACTCTGTAAATCGTTATGATGGATTCGAGGAGTTATCAGGCTCATTTCACGGAATCAACCTCATTGACCATTCAGGGTATGCAGTATTGCTATCCCATCTCACAAGTGATGACCGGGAATATGTGGCCATTGTAAACCAGGACCATCTTAAAAGCCAGAGAATAACTTTAGCTTTGCCCCAGAATCTGAAATATGAGAGGGTGATGTTACATTATACAGCTGACCCAAATTCCGTCAGTCTAATTGACAAGGATCTGTCTAAGCAAGAAACATTCACACTTGGGCCCGGCGCCATGATATTATTTTCAAGAACCAATAAATAGAATCCGCTATGAACATGAGACTTACGATTTACACAATAATGGCCATGCTGACATTCGGCATTGCCGGAGTACGGGCACAGGAAATTGAAATTCCGGAGGACGCCCCTCGCGAGACATGGCAACTCGTCTATGACGACTATCGTAGTATTGTATACTACTCCACTCCCGAATACAAGGACCTGACAATGGATGTGACCGTTGTGCGCGGCGAGAACTGTCTGTATATCCAAGGTCTTGCCAAAAGTTTTCCCACTTCTTGGGTGAAAGTAGGCTTCCCCGAAGATGGAAAAGTGAACAATACATTGCTTCTGTGGAGCAATCAGCCGGTTGAAGGGGCTGGAGAGATACAATACCTCAACACTGGGACATTAAAAGCAGAATTTGATTCAGGCCACACTTTCACAATGTATACAATTAGTTGCTCTTCACTTACACTTCCTCTTATATTCAAAAGGAATCTCGGGTCCGACAGGCTGGAATACGAAGCCGCCGAGAGAACCGGATTCTGGCTGAATAAGGAACCGGATGAAGGCAATGCCTTCACAGAATTCACACGATGGCAAACCGATGGAGTTCCTGAACCGATTTTAATAGAGGAAACAAAATTCCCCGAGGCTGAGGTTTATGTTCATCCGCGACTGATTGACAAGACAGGGAGTACTGCAGGCATAAATACTCCGGATGACGAGGAGGCCGACGCACCGATATACACCCTTTCCGGCATAAAGGTAGACCGCGACCATCTCACTCCCGGCGTCTACGTGTCGCGCGGTAAGAAAATCGTGGTGAGATAGTTCGGCTCTATCTTCACGTATCAAGATTCAAACATTAAGGTTTTAAGATTATGAAACATATATACAATGCAATTCTCTCCGCCGCAATGACGCTGCTGCCCGCATCGGCGGCTTTCGCCGTTGACCCGGAAACTCTGGATTGGCCCGAGGAAACCTGGGAAATAACCTACGACGCCTACCAGTCGCTGTGGAATGACGATCCCGCATACAGGGATCTGACACATACCGTGACCATAAAAAGGGACAGCCGGTTCATATACATCAAGGGATTATTCGAGAAATACCCCGATGCTTGGGTCGAAGGGCGATGCTATTCCCTGACAATGAGACTGAACAGCAATCAGCGACTGTCGCCGGATGACGAAACTCCCGAATATTTCCAGGGCGGAAACACAAAACTTATCTCCCATTCAAACAACGACCGAGAGTATACCGTTGGGGCCTATATGGAGATTGCCGACAACCAGGTATGGCTTTTCGGCGACGATGGCGCGGACCGGGATATCCTCACACCCAGATTCGACTACAGTTCCATCTGGATTGGCACCACTCCCGGAGAGTCGTGGGCAATACAAAGGGTATACCATTTCGACACATCCGTCACCGGCTCCGACTTCGGACCCATGCCCATTTATCGACATCCCACCTTCAGGAAGGTAAGCGAATCGGGCATAGGGAGCATTGAGACGGAACAGGCGCGTGACACCCGCGTGTTCGACCTCAACGGCCGTCAGGTCAATCCCGACCGCCTCATCCCGGGCATCTACATCCGCGCCGGACGTAAGTTCATAGTACGATGACAACCATACTTCCGAAACCGGAAATAATAAAGTCGCATATTTATATGATTTAATGGATTACTAACGCGAAATCAGGATACACAATGTCCTGTATAATGAAGAATCGGCAACTTTTGCAAGCTGCCGATTCTTTTTCATTATAATCTTCCTCAGAATGTCATAATCATCTTCACGCTTCAGTAGGATTCCGACTCGTTGGGGAAGTCGGTGCTTTTGACGTCCTCCACGTAGCGGCCGATGGCGCTGTTCATCACTCCGGCCAGGTCGGCGTAACGACGCAGGAAACGTGGCGAGAAGCCCTTGTTGATGCCCAGCATGTCGTGCATCACCAGCACCTGGCCGTCGGCCGGACCCGCGCCAATACCTATGATGGGTATCGACAGTTCCTTCACCACGCGCGCCGTCAATGCCGCCGGTATCTTCTCAAGCACGATGGCGAAGCATCCTATCTCCTCCAGCATCTTGGCGTCGGCCACAAGTTTCTCGGCCTCGGCCTCCTCCTTGGCGCGCACGTTGTACGTGCCGAACTTGTTGATGCTCTGCGGAGTCAGACCTAAGTGTCCCATCACCGGAATGCCGGCGCTCAGTATGCGTTCCACCGACTCGCGTATCTCCGAGCCCCCTTCCATCTTCACGGCCTCGGCATGGCTCTCCTTCATGATGCGGATGGCCGACGCCAGAGCCTCCTTCGAATTGCCCTGATACGACCCGAACGGCATATCCACCACCACTAATGCGCGCTTCGTGCCCTTGATCACCGATTTGGCATGATATATCATCTGGTCCAGCGTGATCGGCAGGGTGGTCACGTTACCTGCCATGACGTTGCTGGCCGAGTCGCCCACCAGTATCACGTCTATGCCCGCGCCGTCCACTATCAGCGCCGATGAATAATCGTAGGCCGTGAGCATAGCAATCTTCTCTCCGCGCTGCTTCATCTCGATCAGACGGCGAGTCGTCACCTTGCGGGCGCTGGACGTATTGGCCACAACGCCTCCGTTGTCTATCTGTGTTGACATCTTATTCTTCTTTGTTTAGGTCTGCAAAATTAGCAATTTCAATACACTTTAGAAAATAAAACGCCAATTTCCGAGTTGATTGTTATAGAATACGAAGTTGTATAGACTCCGAATACGAAGTTGTTCGCGACAACACATAATTAACAATGACTGAAATCAGAAAACGTCTTACATACGGGGCGGCCGCCATATTGTGTGCCGTAGGCATAGCAGGATGTTCAGCTCCGAAAAATGTGACATATTTCCAGGACGCCACTCCCGAAGCCATCATCACCGCCTCGCAGGCGCAGCCATTCAAGGCCAAGCCGGGCGACAAGCTAATCATCATAGTCAAGACACGCGACGCCGCAGTGAGCGCATTGTTCAACAATCCCGCGTTCTCGGTCCGTAACAACGAGTCGACCGCTGCCGCAGGACACATCAACAAATATGAGCCGGGCGTCTCCACGGCCAACAGCATCGCCGCATATACCGTCGACGCCAAAGGTGACATCGACTTCCCCGTTTTGGGCGCCATCCATATCGGAGGCATGTCCCGCGCCGAAATAGCCGGATTCATCAAGGGCGAGATCATGGGGCGCGAGCTCGCCAAGGATCCGACCGTAACCGTCGAATTCATCAACTCCGGCGTCAGCGTCCTCGGCGAGGTGCTTACCCCGGGCCGCGTAGATTTCAACAAGGACTACATGACCGTCACCGATGCCCTCGCGCTGGCCGGCGACATCAAGATTACAGGCCTGCGCGACAATGTAAAGGTGCTCCGCAACATCGACGGCAAGGTTCACACTTACATCATCGACCTGACCGACGCATCCAAGACCCTGTCGTCCCCCGCGTACTATCTTGAACAGGACGACGTGATATACGTAGAACCGAACAACGTGACCAAACGCGAGACAATCGCCAACGGAAACAGCGCCACCAACATCAGCTTCTGGGTGTCGCTCGCATCGCTGCTCACCACCTTGGCTACCACTGTCGGCGTGTTCATCAAAAAGTAATCCCACAAAATGGCTAAAACCAAACAAACATCCGACGCCACGTTCCAGTCGGGATTCAATCTGCGCGACTATCTTGCAGCCTGCGCCTCCAAGTGGATATGGTTCCTTGTGTCCGTCATCGTGATATGCGGGTTCGCCTATTACAAGGTAATCCGCAAGATGCCCGTATACCTACGCACCGAACAGGTGCTGATCAAGGACGAGGACAGCGGCAATTCAATCGACGGAATCGCATCCGCTTTCTCCAGTTTCGGACTCGGCCGCGTACGCTCCAACGTATACAATGAAATAATCACGTTCAAGTCGCCGGCCCTGATGACTCAGGTAGCCAAGCAGCTCGACCTGCAGGTGGATGTCAACCAGATCAAGTTTCCCCACGGCACCTCGTTGTTCGGCGCGACACAGCCCTACCTGTTCCGGTTCCCCGATCTGGGCGAAGAGAACTACGGACATTTCATCATGACGGTCAGCCCGCAGGGAGCCCTCTCGCTGGAGCGTTTCGTATCGGTAAACGATGCCGGCAAGGCCGTGAAACACAAGGAGGTCGTATCCGCCCGTCTCGGTGTCCCCGCACGCACCCCCATCGGCCGCGTCGTCATCACGCCTAATCCGGAGTTTACCGGTGCCCTTCCCAAAAAGGAAACGAAATACAGCGTGGCCCACAACGGACTGCACAGCACTGTGGAAAGCCTGCAGAGCAACCTCGGCGTCGACCTGGCCGACCGCGATGCCGACGTAATCGAAATCACCATCAAGAATACCGACATTCCCCGGGCCGAAGCAATTCTGTCAACAATGGTGGAGATCTACAACCAGGACTGGATCAAGGACAAGAACCGGGTTTCGGCCGCCACCAACGAATTCATCGACGAACGTCTCGCCGTGATCGAAACCGAGCTCGGAGGAGTGGACAACAACATCCTCTCGTATAAGTCCAGGACCATGGTGCCCGACCTGGAAGAGTCGGCCAAGCTCAACATGCACACGTCGTCCCAGCTGGATAACGAGATCATGACCGCCGTAAACCAGATGCAGATGTCGCAGTACCTTAAGGAATACGTCACGAATCCGGCAAATGCCAATTCAGTGATTCCCGTCAATACCGGCACCGGCAGCAACCAGCTCGAGGTACAGATAGCCAACTACAACCAGACCCTGCTGGCACGCAACAACGTCGAGGCCTCCACATCGGCCAACAATCCTCTGGTACAGGACTACGACGCCCAGCTTAAAGGACAGCGCGAGGCCGTGATCCGGGCCGTAAACGCCCAGGTCGAAGCCTCTCGCCGCGCCGTGCTCAACATGGAGGCGCAGAAAAACAAGGTCAAGGCCAACCTCGCCGAGGGCCCCCAGCAGGCCAAGGCCCTGCTCAGCATAGAGCGTCAGCAGAAAGTCAAGGAGGAACTTTACCTCTATCTGCTCCAGAAACGCGAGGAAAACGAACTGTCGCGTAAATTCACCGCCGACAACACCCGTGTAATCACTCCTCCCTACGGGTCTTCGAGCCCAGTCGAGCCCAAAAAGAAAATTGTGCTCGCCATCGCGTTCCTCATTTCCATCCTGCTTCCCGCAGCCGTAATATTCGTGCGCGAGGCCATGGACAACAAGGTCCGCTCGCGTCACGACCTCGACGACATGTCGGCGCCATTCGCCGGCGAAATCCCCTTCGTCGGACGCAAGAAGAGATTCGAATGGCTCACCAGGCGTCTGAACCGCAACAAGAAGAAAAAGAAGCTGGAGAAACTGCCCGTCATCGTTCAGGCCGGAAACCGCGACATCATAAACGAGTCGTTCCGAATAGTGCGCAGCAACATCGACTTCATGATGAAGAACGCCGACTCATCCAACGTCATAATGATGACATCGTTCAACCCCGGCAGCGGCAAGTCGTTCATCACCTTCAACATCGGTGCCTCGTTCGCCGTCAAGGGCAAGAAGGCTCTCCTGGTGGACTGCGACCTGCGCCACGGTTCGGCATCCCAGTTTGTCGGAATGCCGCACCACGGTCTGAGCAACTACCTGACCGGAGCCACCGACAGATGGCAGGACCTTGTGGTGGAATCAAAGGATGCTCCCGGTCTCTTCGTGATGCCCATCGGCCACAGGCCTCCGAACCCCGCCGAACTGCTTGACAACGGTCGTATCGGCCAGTTCATCAAGGAGGCTTCGCCTCTCTACGACTACATAATCCTCGACTGCCCGCCCATCGACATCGTGGTCGACACCCAGATACTTGAGAAATATGTGGACCAGACCATATTCGTGGTACGCGCCGGGCTGCTCGAGAAGGCGGCCGTTGCCGAAATCGACGAAATGTACAGGAACCGCCGCTTCCGCCGCATGGCCATCCTGCTCAACGGCACCGAAGGCGCCAACAGCCGCGCCGCCACCTACGGATCTTCATACTACACAAATGACTTTTGATTATGTGGCCATTCACTAAGAAAAACAGTCTTGAACAGAGCGGTCTGTTCCAGGGTCTGACCGACTGGCACTCCCACATCCTGCCGGGCGTGGACGACGGATTCCAGAAGATGGAGGATTCACTCGCCGCTCTGAAGAAATATGAAGAACTGGGCGTAAAGTCCGTGTGGCTCACCCCCCACATCATGGAGGAATGCCGCAACACCACTCAGGGGCTGCGCGACCGTTTCGCGGAACTACAGGCCGAATACCAAGGCCCGATACAGCTTCAGCTGGCAGCCGAAAACATGCTCGACTCTCTGTTCGAGGAGCGGTTTCAGGCCAACGACCTGCTGACAATCGGTCCCGACGGCAAATATCTTCTTGTCGAGACATCCTATGTAAATCCCCCGTTCGGCATGGAGCAGATGATGCAGAACATCATCTCCACAGGCCTTACACCCATTCTGGCCCATCCGGAACGATACAGATATATGGACGAGAACGACTATCTGACGTGGAAAGACCGGGGTGTAGTGTTCCAGACCAATTTCATGTCCCTTGTAGGCATGTACGGCGAGACCGCCCGGGCCAAGGCCGAATGGCTCCTGAAGGAAGGTCTTATCGACATCACAGGATCCGACCTGCACCATTACAGGGTGCTGCTCCATTTCCTCGACCACAAGCCCAAGAACCAGCAGGCCCTCGACTCCCTTGTCGAGATTGCCCGCAATCCTAAGATACTTAGTTAATTTTATGGCACTTCTTTATGGAGTGCCATTTTTTTATTATCTTTGCAAAGCGAATCACAGCATGGAACAACTTAAACATGAATGCGGCGTAGCAATGGTGAGGCTGCTAAAGCCGCTGGAACACTACCGGCAGAAATACGGAACCTGGCGATACGGTCTGAACAAGCTCTATCTGCTGATGGAGAAACAGCACAACCGTGGCCAGGAGGGAGCCGGTTTGGCTTGCATCAAACTCAACGCCGAGCCGGGGCAGGAATTCATGTTCAGGGAACGCGCCATGGGCGTGGACGCCATCAAGGACATTTTCGCCGCCGCCAATCAGGCTTTGGCTCAGGAAGCCGCCGCTAACGGTCTGTCGCCCGACGACCTCGACGCCTCATCCGACATCGCCGATCTCGCAAGCCGCTCATTCCCGTTCGCCGGTGAACTCTACATGGGTCATCTCCGGTATTCCACCACGGGGAAAAGCGGCATTTCTTTTGTCCATCCGTTCCTGCGGCGCAACAACTGGCGCGCCAAGAACCTGTGCATCTGCGCCAACTTCAACATGACCAACGTGGACGAGATTTTCGGCGAAATCGCCGTCAAGGGACAGCACCCGCGCATGATCTCCGACACATTCCTGCTGCTCGAGCAGTTGGGCCACCGTCTGGACCGCGAATCCGAACGTCTGTTCAAGATGGCGCTGGAGCAGGGACTTACCGACTGCGACATCACACGCTTCATAGAAGACAACATTGACATGAGCAACGTGCTGCGCACCAGCTGCACCGTCTGGGACGGCGGGTACGTGGTGTGCGGAGTCACCGGCTCGGGCGAGGCTTTCGCCCTGCGCGACCCCTGGGGAATCCGACCGGCGTTCTTCTTCATGGATTCCGAAGTATTCTCCCTGGCCTCCGAACGCCCCGTGCTGCAGACCACGTTCAATGTCGGTGCCGAGCAGATCCGCGAGCTGAAGCCCGGACAGGCCATCGTGCTCCGCGCCGACGGCAGGCTTGAGACTCCGCAGATAATTCCGCCGCGCAACTATGCCGCATGCTCGTTCGAGCGCGTCTACTTCTCGCGTGGCTCCGATGCCGACATCTACAACGAACGCAAGAAATTAGGCATCAACCTGGTGCCTCAGATTCTTGAGGCGGTGGACCATGATGTCGACAACACCGTCTTCTCATACATCCCCAACACGGCCGAGGTGGCTTTCTACGGCATGGTACAGGGCTTCAACGAATTCCTGAACCGCGAGAAGGCCGAGGCCATACGCAATCTGGGCCATGAGCCGGACAACGCCGACATCGAACGCATCCTGTCGCGCCGCATCCGCTCCGAAAAGGTGGCCATCAAGGACATTAAGCTGCGCACGTTCATCTCCGAAGGTGCCAGCCGCAACGACCTGGCAGCCCACGTCTACGACATCACTTACGGTTCGCTCCGTCCCTACACCGACAATCTCGTCATCATCGACGACTCCATAGTGCGCGGTACCACGCTGCGTGAATCCATAATCCGCATCCTTGACCGCCTGCACCCCAGGCGCATCGTGATAGTAAGCTCCGGCCCCATAGTAAAATACCCCGACTATTACGGCATCGACATGGCCCGCATGGAGGAATTCATCGGATTCCGCGCCGCCGTGGAGCTGGCCCGCGACCGTGGCCTGGAACACGTGCTGACCGACATCTACCGCAAGTGCAGGGAGCAGCAATCGCTCCCCAAGGAACGGATGACTAACTACGTCACCGAACTGTACGACCTGTTCACGGACGATGAGATTGCCGACAAGATGGTCCAGATGCTTCGTCCCGAGGGCGTCACCACCGACATACGCATCGTGTTCCAGACCCTCGACGGCCTGCACGACGCCATCCCCGGCCATCCCGGCGACTGGTACTTCTCGGGCCGCTATCCCACTCCCGGAGGCGTACGCCGCATCAACGAGGCATTCATCTCCTATATGGACAATATCTATTTTAAGGCATCGTTCCTTAAAAAATGTAAACGCCAGGGCGGTGGATTTTCGAGGTAATTTATTCGGTCTCAGAGGGAGCAGCCTCGCGGCTGTGACCGAGGAGAACGGATAAATTAACCGAAAAGACACCGGACAAGGCACA
>OIGD01000310.1_pt1 | contig 63279 bp, 52 predicted proteins | sample 1582211 | NCBI WGS metagenome assembly OIGD01 (sample SAMN04414078, study PRJEB24778) | human gut metagenome | material: faecal | host: Homo sapiens
TGATGCAGTTGCACTATCACCTTCGGCATGCGAATAATATGCTGAAGCAGTTGTAGAATTACCTTCTGCATGTGAACCAACACCTAAAGCTGTTGTACAATTACCTTCGGCATGTGAACCAACACCGCTAGCTATTGTATTAGAACCTTCTGCATGAGAAGTGTCCCCTGAAGCTTCTACGTCATACCCTATAGCACTACTTCCTGTTCCTATATCTCCTATTCTTCCTAAACTAATACTATTTTGTAATGTTAAATCAGTTTCTAAATATTTATTATCTAAATATTTAACTTCTTCTTCATATATAATTAAATCAGTAAAAGTATCAGTAGTATCAGATGTATTTATTTTATCAATGTATATTGATATATTAAATGTGTTATTGTGTATCTCTATAGGATAATTACCTATACTGCATATAATAAAATCACCAATCTCTCCATTTATTAATAAACTACATAATTTTTTACTATTTAAGAATTCTATATAATATCTTCTGTCTTTATTAATAGAGATATTATTTACAGTAATTTCATCATTTATTTTTATATCGTTAGCAGGTACAGTAGCTAATACTTTACTAGAAATAGTTTTTATTACATTATTATCATTGTTATTTCCATTGGTTTTATCTTCTCTAATAAACCCCATTAAATTCATCTCCTTTAAAGATATTTTTACATATCTTAATTTTTTAATAATCTACATTACGATAATAAGACCAGCCTATTATATTTAATTATGATTTATCATACATTTTATTTGACTTTTAATAACTATATTAGTATAATTTATGTAAAATATAATTTGGTGGGTGATGAAATGAGCAAACTTATAAAATTAGATAATCCTATTGAAATAGAATTTACTTTGGATAAAAAGGTATACAAAAGTCCTAATAGCAACTTTATGATATTAAGAATATTTAGTGACACAATGGAAATTAAACCTTATTTAAATCCTGTATATAATAATGTTAGTATGAAAGTAAATACAGTAGGAGATATAAAATATAATGTAAAATATAAAGCTAAAATAATGGAATTAGAATACGATAAAAAATGGGGATATTCAATCAAAGGACAAGAGATAATACCTTCTGACTTTTCAGCAGATTCCATTAATGATGATGATACAATGTTAAATTTTATAGAATTATTTATCGGTGAAAGTGTAGCAGATAAATTAAAAAATGTAATCGGCATATGTGATATAATAAAAAATAAAAATACTGAAGAACTATTAAAAATACATGGAATAGGAGAAAAGACAATAAATAAAATATATAATTCTTATCAAGAGAATGTTGAAAATGCACATTATCTTATGACATTAAAACAATTAGGATTTACAGATAATGCTATAAATAAATTAAACACAGTATATAATAAAAATTTATATGAAGCATGTCAACAAATAAAGAGTAATATATTTGATTTAGTATTTAAAGGATTTAGATTGGATATTATAGACAATATATTCTTAAGCAAAATGGAAGGAGATAAAAGAGACGAAAGAAGATTAGAATGTTATACTTATAAAGCTATTAATGATGTATTATATGAAGATTTTGAAAGTTTTATAAGTATCAGTAGATTTATGAGATTACCAGTAATAGAAAATACAATAGATAATGTTGGAGATAAAATATTTAATAAATGTATAGATAAATTAATAAAAGATAGAAAGATTTATATCATAGAAGATAAGTATATAACAACTTATGGTATTTATAATTGCGATGTTAATTTATATAGAAATTTAAGAAGATTAATAAATGGAGATAACAAAAGTAATGTAAACATAGATATAGATAAAGAAATAAATTATGAAGAAGAAAGATTAGGAGTAAAATTAAACAAAGGACAAAGAAATTGCGTTAAATCTGTATTAACTCATAATATATCTCTATTAACAGGTGGTGGAGGTGTTGGTAAGACTTTCACATTAAACATAATATTAAATATAATGGATAGATTATATGAACCATTCTTACCTACTTTAGTAGCCTTAAGTGGTAAAGCTAGTGGAGTATTAGCTGAATCAACTAATAGAGAAGCAAGTACAATTCATAGAGCTTTAGGTTTCTCAGGTGGATTTTTTATGTATGATAAAACTAACCCATTAAAAACTGATATGTTAGTTATAGATGAAGTTTCTATGGTATCAAATGAATTAATGTTAGATTTATTAAGTGCTATTGAAACTGGAACTAAAATATTATTTATAGGAGATGAAAAACAATTAACTAGTATTGGACATTCTAACACTATAAATGATTTAAATAAACTACCAATAAACAAATGTCAACTAACTGAACCTATGAGACAAGCGATGAAAAGTGGTATATTAAATGTGTGTACTGATATAAGAAATGATAAGAATCCATTTGTAAATAAAAAATCTGCATTATATGGTGAATTAAAAGATATGTCAGTTACTATAGGTGATGACAAATATTGGGAAATGATTAATGATTATGTAGAAAATTTTGATGTTAATAATAAATTAGATTATGTAGTTTTAGCTTGTACTAAAAAAGAAACAAGTAAAATAAATATAGATATTCAAAATGAATTAATTAAAAAAGGTAAACTTAATAAAAATAGTAATTATATAGAAATTAGTACTGACCTTAAGGAAAATGATAAAAGAGTTAAAATGAAAATATATCCAGGAAGTGTGTTACTTATAACAAAAAATAAATATAACGTATTATCAGAAGAAGATTATTATAACAATAGAAAAGATGGAAATAAAAGTTTATTCAATGGTAATACAGTAATAGTAGAAGAAATATATACTGATGCAATTAAAGTTAGTTTTAATAATGAAAACTTTATAATTCTTAGTGCATTTTATGATATATTAAGTGGTGGCTATAGCTATTCAATACATCGTTCTCAAGGAAGTACTATAAAATATTTATATATCTATTTAAGTAACACATATGTTGTAAAAGAAATGTTATTAGTAAATGAAGCATTATATACTGCTGTATCAAGAGGAAAAATAAGATGTAAGTTATATGTAGAAAAATACATTGTATTGACAAAAGCAATAAATAATAGAGAAATAAACAAAAGACAAACAATATTAGAATTATTAATAGATGGTAAAATATCTCTTAAATAACTATCTTGCAAAAAAAAGGAGAGTAAGAATACTCTTCTTTTTTAAAAGTGTTTACAAATTTTGTAAAAAAGTTTATATTATATATATAAAGATTAACCAAAATGTTAATAAAATAGTCTTATATAATATTTGAAAGGATTGATTTATATGAATACATTAAAAAAGAAAAGAATGGAACTTGGAGTCACACAAGATTATTTGGCAGAAAAAATAGGTGTATCAAAAATTACTATAAATCGTTGGGAGAATGATGCAAGAATACCCAATATTTGTGATTTAGAAAATATAATTAGATATTATCAATTAACTGATGAAGAATTACATAGATTTATTTCATATGTAAATAAAAATAATAAATAAAGGAAATGATGAAGCAATGAAACATTTTGATTTAGAATTTGAAAATTCATTAAGAATGGCAGAAAGAAGAGCATATCTTTCTGATATAATACCAAGTAGTGAAATACAGTTATGGAATAATAAAAATCTAGTAGTAATACAAGCACCAACTGGCTGTGGAAAATCAACTTTAATACAAACTACGCTATATGATTTGGCAAAAACACAAAATAAAAAAATTTTAATACTTGTTAATAGAGAGAAACTAAAAAAAGAATTTGAAACTGATATAATTAATAATAAAAAAGAGGATGTGATTGATGTTATGACTTATCAAACTTTGGAAGCATATACAAAAAATCATGGAACTCAATATGATTTATCAGAATATGATTATGTAATATCAGATGAATCACATTATTTTCACAATGATAGCTTATTTAATAAATATACTCAAGAATCATTTGACAATATAATAAGTAGCAATTCGGTAAAAGTATTTATGAGTGCTACAAATAAATCATTAATTAATTATTTAGATTATTATGAATATGATTATAAATTGTATTCATTAGATACCGACTATTCATATGCTAATATAACATTTTTTAATAAAAAATTGTACATATATGATTTGCTTAGAAGTTTAAAAGAAGAAGATGAAAAAGCAATCATATTCATGCAAGATATAATGTTAGCTTATGAAATATATGATATGTTTAAAGATGATAGTCTTTTCTTATGTAGTAAATCAAATAAACAATATTATAGATATGTAGATGAAAATAAAATAAATAATATGTTAGAAAGTAAAAAATTTGATTGCCTATTTCTTATAACAACAACCGTTTTTGAAAATGGAAATAATATAAAAGACAAAAATTTACATCATATGATTATACAGCTTAGTGATTTAGACAGTATTCAACAATGTATTGGTAGAAAAAGAATTGAATGTTCAGATGATTATTTGAATATTGCTATATGTAATTTAAATAATCAATCTTTAGGTGGTTTATTAACCAAAAATAAAGAAGTTGTAAAAGGTGCAGAATTATTAATAAGATTAGGTGAAAGAGCTTATGTGTCAAGATATTCAAAAGATTATGACCCTTGTGTTTATGATATTTATAATGATGCTGAAAAAAGAGTTGAAAAAAGAATAAATAGTTTTAGATATTTTAAATGTAAAGATAATATTAAAATGTATTCTAAATGGTTGACTGATAAAGATAAAATGGGATTCAAAAAAGATGTTATTAAATTATTTGGAAAAGAATGGGAAGGAGGAATATATTGTTTTAATGAAGATGAAGTAAAAGGTAAACAAACATTAAATGAATATATGGAATCTATTAAAAATAAAGATTTGCTAAAGGACGAGCAAAAGGATTTAATAAAAAAGATTGGGCTAAAGGACAGTAGAGGAAGATTAATTAAATCTATTAAATTTTTAAATAGTTATTTATCTGAAGAAGAATATAAATATAGAATAGAAAGTAAAAGAAAAAGAATAAATGATAAGCAGGTTACAGTTTGGATTATTAAAGAAAAATAAAATTTGTGCAAAAATGTGGAGTAAGCTTAAATAGAGCTTGTGCAAAAATGTGGAGTAAGCTCATATGAAAACAGTATATTTTATACATAAACTAAATCTTTATATAAGAAATAAAGTTTGTGTAGAAATAAAAAAAGGAACAGATTAATTTTCTGTTCCTTTTTTGCTATCTAAAACCTTATTGATTATATTCATTCCATTTTTCTCTTTATGTTTATTAAATGATAAGAGATAATCTTTGGCACTTTGTTTTTTAGGTTTTTTAAATAACTTATCAATTATTTTCTTATTTGTTTTGGTGTTTGTTCTTCTAACAGTGACACCCTCATGTTTTTCTTTTTTAGATTTTTTAGGAGTTTTATCTTTTATTGATTTAATTCCATGCATTTGTTTTAATAACATATGATAATATCCATTATCACATCCATTTTCTACCCAATACATATCTCCCAAATCTTGTATATAATGACATGAATTAAAATAGTAAGTGTTGGATTTTCTAACTCCTGACATTACAGCAAGTTTATCAATCATTGCTTTATAACCATCTTTGATATTTTTAAATCTCATCCAACCATGAGTAGCTTTTAAACCTCCAGGGTTATTATAGCTTCTAAAAAGATGACTTTTACCATAGCCTGTTTCTATACTTGTCATTGCTATAACTAATGTTGCATCTATTCCTACTTTATCACAGTATTCATAGATGTAATCAACACAACCCATTAATTTTTTACTAGTGTTTCTATTGTATAAAAATACTTTAGCTTGATAAGGTGTTGATGTATTATCAGTTGCTATTATTGGTTTACTCGCATAACTAGAGCAAGGAAGTAAAACCATTAATGCACATAAAAATAAAGTAAATATTTTCTTTTTCATTATTTATCATCTCGACGATAATAAATATTCATATCAACTTTACCTATGCCATCAACATAACCCTTATCTGTATATTGCCACATTTTAAACTTACCTATTTTTATACATTTTCCATTCCATGAAGCAATTCATGTATAATGATTATTTAATAAATCTTTTGTAAAATAATTATCGCTAAAATCTAAATTTGTATATATACCACTATCGTATCCATCTTTTTCTACTATTCTACAGAATTCGTCACCAAGAGATGTAACTAATTTCTTAGTTGGTATAACTCCAAATTGAGTAGAATATCGTACTGAATCGTATTCATAGTCAAACCATACTCCTAATGTTATATGTTTTCTGTATGGTTCAATTAATTTTAAACAGAGGCTTGTCTCTTTCTTGACATCATTTAAATTCATAGCATAACTGAAATGATATACACCTATTTCCATATCATTTTTTATCGCTTGTTCTATATTGTATTTAAATTTATAATCTTCTGTTTTAGCATATCCAGTTCTTATTATACAAAAGTCTATCCCTGCCTTTTTAACTCTCTTCCAATCTATAGTCCCATTCCATTTAGAAACATCTATTCCTTTAAGTTGTTTCTTATCTGATTTTATATTACCCTTCTTTTTAGATTCTTTATTTATCTCTTTTTCTAATTCTCTACTGTTGCTTATTACTTTAGTTTTCTCTTCTTTGTTTTTCTTACTTTCTTCAACTTTAGAATTCTTTCCGATAAGAGAATTTATCAAATCTAAACCATTATTTTTTGGTCTTTGATTACTATTGTCTAAAATATCGTAAATAATGTCAGCTGGTTGGGCATTAATTGTTTGTATTGGGAAAGTTAATACACATAAAGTAATTAAAAAAGACAGTATCTTTTTCAATCTAGTCGTCTTCTTTATCTTTTGGTATTATTACTTTAAAAGTTAATATACCAGCGACAACAAATAATCCCATTTTAAACAAATCAACCAAAATATTAACAAAACTTTCTTGTAGAGTTGTAAACCATGCTCCTTGTGGTGATATGCCTAAAGCTAAAACGAACATGATTGCCCACATTACTCCAATTGCTAGTTTCTTTTTATTTCTTTGAAACCAAGTTTTTTTAGGATGAGGACAACATTTTTCACAATGGCATCCTGTTGGATGTTGTTCAGTTTTAGGAGATTCAACGACTACTTTCTTTTCCACAATACAGGATTCAACGCCCTTACAAGTAAGAGGTTCATATTGTTCTCGTTGTTGAATTTCACCATTAATAGGACAACCTATTCCATTTTTACTTGTGCTGTTTAAGATATTATTTATTTCATCTAGTTTCTTCATTTCAGCACATAACTCATCTTTTTTCAATCTTATGTCTAAGTTTTGAGTTTCTCTTATTCTTTTTTCCTCTAAAGCTTCTTTAATTTCACGAATGTTTTCATTTCTATCTTTTTCATTCATAGTGATTTTTTCAGCTCCTTCTAACATGTTTTTGATTTTTAGAGATTTCATGCTTCCACCTCACAATCTCTTATTATTTTGGTGATAACTATTTTACATATATTTAATAATACATTTTTATTAATTTTATATTAAAACTATTTACTTTTAATAAAAACATTAGTATATAAGATGAAGAAAATAGATGTGTATATGAAATGAAATAGTAAAAACAGAAGAAAATATTTATTATAATATAATCTTATTTTTGTATATAAACATATAAAAATATTTATTCATAGAAATAAATTACAAAATTTCACAATAAATATTGACTTTTAATAAGAGTATTAGTATTATATAAGTAAGGGGTGATAAAATGTTAAAAGCGTATAAATTTAGATTATATCCAAATAAAGAACAAGAAATATATTTTTCTAAATGCTTTGGTAGTGTAAGATTTATTTATAATAAAATGTTGAATGATAAAATTGAATATTATAAAAAGAATAATAAAATGTTAAATAATACTCCAGCGCAATATAAAAAAGAATACATATGGTTAAAAGAAGTTGATAGTTTAGCATTAGCAAATGCACAAATGAATTTAGATAAAGCATATAAAAACTTTTTTAGAGATAAATCAGTTGGATTTCCTAAATTTAAATCTAAAAAGAATAATTACTATAGTTATACTACAAATAATCAAAAGAATACTATTGATATAGTTGATGGTAAATATATTAAATTACCCAAGTTAAAAACTCTAATTAGAATTAAACAACATAGACAAATTCCTAAAGATGGAAAAATTAAATCAGCTACGATATCTAAAAATCCTAGTGGTAAATATTATATATCTATATTAGTAGAACAAGAGATAAAAGAATTACCTAAAAATGAATTTGCAATTGGTATAGATTTAGGATTAACTGATTTTGCTATAACTAGTGATGGTGTTAAATATAGCAATCCTAGATATTTACGAAAATCATTAAACAAGTTAGCTAAAGAACAAAGAAAATTATCTAGGAAGAAAAAGGGAAGTAAAAATAGAAATAAACAAAGAATAAAAGTCGCTAAATTATATGAAAAAATAGCTAATCAAAGAAAAGATTTTTTGCATAAATTATCTTCTGAACTTATAAACGAAAACCAAGTGATATGTTTAGAAGATTTGCAAGTAAAAGAGATACAACAAAATAAATACTTATCTCAATCTGTATCAGATGTTGGTTGGCATGAATTTAGAAGACAATTAGAGTATAAGGCTAAATGGTATGGTAGAATAATATCTTTTGTTGATAAATGGTATCCTTCAAGTCAAATATGTAGTAATTGTGGAAACAATACTGGTAAAAAATCATTAGATATTAGGGAATTTGATTGTCCATATTGTGGTAAACATCATGATAGAGATATAAACGCTAGTATTAATATCTTACATGAAGGATTAAGAATATTAAATAAATAAAACAATTAGAGGTTGGAACGACCTTACGAGCCTAGTAAATTAGTTACAATAGTAATTTTACCTAGGAAGCATATAAATTTTAGCTTATGTGTAGTTCACATATGTTTACTTTTATATAAATAAAGGAAGGAGATGAAGGTATGAAAAATCCAGCTAATCAAATTCATAAGAAGATGTTAGAAGAATTTGAGAATAAAAGAAAATACAATAAAAAAATGATAGAAGAAGATATATCATGGAGAAAAGTACCCTTTGAAGTAAAGGAAATGTTTTACAATGCATATGATTTAACAAATGAATTATCAGATAAATTATTAGTAAAAATAGAGAATAGTAAAGAAGAATTTGATTATGAGGTAGATGAATACTTTAATTATATTACATTAGAAGAAGAATGGTATAATTTAATATTTTTCTCATTATGTAAGAAATATGGAATAAAGAAAAGTGTTTTATCAATTTAGTAAAATGTCAACTACCACTTAGCCTAAAGGCTAAGGGCTTGTTCTAACAAGTCGGTTGAATAGCCTAAGCACTCAGGGTGCTACGTTAAGAATGAATATATAGGTACTTTAGAATGCTTCTCTAGTTCTAAACTCTACGGTATATCATTAAACATTTCTGTGGGAAGGAAAAGTGTGGTATATATTTAAAACCATTCATTAACATTGGCGAAGAGAGTTTACCCACTTATGTGGAGTTATTATCTGAAGGATTGATTTTATGGTATATGTATTAAATTTAGAAGGCGAACCATTAATGCCGACCAACAATGCTAAAGCAAGAAAATTATTAAAAAATCAAAAAGCTAAAGTTGTAAAAGTTAAACCGTTTGTAATTCAATTATTATATAGAACAACCGAATATAAGCAACCTATAATACTGGGGATAGATAGTGGATATTTAAATATAGGTTTTTCTGCTATAACAAACAAAAAAGAGTTGTTAGTTGGAGAAGTTAAAATGCTTAAAGGTATGAAAGATAGATTATTAGAAAGAAGTCAATATAGAAAAATTAGAAGACAAAGATTAAGATATAGAAAACCAAGGTTTAACAATAGAAAAAGGAATGATGGATGGTTAGCACCATCTATACAACATAAATTAGATACCCATATTAAAATAATAAATGAAATTAATAGAATGTTACCAATATCAAATATAATAGTAGAAGTTGCAAATTTTGATATACAAAAGATTAAAAATCCTAACATACGAAGTGAAGAATATCAACAGGGTGAACAAATGGGTTTTTGGAATTTACGTGAATACATTCTCTATAGAGACGGACATAAATGTCAGAACCCCAACTGTAAAAATAAAAGTAAAAATCAAATATTAGAAATTCATCATATTAAATATAAAAGTGAAGGTGGGACAGATGTACCAAGCAACTTGATTACTTTATGTAATAAATGTCATACATCACCAAATCATAAAAAAGGTAAATTCCTATATGATTGGATGATGAAAAAGAAAAAAGTAAAAGGATTTAAAGATGCAACGTTTATGTCTATGGTTAGATGGAAAATAATCAATGAATTAAAAACTAAGTATCAGAGTGTTAATTTTACATATGGGTACATGACTAAGAACCATAGAATACGACATGCTATAGAAAAAACACATTATAATGATGCTTTTGCTATAGCTAAGGGAACTAATCAAATACGTTGTAAGGATATATGGACAGTAGAACAGTCTAGATTAAACAATAGAAGTCTTGAAAAATTCTATGATGCAAAGTACATGGATGTTAGGGCAAACAAAAAAGTTAGTGCTGGTGAATTGAATAATGGCAGACGTACAAGAAATAAAAATTTAAATTCTGAAAATTTAAAAATATATAGAGGTAAAAAAATTTCTAAAGGCAGAAGGAGTATTAGAGTGGGAAAATCTAAGTATCAACCCAATGACTTAATCAAATACAAAGGTGTAGTGTATACTGTTAAAGGAAGTCAAAATAAAGGTTCTAATATAGCCCTAAAGGAAATCAAAAAAGTTCCTAATGTCAAATATATTATACCTTATATATATAAAAAGGGGTTTAATTGGAAAAATGAATTATATAAGTAAAAACAATAGTAAATATTTGTTAATGGCTCACATTATATTTGTTTGTAAATAAAGTAAATATAGTTAGAAAATGGAGAGATAATAAATGGAAGAAAAGGAAAAAAGAGCAATAGATATAGAAGATATGTTTGAAATCTGTGTTATAAAAGATGAACATGGAGAAGATGGTTATAGTCTAGGAACATATAAGGATAGACAAGCCTTGAGTGGTTTTTATATAAAAGCAAAAAAAGATAGTTTATTAGAAAAAGTAGAAGGTTTCTTTTGTGGTAAATTTAAGTTAGAAAATGACCCTGAAAATTATAGACAAGAAGCAAGGATAGAGCTTTGGTTGTCAATAGATAAATACTATAATAAGCTTGGTTATGATGATACTGTTAAAGGAGATGGATTAATATTTACCAATTGCAAATATAAGGCAATGGATATGGCTAAATTAGCTAAAGGAAATGTATCTGTTTGTGATAGAACAACTGGTAAATATTATATAAATAAAATAGAATCATTTGAACAGAAATTTATTGAAGAAAATGATAAAATGAGAAATCAAAAAGATGAAAAATACTTAAGTGAAAAATATAATATTGAAGATTTTAATAAAGTATTTACAGGAGAATATGAGACAACGAATGAATTTATTCGATGGTTTGAAAAAAATAAAAGTTACATATTAACAAAAAAACAAATAGATTATTTGAATGGGGATGCAATAATAAAAAACGCAAGCGGCGTTTGGATAATAAATAAAAATATAAGAAAAAGAGTAGAAAGTTGTTATGCAAATGATAAATTAAAAAAAGAAAGAATTAAGAAATTAAATAAAAAATTAAAAAATGTAAATTATTTATTGGATTTCAGTGATGAAGAAGATTTGATTAATAGACTTAAAAGAATGTCTAAGAGAAAAGATGATAGAATCTTAATGAAATTATTTGAATATCTAACTAAAGACGAATGTATTCTATTAACTAGAATATTAAATGATAAAGATTATGAAGTTGAAAATAAAAAATTTTATTATAACATAATAGAAATATTGATAAATGAAGAAGCATACATTAATAATTTAATTGAAAATATGAAGAAGGAAGGTGAAATCCCTTGGGATTAAAAAGAAGAAATGTTAGAAGTATTAATAAAAAAGATAAAGATATTGGTGGAATAAGTTTAAGTGATTATCAAAAAGAAGCAATAAAAATAGCAATAGCTAATAAAAAAGAAAATAATAAAATAGAGATATGTGCTTCAGAGGAAAATAAAGAAGATATAAAAGAAGTTACTACCGAAAAGGTAGAATTAGCTAACGACATGGTTAAAACCCCAACAGAGCCAATTAATGAGCCTACAGATACAATTGAAGAAGATACTAATATTAAAGAAGAAGTAGTTGAAGTTCAAGAAAAGGAAAAAGAAGAAATAGAAGATTTAAATACAGAAAAAGATGATATAGCAAAAATAATAGAAGAAGAAAGTAATAAATCCGAAGAAGATAAAAAGGTCATATGTCTAGATACTGGAATAGTATATGAAAATAGTAAAGATGCAGAAAGTAAAACTGTTGCTAAATCTAACGCTATAACTAGGTGTTGTAATGGAAATTGCAAAAGAGCTGGTAAAATGAGATGGCAATACTATAGAGATTATTTACTTGAAAAATAAAATAAAAACATTTGACTTTTAATGAAAGTCTTGGTATTATATAAGTAAAGTTATGATAAATCAATAAAAAATATATATAGTTGTCTTACATAAAAAATGTAATATTTCGATTAATGCACCATAAATGGTATATTAATTAATATGTAAGGAGAGATGCGACAATGACTGAAAAAGAATTTGTAAGGGCATTGGTAGCAGAATGTAAAAGGAATGGTTATAGAATATCGCAACCCAATGTTAAGAAAGTAATAAAATCTTTAAGAAATTTGACATTTAAAACTTGCTTAGAAGGAGAAGAAGTTAGATTGTTAGGATTTTGCACATTTACACCTGAAGAAACAAGAGATGTAATCCTACCAAATGGAGAACACAATAAAAAGAGAACCGTCATAAGAGTAAAGTTAACAGAAGTATTTAAGAGAAGATTTAGAGATACAGCAGTATTAGTAAGAGATGGAGCTATGGATTTATCAGATATCCATTATAATATGTTCTTTGAAGATGATGAAGAATATGATGATTTGTTTGACGATTTAGACGAAGAAATAGAGGAAATAGAAGAACAGATAGCAGAATTAGAAGATAATGATGACGAAGATGAATCAGAGGATGAGGATAATGACGATACTGATATAGATGATGAAGAAGATACAGATAGTGAAGATGTTGAAGATGATATAAGTGAAGAAGATGATGACACAGAAGATAATGATGAAGTTGATATAGAAGATGAAGAAACTGTTGAAGAAGAAGACGATACAAATACAGAAGAAATGGAAGAAGACGAAGATGATGAAAATACAGATGATGATACTGATTCTGATTATGAATTAGAAGATGAAGAAAATACTGATGATGCTGATGCTGATGGTGATGAAGAAGATGAAAATTCTGAAACAGAAGAATTACTAGAAAAATTAAATAGTTTATATGAAGAATTTAAAAATAATTTAAGAGGTGGAAAATAGTGGAATTAAAGGTTATAAACAATATTAGTAATGTAATCATAAGTACAGAAAATTGTAGTAAATATTTATTAAAAACAATTAACTCTATAAAATTAATTTATTACAATAATGAAATCTATATTAAATTATCTATTGAAGTATTTTCAGAAAAAGAAATAGAATTATATAAAAAATCTATACAAAAAACAATAGAAAAAGAAAAAAGTGAAGTATTTATAGATTTTTGTATAAATGAAATAGATACAAATGGTAAAAAACATAATAAATATAATCATTTAAGTTGTTCTTATGGTATACCAAATAATATATGTTTATTAGAATTAAATTACACTAAAATCACATTAATAGATTATTATTTTAAAATTAATGATATTAATGAATTAAATTTATAATTAAAAAGGAGAGATGTTATTATGGCAAAGATTTCAAAGAGTATGAGTTTTAAAAATTTTAGTTTTCGTATTAATAAAGATGAAGTGTTAAATAAAGATGTTATATATTTAGTTGAAGAAACTAAAGATGACCAATTATTCCATTCATTAGATGAAATATTAGAATATTTTGCTGGTGAAGATGGATTATCAATGACTATAAAAATAGAAAAGAATCTTGGCGAAGAATAGTAATTAAAAAAGAAAAAATAATTGAGGTGAAATAATAGTGATAACAAGTCCAAAAAGATTAAGAAGTAAACATGGGGTATTTGATAAAGAATATGATATGATAGAATATCCTGAAGGAACTGATATACAATTAGCTTATGAATTTAATGTTTATAACTTAGGTGAAGAAAATGTTGAAATACAATTTAACAAAGAAGGAGATTTCATAACTTTAGAACCTGGTGAAGGATTTGAAGTTTCTTTACCTATAACTCATGCAATAGTTAAAAGTACTAATTCGAGATTGAAATATTCTTATTGGTTTTAATTTTTTCAAAAAGTGTTTACAAAAGTAAATAAAAATGTTATATTATATATATAAGATAAAATAAGGCTACGATAATTATTCCTTCTAACTATATAAAAGAACAGATTAGGAAATAATAGTTATACCGTCTATCGGTATAATAAAAGTATAATTATCAATTTCCTTATTAATAAATAAAATTATGTTTGGCTATATTAATTATTCCTTCTAATTGGTGCAGATTACATATATATAATTAATGCTTTCCAAACAACAATATAATTTTATAATAAATATTTCATATACATCACCCCCTTTTATATATTATATCCACTCGGTTCGTTCGAGTGGATATTTTTCAAAAGTTAAATTAATAAATTTCCTTTTGATAGTATGTCGCATTATATATGGCTATGTGTTTAAAATAAACAGTTTCCATTAAATATAATGCGACTTTTATTGTTTATATATTGAACAGATGGAGATAATAATCTTTATTTCTATGTATTGAATATATAAATAAAAATTAAGGAGTGATATTTAATGAAAGAAATGAACACTATGTATTTAAGAAGAAGAAATAAAATGATAGTTAGTTTTAATGACAAAGATAGTGAAAAAGTTAGTGAACAAATAATAACAACTTCATTAGTAAATTTAGAAAGTTATGGATATACATTTTCAGAAAAACTTATAGAAGAATTAAAATTATTATCTATTGAACAATATATAGATTTTTATAATATGGCAGTATCAATAATTAAAGAACTAGTGGGAGTAGATAAAATTACAGAACCTATGTATCCTAATTTCCCACAACAAGTAATGGAAATGGATGAAGTTGAATTATATCTTAATGCAATAATTCATTATGCTACTGATGGTCAATTAGTTCCTGAATATGAAAAGAAAGAAAGATTCCCCTTAATAGGAAATTATGACTTAACTGTTATAGACTTAGGAAATGTTGAAGATTTCAATACAATATTTACTAATTTGGTATCTTCTAAAGTAAGTATATCTGCTTCAGATAAATCAGATATATCATGGTTTTTAAAAAAATTCAATAAAGAATATCTAAAGAAAATCATGCCTGAAGAAATTCCATTTAAAGAAATATTAAGCTATGTGACTTCTGAATTATGGTTTGGTGAATATGATGATGACATTAAAGAAATATTAATACCTTATTATAAAACAGCCACTGATGTCTTAAGATTAGCAACAGTTTTAAGTGATGGAGATGAAAGTTTATCAAAAGATTATTATTATAATTCATTTAAAAGAAAAGACAGAAGAATACTATTAACAATGTTAGAAAATGCAAACAACATAGAGGAAGATATGCTTAGATATAAAAATAGATGGATAAGATTAGGAGAAGTATTACATCCAGGTGAATATAAGAAATTTAAAAAAGTTAATAGAGCGTTTGATAAAATAAGAAATGATAAAAAAATAGATACATTTAATAGCAATATAGAAAAAGCATTTAAAGAAAAAGACTTAGATAAAGTTCTTGAATTATTAACTAGTAGACCTGGTGAATTCGCTAGAAGATTAGATAGAACTCTTAGATTAGCAACTGACAAGAATGAAAGCAATAAAATAGTATTAGCATTTAGTCAAATAGCTGAAAAAATTCCTACTCCTCTTTTACTACAAATTAGAAGTTATTTTATAAGAAGAAAAGGAAACAACAACTTAAGAGTTTTCTCAATAAAAGGTTCAGGAAAATTATATGGTAAAGAAAATGATTTAAAAGAACTAGATGAAACAACTTGTACTAGAATAGAAAACATTTGTAATCTTAGATTAATGAATGAATATTCTAAAAGAGATTATTTAGGAAAAGTTTATATAGACGAAGAATTGAAAGATTATATAGCACCAACATCTCAAAGAAATTCTAGTAAAGCATTAAAATCAATGGCAAAAGGTAGTAAAATGAAAATAAAAGATGGGACAAATTTTTTAAGAAATTTCGTATATTGGAAACAAAAAAATGGTTGTAGAACAGATTTAGACTTGAGTGCATTATGTTTTACTAATGAATTAGAAGTCATTGATGAAATATGGTATGGTAATTTAAGAGGTCATAAAACAAATATTTGTCATAGTGGAGATTTTATATCAGCTAGAGATGGCGCAAGTGAATTCATTGACATTGATATTAAAAAATGTAAAGAAAATGGTGTTAGATATATCTTAGTTTCAATAAATAGTTTTTCAGAAGAATATTTCAGTGAATTAGAAGATTGTTTTATAGGTTACATGGAATTAGATAATAATACAACTGGTGAAGTGTTTGAACCAAAAGCAATAGCCAATAAATCTGACTTAAGTTCTGATTGTGAGCAAGTAATTGCTAATATAATAGATTTAGAGGAAATGTGTATTTATTGGGCTGATATGCCAGTATCAAAAAGCTATGGATATAATAATATAAAATTTAATAAAAAGAATTTGACATATACCCTAGAATCAATAATGAATATATGTAAACCTAATTTATACGATGTAATATTTATGAATGGAATTGCTAGAGGAGAGGTAGTAGACAATAAAGAAGAAGCAGAGATAGTTTATTCAACAGATGGAGACATTACACCATTTGATGTAGATATAATTGTCGGAGAATATATATAATAATAATTTATGGTAGAAAAGTAATTTTCTACCTTTTTTTATTTACTTTTAATAAGAATCTTAGTATAATATAAGTAAAAAGGATAATAACAGATATAGAAGGAGAGATTGTATATGTTAGATGAAAAGTTCTTAAGAAAAGAAAATGAAACATTAGAAGAATATCAACTGAGATTATCTGTAATGAAATTAAAAGATGGAGAAGATATAGAATGGCAAGATATTAAAGAGTTATTAGATAGTGACGAACATAGAGATACTCTTAGAAGAAAAGGGAAAGGTCTTGTCATGGCTTATGATATATACGAAGAAAAAATAGCAAAATTAGAAGATGAGTATTACTATAAACTTAAGAAAATGAAAGAAAAAGTTGATGAAGACATAGAAGATAAAAGATTAAGAGAAATCAATAACAAAGTGTTACAACTTGAAAAAGAAAAAATAAAGCTGAAAGACCAACGTAATGATTTGAATGCCACAAAAAGAACAATCGCTAGAGTAGAACACTTAGTTGAATGTATGGAAGATAAAATAGAAGAATTAAGTAAAACTAAACCATTGCTTGAAAAAGAAATTATTAAACCAATTAATAATACAGTTGGAATAGCAATGATATCAGATATACATTTAGGGGTTGGAGTTGATAATGAATTATCACAATATAATCCTGAAATATGCAAGAAGAAAATGAGTCACTATATTAATGAAGTTATTAGATATGGAGAATTTAATAATATAAGTGAATTATATGTGTTAGGTTTAGGTGACTATGTTACTGGAATTATAAGAAATACAAATAGATTAGAATCAAGATTAAATATAGTTCAACAAGTTTTAACAGTAAGTGAATTGCTATCTGAAGCCATTGGAAGATTATCAGAACACTTTATATGTAAAGTAGGTTTAGTTCAAGGCAATCATGATGAGATTAGATTAGGTGATAAGGATAATACATTGATAGAAGAATCATTTACATTTTTTATAGATGAATATATAAAACAACGATTAAAAGAAAATAAAAATGTTGAATTTTTACCAACTGAAGATAAAGAAAAAGAATACATAACATTTAAAATAAATGGATTAAATTTCTTTGCATCTCATGGACAAAGAGATAAAGATAGACAACTTGATAGAACTATTGAAATGTTTGATGAAAGAATAGATGTTGTGTTAAGAGGACATTTTCATCAACCATCAAAACATTATAAGAATAAAACATTAGTAATAACTAATGGTTGTTATTCCGGTGAACCTTATTCAAAAAGAGCTAGATTATATACACCTAGTATTCAAAAGTTCTTAATATTTGATGAATATGGATTAGTATGTGATTACGACATCAATATAGATAGATATAATGAGGGTGAATAATATGGAAGAGTGGAAATGGATTGATGGCTATGAAGGTGAATATAAAATAAGTAATAAAGGAAATATTAAATCTTTTAAAAAATGCAAAGATGGTAAAATATTAAAACCAAAAAGAGATGGTAAGAATAAATATTTGATGATATGTTTATCAAATAATGGAAAGCAAAAATATTGCTTAATACATAGATTAGTTGCTCAAGCATTTATACCAAATTATGATAATAAAGAAGAAGTTAATCATATAGATGGTAATAAGAAAAATAATACAGTTGAAAATTTAGAGTGGGTCACTCATATTGAAAATATACATCATGCTTTTAATAACAAATTAATGACCATTGAAGTCGGTGTTTATATAATAGATGTTTTTACAGGAAAAATTATAAAACATACAAAATCCATAACTTCAGCTTCTGAATTTACAAACATTAGTTGTGAAACAATAAGAGATATTATGAATGATAAAAATGGTACAAATAAACAATTTGTATTTGTGAAAGATGATGTTGAAGATATACAACATGAAATAAATAAAAAATTAAAAAACACATATGTTGTTCAAATGATAGATATAGAAACAGGGCAAGTTTTAAGAGAATTTGTAACACCATTAGATGCTAAGAAAAAATTAAATGTTAAAAGTCAATGTATACACAATTGTTTATTGGGTCAATCTAAAACAGCTTGTGGATATAAATGGAAATATAAGTACAGATAAATTTAAATAATTATAAAAAATAAATATTATATGGTGAGAGATTAATCAAAGATATTAAAAATGTAAAAAGTAGTCTTATAAAAATAGTGTAAGTCAATGTGGAAGGACGGTTTCACAGCTTACAATTTCCTTCTTTTTTACTATACTATTCTTATAATAATCTATATTTACTTTAATATCTCTCCGATTTGGGTATCATAGTCCTTTCAACTATGATACCCTTTTTTTATTATATAAAACAGAAAGGAGAAAAATATGGCAAAAGCAAAAAAAGAAATAAAGAAAATAATATGTACTACATGTGGAAGAGAATTGCCTGAAAAAGACTTTGGTAAATCTTATTCATTTAGAGATAAGTTAAATGGAAGATTACCGATTTGCAAAGACTGTTGTGCTAGTTTATATGATAAGTTAATGGTAGATTATCAAGATGAAATGAAGGCGTTATATAGATTTTGTATGATATTAGATTTATATTTTTCTAAAGATACAGTTATGGGATTAATAAGTAAGAATAGAAATTCTGAAAGTAATCTTGGATATCTATATGTATTAAAATATAATTTGGTACAATATAAAAATAAAACATTTCAAGATACAACAGCATTTGTAAATATATTTGGTATGACAGAAGAAGAGATGGAAGAAGCATTATATTTAAATACTGAAAAAACAAAAGAAGAAATAGAAAGAAAAACTAAGAAGATAGTTACTCCGGAAGTAATTAAACGTTGGGGCTCAGACCTGGAGCTAGACGATTATATTTTTCTTGAAGATAGATATAACCAAATGCTTCTTGCTTATGATGTAATTATGCGTCCTATGTAAAGAAATTTGCATAGAAAATCTCCTTAATTGCAGGTAATTCCTAAAGCCTTACACCAAAACGGAAGGTGAAAACCTAAACGGCAATGGTACGAAAGTAGAAAAAACGTAAGGATGGATATAAGGTTAAATCCTAAGTATCCAAACATATTTATATATGTTAAAATGGATGTTCATGCAGGTAAGATTCTAAATTAAATTATTTTAAATACTTAACTTTTAATAAGATAAATTGTATAATATAAATAAAGAGAGGTGATAAAATGGCAAAAAAGAAATCTCATGAGGAGTTTGTTAATGAATTAAATATAAAAAATCCTAATATAAAAGTATTGAATAAATATGTAAATGTGTCTACGAAAATAATGGTTAAATGTATAATTTGTGGAAATGAATGGATGGCAATACCTGGTAGTTTATTAAATGGAACTGGGTGTCCAAAATGTGCAAATAAAAATAAATCAAATAAACAAAGAAAGACAAAAGAACAATTTATAGAAGAGATGAAAATTATTAATCCTAATGTTAAAATAATCGGTGATTATATTAATAATCATACGAAGATAAAATGTGAATGTTTAATATGTGGGAATATATATTTTATGATACCTAAAAATTTAAGGAAAGGGCAAAATTGTCCTGAATGTGCTATGAAACAAAGAGTATCTAAAAAATCTAAAATTCATGAACAATTTATAATTGAATTAAATGATATAAATAAAAATATTAAAGTATCAAATAAATATATAAATGCAAAAACAATCATGGAATGTTCTTGTGATATTTGTGGTCATAAATGGAAATCTAATGCTGATAATTTATTAAGAGGTCATGGGTGTCCAAAGTGTGCAATAGAAAATAGTAGAGGTGAAAATAACCATAATTGGAATCCTAATCTTACACAAGAAGATAGAGAAAATAAAAGAAATTATATGGAATATAAAGAATGGAGAAAAAATTGTTATGAACGAGATGATTATACTTGTCAAGTTACAGGGAAAAGAGGAGTAGAATTATGCGTACATCATTTATATTCTTATAATAAATATTATTGTTTAAGAACTGCATTAGATAATGGTATAACAGTATCTAAAGAAATACATGAATTGTTTCATAAAATATATGGACGAGGAGATAACACATTAGAACAATGGGAAGAATTTATTAAAAGTTTAGAATAATTTAATATGAATCAAAGCTCAACGACTATTCCGTAAGGAAGTAAAACCACAAGCTATTGGTGGAAGAAAAGGGAGATACCTTAACAGATAATGCTGAAGGTGAAGAAATAGTCTACTCTCATATGAAAGTATGAGCAGTTTTGTATATATACAAAACGGATTAAGTGTAGCGAACTTAATTGAATATAAAGGATAAGAATCCCTCATCCCTTTGGTCATATCAAGAAATATGTATGAATTATTTACTCCTTAGAAAAGATAGAGGAAATGTTCAACTTCAAAAAAGTATTCAAGAAATTAATAGTAAATTACAAGCTGACTGTAAAATGAAATTATCACAAATAGATAATAATGATGATGACAATGCTTGTTTTGGGAAATTTATAGATAAGATAGAATTATATGAACCATGTAATAAAAAGTTGCCATTTTTTGAGGACATAGATGGAATAAGACAATACCTAAAACGATGGAAACAAAAAGCCACGACTGTATAGAAATATGCAGTGGACACAGATTTAATTGCAGGTAATTCCTAAAGCCTTACACCAAAACGGAAGGTGAAAACCTAAACGGCAATGGTACGAAAGTAGAAAAAACGTAAGGATGGATATAAGGTTAAATCCTAAGTATCCAAACATATTTATATATGTTAAAATGGATGTTCATGCAGGTAAGATTCTAAAATTAATTTATTTATTTGACTTTACATTTTATAATAGAATTCGTATAATATAAGAAAAGAGGTGATATTATGGGTGTAATAAAATATACAAAAGAATTTATAAAAAATTTTGTTGAAGAAAATAATTATGAATTTATTGGATTTGATGAAGATGGATATAGAGGAATAGAATCAAAAATAATAGTTTGGTGCAAAAATATAAATCATAAACCTTACAAAGTATCATTTGGGAATTTCAAAGGAAGAGGAAAAAATAAAGGCACTAGATGTAAGCAATGTTATGATGAAAATAGATTTTGGTCTCATGAAAGAATAATTAATTTTATAGAAGATAAAAATTATAAAGTTTTAAAAATATTAGATGGTTATGGTCAAAATACAAAAGTAAAGATATGGTGTGGTAATGAAAATCATAAACCATATATAGTTACATTTGCTAATTTTAAAGGAAGAAGTAATCGTAATGGCACAAGATGTCCTGAATGTTTTCTTAAAAAATCTAGCTTAAGTAAAACAAAATGGACAGAAGATGCAATAAGAGAATATGTAGAAAATAAAGGTTATGTTTTTATAAAAATAATTGAATATAAATATAATAAAAGTAAAATATTGATATGGTGTGGAAATGATGACCATGCATATTGGGAAACACGATTTGATTCCTTTTATTATGACAAATACAGATGTCCACAATGTAATGAAACTAAAGGAGAAAAGGGTATTAGTGATGTTTTAAATAAATATAATATAAAGTTTAAAGCTCAATATAAATTTAATGATTGTAAATTTAAACATATCCTTTCTTTTGATTTTTATTTACCTCAACATAATTGTTGCATCGAATTTGATGGACAACAACATTTTGAGATAATAGAATGGTTCGGTGGATTTGATGGTTTTGTTGAAGGTAAAATAAGGGATACTATTAAAAATATTTATTGTAAAAACAATGGAATAAAATTAATTAGAATCCCATATTATGATTTAAATAAAATAGAAGAAATATTAAATAAAGAATTAAAGTTAAATAAAATATAAATAAATAATGAATAAACCTCAACGACTAGAGTTTAAATACTCGTAGGGTGTAAGCGATTGACACTCGAAAAGGTCTGCCCTTAACAGGTAATGCTGAAGGTGAAGAAATAGTCTAGTCACTCTAGGAAACTAGGTGCTTAGAATTAACTAAGGTTTATAGTGTAGCGACTATAAATAAATATTAACGTTCGTTTTGCCTTTTGCGAAGCAGTGGAAATTAGCTAAAAATGATGTTTTAGGGGGAGAAGAAGGAATAGAAGATTATGAAGATGTAGATAAAATATACAATGAACAAAATAAGAATAATACCGAAGTAGAAAATGAAGTAGAAGATGAAGTAGGTGAGGAAGACAATGACAAGTAATGCAAAAGAAAATATTGAAAAAGAAGAAATACTTTCCGATGATGTCATGAAAAGTCCTCATAGAAAAAGAAGGAATTTATCCCAAAGAAAAAAAGATAGATTAAATGAAGGTATGAAAATATGGACTGCATTTTATAGGTTAAATATTTAGCCTATTTTATTAGGTAACTAATAATCTAAACCCTTTGAATTGCTGGAAAATCCTTAGAGACTATTAAACTACAACATAGCTAGAAATGGCAGATGTGAATGTTTGAAAATTAATAGTATTGGACAATCAGCAACTAAGATTCTAAGTTGTGTAAACAATATGAATAAAGCTCAACGACTAGAGTTTAAACTCGTAGGCTACAAGTTATTGGTAGTCGAAGTGGAGGGCATCCTTTTATAGGATGAAGATATAGTCTGTTCTTATATGAAAGATATAAGTAGTTCTTTATTAAATAAAGAACAGTATGTATGTAGCGAATACATATGAACATTTAGTAAACATCCATAGATTCGCACTGGATTTTTTGGGACTTAATTTATATCCGTTCCAAATTATATTGCTTTATATGATGAATATAATGTATAGTACTTGCCTAATATGTGCAAGGGGGTTATCGAAATCGTATATGACAGCAATATTCCTTTGTTGTAAAGCAATATTATATCCAAATAGTTTAATTGTAGTTTCTTGTTCAACTAAAGAACAAGCGAGATATAGTGTCTCCTATATTAAGTGATTAGTATAGCAAATCTTTTGAATTGCTGGAAACTCCTAAAGCTCAATTCACTACAACGTAAGGTTAAATCCTAAGCGTGAATGTTACGAAAGTAGAAAAAAGTAATTGAGATGGTATATGGTTAAATCCTAAGTATTTTTACAATGGACAATCAGCAGGTAAGATTTATATTTATTTTACTTTACTTTTAATAATTAATTTCGTATAATTTAAGTAAATGGAGGTGAAATATTATGGCATGGAAATATGAAGATGTAAAAGAGTATGTAGAATCATTTGGTTATAAATTAATATCAAAAGAATATAAAACTTGTAAAGATAAACTTCATTTAATGTGTCCTAATGAAAATGATTTTATTGTAAGATTTGATAATTTTAAAAATGCTAAACAACGTTGTAAATGTGATAAATGCAAAGGTAGAAATCCAAGAATGTTTTCTTATGAATATGTTAAAGAATACATAGAAAAAGAAGGATACAAATTAATATCAAAAGAATACAATGGAAATAAAAAGCGTATAGAATTAGAATGTCCAAATGGTCATAAATGGAAAGTAAGATTTACTGATTTTAAAAATGGAAGAAGATGTTATTATTGTTCTTGTTGTTATAAACCTACCATTGGAGAAATTAGAATGAGATTATCAAAATATGGTTATACATTGTTATCTGAAGAATATAAATGCAAATGAAAAAATTAATGTAAAATGCCCTAATGGTCATAAATATCCTACTACATATCATAATTTTGATAATGGTAAAAGATGTCCATACTGTTATAATAAATATAGTAAAGGTGAGTATAGACTTATAAATTTATTTAATAATTATAAAATAAACTATAAACATCAATATATTTTTAATGATTGTAGAGATATAAATCCGTTGCCATTTGATTTTTATTTATATGATTATAATTGTTGTGTAGAATTTGATGGAGAAGGGCATTATGAACCTAGAAATTGGAATGGAGCTTCAGATGAAAAAGCAATAGAAACATATAAAACAACGGTATTACATGATAAAATTAAAACACAATATTGTAAGGATAATAGCGTAAAACTCATAAGAATACCATATTGGGAATTTAATAATATAGAAAACATTATTTGTCAAGAATTAAATATTAAAAGAAAACAAAGAAGAAAAGGTAATAAATTAAAATAAATATGAATAAACTTCAACGACTAAGTATCCTAGTAGTCTAGGTAGTGGAAGAAATCTTATATTAATAAGATTATGATATAGTCTGCTCTCATGTGAAAGCATGAGCAGTTCATAAAAGAACGGATAGAATAATAACGATATTCTATTGAACATAAGGAATCTTATAAAGGAGAAGATAGCTAAAGAGCTATGTTCTCAGTCGAAAATGTTAAATAGAGAAATTTCTAAAGTAGTCATTGGTACTAATGAAACAGTGATTATCTTCAACAATGGTAGTACTATTCAAGTTTAATGCTTTGCACATTGAGTAATTAGTGTGTATAACCGATTGAATTGCTTGTAAATCCTAAAGCTAACTAAACTACAACGTAATCTGAAAAGGTAAGCGTGAAGAAAACACTTTAAAGTGGGTGGCGAAAGCAGAAAAAATTAGTTAGATGGTATATGGTTAAATCCTAAGTACTTTTACAATGGAAGTCTAGCAGGGAAGTCCCTTTAAAATGGGAAACCTTCAACGAACAAGTATCCTAGTAGTCTAGGTAGTAGTCGGTATCCTTAGTAAAGGATAATGATATGTTCTGACCTCATGTGAAAGCATGAGCAGTTTTCATGTAGAGAAAACGGTATAAAGTATAACGAACTTTATATGAACGTAAATGCAGTAAACGCTTCTCAAAATACTAGAGGTAAATTTTTCATATCACTTTACATTTTTTAATAATTAGAGTATAATATAAACAAAGGGGTGATTGAATTGAAATGGACTAAAGATATGGAGCAATACTTAATTGATAATTATAATAAATTAACTATTGAAGAATTAGCTAAAAATATAGGAGTAACAAAATCCTCAATAACAAATAAAGCTTTTTCATTAAAAATAACAAATAATGTTAAAAATAAAGATAGAGGAAATATTAATATATTTAAAAATATAGATTCAGAAGAAAGTGCTTATTGGTTAGGATTTATATATGCTGATGGTTATATAGTTAAAAGTAAAAATGATAAAAAACATCACAATTATGAATTAGGTATAGAACTTCAAGAATCTGATATTTCTCATTTAAAAAAATTTAATAAAATATTTAATGATTATTATAAAATAAAAACAAGAACAAGAAAAATGGATTCATTGGATATTTTAAATGGAAATGAAGTCTCAAATAGATTAAATAAAACTTGTTTGATAAGAATATACAATAAAGAAATAGTTAATGATTTAATAAAAAATAATATTGTTCAAAATAAAACTAATTCAGATATATTTCCTATTATAAATGATGATAATATGTTTTTACATTTTTTAAGAGGATATATTGATGGTGATGGTTCTTATGTTATTGATAGTAAAAATAGATATATAATATCAATTCAAGGTAATAATAAAAAATGTTTTGAATTTATATCTAATAAATTATTAACAAGTTTTAATATTGATTCATATATATTAAAAGATAAAACAGGTTGGAAATTCAATATAAGAAAAAAAGATGACGTTTTAAAATTAATAGATTTAATGTTTAATAATTCAAATATTTATTTAGATAGAAAATATGAGAAAGTAAAAGATATGAAAAAAGCCGTCTTTAATAGAAATATTAAAGATAATTAGAGAACAAAATCGGTCATAGTAAATCGTGAGATTAAGCTGATAAGAGAGCCTAAGTCCTTATAGGATATGGTAATACCGAGGTAAGATAGAAAACTAAAAAATTCTATCCACCGTAACGCATAGAGATTGAACCTTTGTAAGGACTATTATATAATAGTTCTTTTTTAATTACAAAGAATAAAATATCTCCAAGAGTGTTCTCCACCTTATCATTAAGTTGAAGGTGAAAATATATGCTGGACTGGGTATGAATTGACATACCATAATGGAGGAAACTCCTAGAACTAGAGGATAAAAAGCCTTTAGGATAACAAAACGTTAAGATGCCATGTACTCGTGGTTGATGAGTATAGAATGATACAAGGAGTAATATATAGCTCCCTATGTTTATAAAAAGCATAGAAAAACTCTTTAATTGCTGGAAACTCCTAAAGTCCTATAAACTACAACATGATTAGAAATAATGAGTGTGAATGTTACGAAAGTAGAAAAAATTATAGGAATGGTATATGGTTAAATCCTAAGTACTTTTACAATGGACAATCAGCAGGTAAGATTTATATTTATTTTACTTTACTTTTAATAATTAATTTTGTATAATTTAAGTAAATGGAGGTGATAAAATGTTAAAATATAATAATGATTATATTATCAATTATATAAATGAAAATTATAAAAATTTTAAAATAGTAAGTATAGATGGTAATGGAAAGGAAGCTATTGTAACTTTATGGTGTGGCGTTAGTGGTCATAAACATATACAATGCACATTTGCTAATCTTTTATATAAAGATAGTTTTCACTGTAGAGAATGTAAAAAAGATGATAAGATAAACGAAATAAAAAAGATTATAGGTGATGAATATCAAATAATCTCAATAGATTATATTAGTAATGATTGGATAAGAAGTAGAGCTATATTATGGTGTGGAATAGAAGGACATGAATATATTGATGTATCTTTTAAATCAATAATAAATGGAAATATTATTGGATGTAAATTATGTAGAAAAAATAAACATATATTAAAAATAAAAGAAAATGTAGAAAAAGTTAATAAAAAATTAATAGAAGTAAAAAAATATAATGAAAAAGATTATCACAAATCAAGAATAATAGTATCTTGTGGTAATGAAAAACATGAATTAATAGAGACTTCTTTAAATAAAATTATAAATTCAAACGTTAAATGTAAGGATTGCATAAAAGAAGATAATATTAATAAAATGATGCTATATATAAATTCTACTCAATACAAATTTAATAAAATTGTAAAATATTGTGAATCAGATTATATAAAAAGTATGGTAGAAATAACATGTCCAAAAGATGAAACCCACATATTTACAATGAGATTTTCTAATTTTAAATATGAAGGTAAAAGATGTCCTCATTGTGGTATGACTTATGGTGAACAAGAAGTTGCAAATGTATTAAAAAGATACAATATAAAATATAAATTTCAATATAAATATAAAGATTGTAGATTTATAAATCCTCTTCCTTTTGATTTTTATTTACCTGATTATAACATATTAATTGAATACGATGGTAAACAACATTATGAATCAGTAGATTTATTTGGTGGAGAAAAAGGTTTTAAATATACAAAACAAAATGATGGAATAAAAAATCAATACTGTAAGAATAATAATATAAAATTAATAAGGATACCATATTGGTGTTTTAATAATATAGAAGAAATATTAATTAAAGAATTAAAAGTAAACATAAATAAATATGAATAAACTTCAACGACTAGAACGTAAGTTCGTAGGGTGTAAGTGATTGACACTCGAAATGGGAGTTACCTAATAATAGGTAGTGATATAGTCTAGTCTCATATGAAAGTATGAGCAGTTCATAAGAGAACGTACATAACGTAGCGAATTATGTAGAATATAACGGTTTTGATACATTAAACTCAGTATTAAGACCATTCTTAAACTGTGTTAGAATACCAAAATTTAAGAATAGAGATGATGGAAAATATGCAGATTATCCATCAGAGGAAAACCAAGAGATTTATTTGAGCAGTGCATTAAAACTAGTGCAAACTATGGTGAAATGTAGATAGCTATAGTTGAGTATCAATCAAAATCGGTCATATGTATAGTGATATACATGGTAAGAAAGACTAAGTGTTAATTTAACATAAGTTGATACCGAGGTAAGTTAAGGAACTAAAAAGCCTTATCCACTGTAACGCATAGAGATTGAACCTTTGCAAGAACTATTATATAATAGTTCTTTTTTAATTGCAAAGAATAAAATATCTCCAAGAGTGATTGACACACGCTACATTTATTGTGTGAAAATATATGCTGAACTTATAGGAAACTATAAGAACTAAAGGATAAAAAGCCTTTAGGATAACAATTTGGGTTCGAGAATCATTGGAGTTATGACCTCTATTCTTCCCATGTTAAGAAAATGTTAGCAGGTGATGATTATTTTGTATGTAATTTACCTTATCAATTATCTGCTTATCATGGAATATTAACTAAAAAAAGAATACAAGATATTTTATCAGATGAGAATATGTCGGAAATATCATTTATGATGGAATTTGAAGCATTATTTTATTCTGATAAAGATACTAGTTATTTTAAATCAAGTGACATATTACCTTGCAGAACATTGGAATATGCATGGTATCCTCCAACACCTGAGGAATATTATAGAAATAAAAATAAAGAGAAAAAGAGTTATCATTTGAAAAAATTAAATGATAAAGAACTTAGAATAATTAGTTGTGATATAGCCTTAATGAATAGTAAAAATGGACATGACAACGATAATGCCGTATTTACTTTTATAAGAAGTATTCCAAAGAATCAAAATTATATATCACAAGTTTTATGGCAGGAAACCTATGATGGTTGTACAGCCAAACAATTAGCATTAAATATAAAAAGATTATATTTTGACACTCAAAGTGATTATATAGTACTAGATACTGCCGGTAATGGGATATCTGTGTTAGATGAGTTAGGTGAATATACAACAGATGTAGAAAGAGGAATAGTTTATCCTCCATTAAAAGCAATGAACGATGAAAAATATGAAGAACGTTGTGGTTATTCTGAAGCACAAAAATCTATATTTTGTGTTAATGGTAACTCAAAGTTTAACCACGAAATTGCAGTAACCCTTAAAACAGCATTTCAAAATAAAACCATTAGATTATTAAAAACACAATTTGAAGCAGATGACTTTATAGAAGGATATCATAAGATGTCTCCTAAAGAACAAGCTGACAAATTAATGCCTTATATTCAAACTTCTTTAATGCAAGATGAAATAACTCAATTGGAATATGAAATAAAAGATTCTTATATTAAACTTTATGAAACCACAGGTAAACGTAAGGATAGATATTCAAGTTTAGCTTATGGTAATTATTTTATAAGAGAAAGAGAAAAAAAATTAAAGAAAAAGAAAAAAGGTGGATTAGCTAATCTATGGTAGTCTTATTAAAATATTGAGAAAGAAAGGGATGATATGAGTGAGTGAAGAAAAAAAGCAAAAGAAGTTGTTTGCCGAAACTTCTGTAGCTAACAATGCGCAAAAATATACAACTAAACCAGTTAAATATAGTGCTAGTGAAATAATGGGATTCTTAGAAGACCCACAAGCAAATGCACTTGCTTTACAAAAAGCTAGTATTTGGTTGTATTATAATAGTGGTATATACAATAGAATAATTAATAACTATGCTGGTATGAATATCTATGATTTATATTTATATCCAACTACAATTAGTAAATTTTCTAAATCAAAAAGAAAAATAACACCTGATAAATTATATAAAGATTATTTAGATATAAGTAATTTATTAGAAAGAATTAGTTGGAAGTCAAATTATCGTAACATAGGAGTTAACCTTATGATACAAGGAGAAGTTTTCTTATATGATGTATCTGATAATCAAGGTACGATATTAAAAGAAATACCAACAGAAATATGTAAGATATGTAAGGTTATAAATGATAATTTATATAAATATGCAATCAATGTTAATAAATTAGGTACAGCAGAATATTATTCAATGATGCCTTTAGGTTTACAAAGATTATATGACCAACATAAAGCAGGTTCACTATCACCTGAACAATATTTAGGAACTGCTGGTTCAGGTTATGTAATAGTGGATGACCCTGAAGCAATATGTTTAAGTTTAAATAATATGACTTCAACAAAATCTGTTCCAACTTTATCTTATTTATTTCCTTCATTATTAAGATTAATGGAAGAAGAAGAAAATGAAGTTGTGGAAAATAAAGCTAATAATTTAAAAATGATACATATGCAATATGATGTAGATGAAGAAGGTGAATCAAGGATAGCAGAAGCCGACCTTATAAAAATGCATAATTCAGCTAAAGCTAATTTACCAGTAGGAGTTTGTGTAAATACTAACCCTTTGAAAGTACAAGCATTAACATTACAAAGAACTGGTAATGTAAATGCAAGTAATAGACAAACATTAACTGAATTAGTTTATAATAATTCAGGTGTTAATAGTGAGATATTCAATGGTAATCAAAGTAATAACCAAGCTATACTTACTGGGGTAACAGCAGATGAAATATATTGTGATGTTTTAAATAATGTATTTGAAAACTATACTAAATATAGAGTAAAACAATTAAAAAGAAATCCTTTATGGATGGTTAGATTTGTAAGAAACACTCAATACAATAAACAAACTTTAGTAACAGAATCAATGCAAGGTTGTACAGTAGGATTATCAAGAATGAAATTTTTAGCTTGTAATCATTATGCACCATTAGAAGCATTATCATTACTTGAATTTGAAACTGAAAATGGTATAGACGAATTCTTTGTACCTCTAGCTACTTCTTACACTCAAAGTGGAGATGAAGAAGAAGAATTAGGTAGACCTAAAAATTCAGATAACCCTGATAATCAAAAAGATGTTGGCGAGAATCCTGATAGCACTAAATAATACTTCATTTTTCGATATTTTATTAAAAATATCGTCTTATAAATAATATGTAAGATTGACATTTTTCAAAGGAGAGTGTTGCTTTTATGCTTGTTTATACGACTGATGAAAGTATAAAAGATAAATTGTTAGATAATAAACAAGTTCTAAAAAAACAAAAAGAAGTTAATGGAGAAATGATTTATGTATTCTTTATTAATGATATGAGTTTATTAAATAGAAATTTTAGTAAAGAAGAAAATAGTAAAATAATATTAGTAAATAACAAATTTACCTTCTAATTTGAAAGGAGGTGTAATTATGAATAACAAACTTAGATTACCTATTAAAAGATTTGAAAGTACAGATGAAGTTTTAGTTAACACAAACTTTAAAAAAGTTAAAATATACATTATGCATACAGGTGAAAACCTTAATGGTTCTGTATTTTCAGTAGATAGTATAAACGATTCAATAGATACACTTGCAAACATTCCAATATTGGCATTTGTTGAAAAAACTGATGGACAAGATAATAAAGATTTTGCAGGACATGAAACTGATTTAGATATATTTACAGATGAAGATGGAACAATTAAAGTAAGAGAATATTATAAAGAAGTACCTATTGGAGTAATACCTGAAAGTAATGATTATTTCTTTGAAGAAAAAGATGGAGAAACATACTTAGGGTGTTATGGTTACATATGGAAATGTTATTCTAATGATGCTTATGACATATTAGAAGAAGACCAAGAAAAAGAAGTCTCTATGGAAATTTATATAAATAATTGTTCTTATGATAGAAAACAAAGATGTAATATTAATAAATTTGAATTTCTTGGAGTTACAGTGTTAGGTGCTAAATACCCAGGAGTGATTAGCTCCCTATATGGAGTGATTCATATAGCAAACTCTCTGAATTGCTTGTAAATCCTAAAGCTAACTAAACTACAACGTGATTGGAAACAATGGGCGTGAATGTGGCGAAAGCAGAAAAAATTAGTTAGATGGTATATGGTTAAATCCTAAGTACTTTTACAATGGAAGTCTAGCAGGTAAGATTCTAAATTACTATAAGTGATATGAATAAACTTCAACGACTATTGAAATAATTGTAAGAACCTTATTACAATTAAAGTAAAGTACATTCAAGTGAATGGAAGTAGAGAGTGTCTTATTTAATTAATGTAAGATAATGATATAGTCTCAACGTTTAGCGAAAGCTAAAGAAGTTCATAAGAGAACTGCATAAGAATAACGAACTTATGTGAAGATATTGCTATGGGGGAAGATTGTGTACTTAGTATGAATTTTTCTAAAGAAGATAGTGAATATAAAGAATATTTATCTTCTGTTGAAAAATTAAATAAATTATTAAAATGTCAAAGAGAGGAGGGATTAAGTGTGGATGTAAATAAAGAAACTTCTACTGTTGAAAACAAAGAAGAATTTGCTGAAGAAAACAAAGATGAAGAAGTTTGTCCTGAATGTGGTGAAAATCCTTGTGTATGCAAAAAAGAAAATCATGCAGTTAATGATGATGAAGAAGATAAAGCAGATGACAAAAAAGATGATGATAAAGAAGACGATAAAGACAAAGAAGATGAATCTTGTAAAAAGAAAAATCATGCAACTGAAGATAAAGCAGATGATGATAAAAAAGACGATAAAGCAGATGACGAGGAAGACGACGACAAAGATGATGATAAATCAGATGAAGAAGATGACAAAGATAAAGACAAAGAAGATGAATCTTGCAAAAAGAAAAATCATACAGTAGAAGATGACAAAGCAGACTTTGGACTTTCTTTAAATAATACATTTAAAGCTATAAGAAAACAATTAGAATCTTACACTTATGAATATGTGAGTTATTGGGGTGACACTTATACTTGGAGAAAATATTATGTAGTAGAATTAATCCCTGAAGATTCAGTTGTTGTTATAGAAGATGAAGAAGAAAATGAATTCTATGGAGTAACTTATTCTATAAATAATGATGATGTTACTTTAGATTTGGATAATAAAGCATTATATATTCAAGAATGGAGACCTAAAGAATCTAGTTCAGCTAGATTTGAAAATACTGACAAAAAAGAAAAATATACTGCTAAAGAAGAAATGTATCAAGCAGTTGGAAAAGAATTAAAAGAACTTAGACAATTTAAAGCTGATATAGAAGCTCAAGAAGAAAAAGCTCAATTCGATGAAAAAGTTAATGCTATCTTATCACAATTTGAATTCAATGAAGAAGAAACTTCTGATTTAGTAGAAAAAGTTTATAACAAATCAATTAATTTAGATATGTTTGAAACTTGCTTATTTGCTTTAGAAGCTAAAAAGAATAGAGCAGAAAAAGAAAAATTTGCTAAAATGGAAAAGGAAAACAGTTTAAATATAGTTGATTCTAAAAAAGAAGAACCAGCAAAACCAAAATCAAGATTTGATTATCTATTAAAAGAATTTGGAAACAAAAATAAATAATAAAAGGAGCATGAAAAACATGGATGTAAAAAATATAGTTAGATTAGACATAATCGAAGGTAAACCAAGAACTTTCGTTCATGACAAAAACTTAGAAAATGGATTTTTCCTAGAAATAGTTGGAAAAGCTGAAAATGCTGTACTAGGAGTTGAAGCTGATTATGAAGCTTATAAAGTTAAATTAGCTACTGCTGATACTAAAAGAGCTAATTTATTATTCCATTGCAGTGTTGCAAACCAATACGATGAAAGAAAATTACCTTGTGAATTTGAATTAGAAGCAGGTAGACCAGGAAGAGGATATCAACCAGTTTTAGGTGATATAGTTACAATACCAGCAAAATTAGTTGCTGACGAAGTAGTTGAAAAAGACGAATTAAAATTAGGAGCAGATGGTAAATTAGCTAAAGCTACTACTGGTGACACTGTAATAGCTGTTGTTGAAGCTAAAGAAGACATAGTAATACCTATGTATAAATATGAATTTGGAAAACAAGGTGTAGACGATACAGTACAAAAATCATTAGTAATAAGATTTGTATAAAATATAAAATAAATAAAATATAAGATAAAAAGGAGAATGAGACGAATGTCAGAATTAAATATAACTGATGTAAGAGATATGGCTTACAGTCTATATAAAGGTAAAACTGCTAATTTCGATGCAGAATCTGCAAATGAAGCTATAAAAAATATAATACTTAAAACAGCTGGATGTGAAGATGGTTGGGATATGTATAAATTCATGGATAACAAATACAAAGTATTTGCTATAATGAGAGAAATATTAACTCCAGTTGTAGCTGAAAATGTTTTAGCTAGATTTGAATCTTGGGTAGACATAGAAGATATAGCTTTAGGTGATACTAAAGACTTTGAAGTTATGAACCAAGAATTATTTGAAATAGGATATGTAGCTGATGGTACTTCTGAATTAAGAAGACAAAACTTAACTCATGGTAAAATTACTATGACTGGTTTCCAATTAGGTGCTAAATTATATACTGAATTTGATGACTTTAGAAGGGGTAACTTAGTTTACTAGACAGCCCCCTATGTTTGTAAAAAGCATAGCAAATCCTTTTAATTGCTGGAAACTCCTAAAGCTCAATTCACTAAAACATAATCTGAAAATGATAAGTGTGAATGTTACGAAAGTAGAAAAAAGTAATTGAGATTACCCAAGGTTAAATCCTAAAGGTGAATGAATGGACAATCAGCAGGGAAGATTTTAATTAACACTTAATTTTTTATAAGTTTATGAGTATAATATAAATAAGTGGAGGTGATGAAAATGACAAGAAAGATTTGGAATGAAATTACAATAAAAGAATTTATAGAAAATGAAACAAATTATAAATTCATATCAATGGTTAAATTAAATGGAATGAAATCAATAGTGCTAGTATGGTGCGGTAATACTAATCATAAACCTTATAAAGTTCGATTTGATGCATTTAAAGGTACTTCTAAAAAAGAAGGAACGAGATGTGAACAATGTAGAAGAGAAAAGGATACTATTTGGACTAAAGATGAAATTATAAAATATGTAGAATCTCAAGATTATAAATTTATAAGATTTGTAAAATTTAATAAATATGCAAGTATAATAGAAATTCAATGTAATAAAGGACACGAATCATATGAAACATACTTTAGTAATTTCTATAATAATAGAAGATGTTTTCAATGTCATATAATATGGTCTAAAAAAGATATTATTAATTTTATAGAATCTCAAAATTATAAATTTATAAGATTTATAACATATGAAAAAAATAATAGTTTAATAGAGATAAAGTGTCCTAAAGGACATATGAATCAAGTTAGATTTAGAAAATTTAAAGAAGGAACTAGATGCACAGAATGTAATAAGTCTAAAGGTGAGGAAAAAGTAAAAGATATATTAAAAGAAATGTGTATAGATTTTAAATCACAATACAAATTCAAAGATTGTAAATGTAAAAAAGAGTTGCCATTTGATTTTTACATACCTTCATTAAATATTGCAATAGAATATGATGGAATACAACATTTTGAAATATTACCACATTGGGGTGGTATTGATAAACTTATAGAAACTAAAATACATGATGAAATAAAAACACAATATTGTAAAAGAAAAAGAATAAAACTTATTAGAATTCCTTATTGGGAATTTAAAAATATAGAAAACATACTTATAAAAGAATTAGTGTTAAATTAGAATAACCTTCAACGACTAGAGCATAAGCTCGTACACTCAAGTGGGTGGAAATGGAGGATACCTAGAAATAGGTAGTGATATAGTCTTGTCTCATGTGAAAGCATGAGCAGTTCATAAGAGAACGGATTAGGAGTAACGACCCTAGTCGAAAATAAACGCAGAACTGATTTTGCTGAATGGATAAGCAGATTAGGAAAATCATTTGAAGTTAAAATAGGTGAATATATAGTTAGAGGTATAGAAGATGCTTACTCTAGTTTAGGTGCTAAATTCGGTGTAACTGGTGCATACCAAGATGAAAAAATGGTTGAATTAATAGAAAGAGTTGAAGCTAAAACTGGACAAAAAGCTACTATATACGGAACTAAAACTGCTTTAGCTAAATTAAGAACTGGTGCAGATGGTGCATTCCAAGCATACTTATCAGATAGCGACAAAGAAAACATAAGCAAAACTGGTAGAGTTGGAGATTACTATGGAACTCCTGTTGTTGAAATACCTCAATCAGTTAACAGAAAAGATGAATTTATGTTAAGTAATAAAATGCTTTATGTAATACCTAACGGAACTAAAATAATAAAATTATTATTTGAAGGCGATGTAGATGTTATAGAAGTATCTGACCCAGCAGTAAGAAAAGATATGCAATTTGAATATATGTTCATGAGAAGAATACAATTAGGTGTTTGTAAAGCTTCTGTTTATGGAATATACAAAATGAACTAATTTATAAATAGTAAAAAAGGGAGGATATAATTTCTCCCTCGTATAATTATTTAAAGGAGAGATAATATGCGTGAAAGAAAAAAAGATAGATTAGATAAAAAAACAATCAGTGAGATGAAAAGAGATTTAAAGGATGCAGATATAACAATTAAAAATAATTCTATATTTGAAGTTGTTCTTAGAAGTGATAAAAATGGTGGAAGCTATATATCTTTAAAACCAACTGAAGAAGAAGATATAACTTTTAGTGATTTACAAAGTATAGTAAAAAAACAAAAGAGTTTATTTGAAGATTTCTCAGTATTAATAGAAGATGTATATTGTCCAAATAATGAAAATATTGGTATAGAAGAATTAGAACAAATAGTAGGATTAGGAAGAATTAAAAAAGGCATGGAAGAAATCCCTGATGAAGAGTATTTTGATGATTTACTTTCAGCTGACTGTAGTGTAGATGAGTTTTTCTATGAAGTAGATAAAATGAAAATCCAAGTAATTAATAGATTGATTGAAAGAGCTATTTATTTATATAAAGAAAAAGAGTTTTCTAATAATTTCAAAATGTCATATTTAGAGAAAAAACTCGGTGTACAAAATGTTTTTGATGATATAGATAGAAGTATGAAGAAGATACAATCAGATGTAGATAGATTATAAGAAGGAGGTGTTCATAATGACACCTGTTTCAAACATATATGCAAGAATATCAGTTCTTATTGAGGATTCGAGATATTGCAAAATATCTGATGAAGAAATTGAGTTTATATTTGAAAAATATATAGAAACTGCAATTGTTCTTTTTAAAGAATTAAATAAAAAATATAAACCTAGAGTAGTTGAAGATGAATTTGGTGAAAAATTTATTAAGAAAACTATAAATTCCGATGATGAAGATTTAGATTTAGATGAAGAAGTTATATTGGCTCATGGTATGATAATATCATGGCATAATAGCGTAGTTCTTAGAGATAGATTCTTAAAACAAAATCTTAATACAAGCGATTTCCAACAATTATCTAATGCTACAATGTTAGCTAATAATGAAGTTTTACATGAAAGAATTGAAAAAGATTTCATTAAAATGAGGATAAGATACAGAAATAGAGATTGGTCAGGTGATGGATTTGAATAATAAAGATTATCTTCAAATATTTAGAAGAAGAATGTATACTAATAGAGTTTGTAATCCATCAGAAGCAGGAACACTGGAAGCGAGAGAAACCTTCGATGATTTAATAGATAATAAACTTGCACCAACTGTACATACAGTTCCTTATGTAAAAAGAGAGAATGTTGGAAAGAGTACTAAAGATTGTGAAATCAATGTTTTAGTTGAAGATACTTCTAAGAATGACCAAAAAACTAATGATGAAAAATACTTTAGCTTTAAATGGGATATGGATGTTAATAGTGGAGATATATTATTTTGGCATGGACTATGGTGGGTAATGTATCATGAAGAAAAGAAAGCCGTATTATCACATAAAACTTTTACAGCTAAAAAATGTAATTTTTCATATGCATTTGATTTTCATGGAAAAAGATATATCATACCAATGTTAGTAACAAACTTAACACTATATAGTGATGGTTTAAAAGACAAGGTTTATATGTCTAATGAAGATGGTAAAAGAAGATTAACTTTTACAGATAATGAATTAACAAAACCACTTGATTGTGGTCTTAAAATAATGGTTAGTGGTAAAGTCTTTGAAATTACTCATATAGATGATTTCAGTAGACCAGGTGTAAAAGATTGTATTGTCGGACAAATTTTTTCAACATCACTGGATGATAAAAAGAATAATCATGCTTATAATAAAGTAAATGATGAAGTTGATGAAAGTGGAATTATAGGTCTTGATTATATATATTTAGGTGGTAATGAAGTTTATACAACAAATCATGAAGTTATCAGATGGGAAATAGAAGCCAAAGATAACTGTGTTTACATAGATACTAAATACGATGGTAAAGGTTGTAGGATAATTTGTACGGATGATATTGATTATATAGGCACTAAGGTTAAATTAAAAATAATAAGAAGAAATCAAGAAGATATAGTTAAAGAAATTTTAGTGAAGGGGATGTTTTAGAATATGGCATTATATGGTTATACGAATAAAGTGTTAGCTGAGATTCATGCACATTTATTAAAACACTCTGAGCTAACAAAATTCTTATATTATACTGATAATGAATATAAAGAAAAAGATATATTAGAACAAGAAAAACCAAAAGTTAGTGATATAGCAAATAAAAAGATATTCATGTATAAAAGAGTAAAAGAAACAGTTAAAGATGCTGGTGCTTATATGTTTATAGATGTATATAGAATTACTCCTACAACAATTGGGGGTAAAATTAGAGAAGTAACTTTTACAGTAGATATATTAGTTCATCAAGATTGTGTTGATACAATGCATGGTAATAGAGCAATTTGTATATTAAGTGCCTTAGAAGAAGCATTAGGTGAATATGTGAAAAAACATTCCATTGGTTCTATTGATTTAATTAGGGTTGCTCCTATATTAGGTATAATTAAACAATTCACCGGATACCAAATGCAATTCAGAGCCTATGGATTTAATGGAGATTAATATATGAAAAAGGTAAAAGAAGAAAAATTATATTTTGGTATACCTATAAAGTTTAATGATGAAGTTACTTTATATCAACCAACTTTAAAAGATATAATTTATAGTGATTTATCTTTTGAAGCTCTAGTAGAACCATTTATGTCTTTAGATAAAAGAAATTTTGAATCAGAAGAAGAAAATAGTGAATTAGAAAATTTTGATATGTTTTTTATTCAAATATTTACTTCTTATCTATCTATACTTAAAAATGGTGAAAGTATCACTTTACAAGAATGGTTAGACTCAGAACTTTCTAAAGGCTTGGTACTTAATAGACTTGTAAAAGTTATTAAATTTTTGTTCAAGACTGATGATGTTCAAGTTTCAATGTGTGAAAATATCATTGATAAATTGGATGATAACTATATTTTAATCAATAAGTCTTATAAAATAAATAGAAGTAACTATGAGGACTTTAAATGGATAATCTGTGATATCTTTGATACAGATATGAAAGTAGAAAAAAAACGCCCTCAAACTGAAGAAGAAGATGAACTTGCTAAAAGATTCGCTAAGAAGAAAGCAAATTATGAGAAAGAATATGGTAGAGAAGCTAGAGAAGGTAAAAATAAAGACCATTTAACAATTTATACTCTAGTTAACTACATAGTAAATAATAAAAATTCTCAATATACTTATGAAAGTATACAAAATTTAACAATATATCAAATTAAAAATACTTTTAAGTATTATCAAAATCAAGAAAGTTATGATATAGATATCAGATATAGAACTAGTGGTAATTTTAAAGTAGATAAACAAAGTGAACATTGGTTCTTTGATAAATAAAATATAAAATAATAAAATAATAAAAAGAAAGGTGATTACAAATGGCTACACTTTTTGCTATAAAAGATGCTATAGATTTAAAAATAACTAAAAAAGGTGAACAAACAGTTTTTACTACAATAGACTATTTAAATGAATGTCAAATACAAATGGACTCAGAACAAGTATATGCACTTAAAAAAGGAGATAACTATATATCATTCTCAAGTGGTAGAACAGGAATAACTTATTAATAATAAAACGTTCCCTATGTTTGTAAAAAGCATAGCAAATCCTTTTAATTGCTGGAAACTCCTAAAGCTCAATTCACTAAAACATAATCTGAAAATGATAAGTGTGAATGTTACGAAAGTAGAAAAAAGTAATTGAGATTACCCAAGGTTAAATCCTAAAGGTGAATGAATGGACAATCAGCAGGTAAGATTTATATTTATTTTACTTTACTTTTAATAATTAATTTCGTATAATTTAAGTAAATGGAGGTGATAAAATGGGAGTTGTTAAATATGATTATAATTTTGTTAAAGAATATGTTGAAAGTTTTAATTATAAATTATTAAGTGATTATATTGGTATACATGATAAAATAACATTAAAATGTCCTAATAACCATATTTATAAAACTTCATTTAATAGTTTCTATAGTAATAATTGTAGATGTGGAAAATGTAAAAATTTAGAAACAGCAAATAAGAGAAAATATTCAATTGAATATGTCAAAGAATATTTAAATTTATTTGGATATAAATTATTAACAAAAGATTATATTAACAATAAGCAAAAATTAAAAATAAAATGTAACAAAGGACATATCTTTTATATGAGTTTTAGTAAATTTAAAAATGCAAAACAAAGATGTCCGGTATGTAAAATGTCGAGTGGTGAACAAGAAATTTATAGAATATTACATAAATATTCTGATGACATTGAAATACAATATAAATTTAATGATTGTAAAGATAAAAAAAGACTTCCATTTGATTTTTATTTACCTCAATATAATTGCTGTATAGAATTTGATGGTATCCAACATTTTGAATATCAACCACACTTTGGAACTTATTCTAATTTTTTAAAACAGCAAAAAAGAGACAAAATAAAAACAGAATATTGTAAAAATAATAATATAAAATTAATAAGAATAGCTTATTATGAGTTTGATAAAATAGATGAAATTATAAAAAATGAATTAAAAGTAAAATAATAAATATGAATAAACTTCAACGACTATCCCTAAATGGGAGTACACTCAAGTGAGTGGAAATGGAGGATGCCTAGAATAGGTAGTGATATAGTCTACTCTTATAGGAAACTATAAGCAGTCGAAAGACGGTATGAGATTAACGACCTCATGCGAATAGTAAGGCATTAACAATGAACTGTCAAGTAATGGATGACGAATTCTTATGTATGATGCTTGGTGCTACTAAAGGTACAGATGGTAAAATATCTGTAACATCTTCAGTTCCAAACCAAAGTTATACAGCAGAAGGTACTTTTAGAACTACTTCATTAAACGGAGACCAATACAAAAAAATAAAATTCTACAACTTAAAAGCACAAGTTTCAGCTGATTTAACTTTATCTGCTTCTGATGTTTCTGAATTCTCATTAGTATTAGATATAATGGCAGATGATACTGGTAAAATAATGGATATAGAAAATACTACTGGTGGTGTATCTGCTGGATTTAATGAACCTGAAATTGTTTCTATAAAAGCTAAAGCTGATAAATAATTAAATATATACTTGATAAATGGTGAGAGATAACTACTATCTCTTACCATTTTTTTTATGCCCTAATAGTCTTATTTTAGATATGTAAAATAAAAAGAAGGAGATGATTTTTGTGGATAGATTAGCATTCACAAGCGATTTAATCGCAGATGATATAAGATGTAAATTAAAAGTTATAAGCAAAGAGGATGGTGAACCTAGTTACATAACTATATGGAACATCAAAGGTGATAGAAGACAAGAAGTATTAAATGAATTAAATACTATTATGGAATTACATGGTGAAGATGATGAAAAATTATTTAATATGTTTTATACTAGTCTTATTTTAGAATTCACTGATTTAGTAATAGATACAGATGAAGTATTATTTTTATTAAATGATAGCACATTAACTGGAAAAATGTTAATGCAAGAATTTAATGATATGATATATGAAATACAATATGAAATAGCTATGGATAACTTACAACAAACTAGAAATTTAGCTATGGCTTTAATAACTAAGTCTACAATAGATGAAATGAATTATGCACAAGAAAGAGTAGACCGTGCTAAAGATAAAAGAGATAAGAATATTTTTATAGATTTAGAAAAAGAAAAAAGAGAAAAACATCTTGCCTGTAAAAGAAAAGGAAATAAAAAATATAGAAAATAGGATGTGATTGAATTGGTTTTTGATTCAATGGAACAACTAGAAGCATATGTATTAAAGGCAATGGATGATTGTGCTAAATTAAGTGCGAAAAAAATGTTAGACATAATGACTGATGAATTAGAAAATAGAATTTATAATAATTATTCACCTAACCTATATGTAAGAACAGGTGATTTGATGAATACACCTCAAGTAATTTCTGCTGATTCAACTGGAATGCATACTGAATTTGTAGATAATGGTGGTTGGTTTAGTTTAGTAGGTGCAACAAAAGGGCAACATTTCTTTGCTTTAGAAGGATTAGAAGGTGGTCATTCTTGGGGAAGAGAAGCAACGAATGCTTACCCATTTGCTTACACTAGATGTCTTTCTGAAATACCCGACTATTATAGAAAATGTTTAGTGGCATTTGGAATACCAATAGTTTAATCAATCTATTAATAAGAAAGAGTGGTGGTAATTTGTGAGTGAATTTGATATAAGAATTGGTACGCAACTAGATACTAGTAAAGCGTTGCAACAATTGATGGAATTCGTCAAAAAATATGACAATAAAGAAAAGATAAATATAGACATAGGTCAAACAAAAGGTGTTAATAACATAAAAAACACAACTAAAGCTATGAAAGAAATGCAAAAAATAGCTAAAGCGTTAGGAAGCACAAAGATTGACATAGGTGGTAATATAGGTAAGGCTACTGGCGAAGCTACTAAATCATTAGAAAATAGCATAGACAAACAAGCTAAATCTATTGCCAAAATAACTAGTAATGCACAAAGAGATTTAACTAAAGATGCTCAAAAAGGTATTGGAAATAGTCTTAAAGGTATCAATGCAGAAATGAGAGATACCCAAAGAAATGTTGATAGAATGATTAGTACTCTTGAACGAGCTAAGAAAGTTGAATTAATAGACCAAAAAGGTTTAGATGAAGGATTAGCTAAATTAAAAGATATGAAAGCTAATCTTAATATAGGTAATATTGACAATGTAGAAAAAAAATTAGGGGAAGTAGCAAATGACTATAAGAAATTAATGACAGATGCAACTAAAGAAGCATTTAATAATGTTGAAGTATCAGGGTTATTAGAAGACTTAAAAGTTGTCAGAGAAGCTATGTCAGCTAAAAACATGGATTTAAGTGGTGTTGATACTTTAATTTCTAAAGCTAAACAACTTACTTCTTTAAGTGTTGACCAAATGTTACAACAGTATAAAGAATTAAGACAAGTATTTAGTAAGGAATTAAAAATACCATTAGGTTTAAGTGGCATAATGAATGCTGAAACTGCAATTAAAAATGTTTTAGATTATAAAAACAAATTAACTGCTAAAGTTTCAGTTGAAACAAATTCAGAACAAGTGGATATTTTAAAAGATAAAATAGTAAGATGTGATGAAGTTGTTGAACAACTTAGAGGAGATTTAAACTTAGTAGGTAGAAGTACAGCATTAAATTTAATGGAACAAGCTAATGAAAGAGAATTAGATACATTAAGCGCCAAATTAAAAAAATGTAAAAATGATTATGCTAGTTTAGAAAAAGAAAGAGAAAGATTAAATAAAGATAGTAGATACCTTGGAACAGAAGATTTAAACAACATAGAGAAACAATCATTAGCCATAAAGAAAAACCTTGATAGTTTAAATGTTGGAAATTTAAATACTGATAAAATAAATAAAGTTACTGGTGACATAGATAATTTAAGAAAAACAATAGAATCAACTGGTAATTCAGCTAAAAAATTAGATATAGAAGCAACAGTTAAAGTAGATATGAAAAATGCTCAAGACCAATTAAATGGTATGTATTCTGCTTTAATAAAATCTAATAAATCTACCGTAATGGTTAAAAAATATAAAGATGAATTAGAAGGGTTATTTGATTTATCTAAGACTAACCCAGGTGTAGCACTAGACAAAATAAGTGGTTTTATAGAAAAAGTAAATAAAGAAGCCAAGAATAAAGGTTTAGGTAAAATAACTGGTGGATTAGACCAATATAAACAATATTTAAAAGATTATGAATCATTGGTTAAAAAAGCTAGTGGTACTACAGATATTGGTTTTGCAAAAGCTTACAAATCAGAAGTTACGCAAATAGAAAAAGCATTAGACCAATTAGAAAGTGGATTTAATCAAACTCAAAAATCTATGGCTAAATCTTTGAGATTAGAATCAATTAATAAGAATACTCAAGAATTTACTAATCAAGTTGAGAAATCTATTAAGAAAACTCAAGAATATAAAAAAGAGTTACAAGCTCTTAATAACGATGTAAATTTTGATGGTCTTACTTCTAAATTAGGTCAAAAAGTCAAAGAAGAATTTGACGGAATGATTAATAAAACTAATCAATTAGAAAAAAGACTTGGTAATATGTTATCATCAGGTAATATAAATACTACTGAACTATCTAAATTAAAATCAGAACTTGAAAGTACTTTTTCCGGACTTTCTAAACTTAAAGATACTAGTATAAAAATTAAAACTGATGAAACTGTATCAGGACTTAATAAAATCAAAAAAGATTTAGAATCATTAGGACAAGATACTAGTCAAATAGAAAGAGTTATTAATGCATTAAAAGAACTTAAAGCCAATTTCAATGGTGGTACAGCAGGTTATAAAGAATTAGCTAATGGAATAAAAGCTATTGGAAAAGATAATAACTTAGAAAAACTAAATAGTTCTTTAGAAAAATCAGTTAAAAAATTTAACAATTTAGCTAAAGCTGTCGGAGAACTAAAGGTTAAAAATATAGGTAATATAGACCAAGGTGCTTTTCAATCTTTAGATAGTCAAGTTGCACGAATACAATCTCATATAGAAGGTTTAAATAAAAATGACATATCTTTAATAGATGTTAAAAAAGTTGAAGCAGAAGTAAACGAATTAAGCAACTGTGTAGAAAAAATGAGTAGTGAATTAACTCAATATAGTAAATATTTGGAAGAATATAAAAGATTATCTAGTCAAGCAGGTAAGACAAATGATGTTAATTTAGCTACAAAATACCAACAAGAAGCAGAAGGTATAAAAGGTGTATTAACTCAATTAGAAAGTGAGTTTACACAAGCTCAAAAATCTATTGCTCAAGGATTAAAAACTGATGCTTTCTCTAATGCTAATGAAAAAATGTCTTCTGAAATTAATAAATCAATTAAAACAGTTGACAATCTTAAAGAAAAACTTAATACATTAGATAAAGATGTACATTTTGAAAATATGACATCTGAATTAGGTAAAGAATTAAATAGTCAATTTGATACTTTAGCTAATAAAGGTGAAGAATTAAAAAATAAATTAAGTAAAATATTAGCATCTGATAACGTAGATATTTCTGCTTTAAGTAAAATTAAAAAAGAAATAAACGAATTTGCAAGTGAAGTTAATAATTTAAAAAATTCTGCAATGGATAATGTTATTAGAGAATCTTTTAATAACATTAAAATACCTAATTTAAATAAACAACTAGAAGCCGTTAAAGATTTAATGTCACTTAAAAATATGGACACTAGTGGTATAGATACTTTAATAGAAAGAACTAAAAAATTATCAAGTTTAAGCGTAGATAAAATAGGTCAAGAGTTTAAGGAAATACAAAATGCACTTAGTAAAGAAATTAATTTACGTTTAGGTTCTAGTGGTATCAAAGATATAGAATCTGCATTAAAAGTCATATTACAATATAGAAATGAATTAAAAAATAAAATAGCAGTTGAAACAGATTCATCAAAAGTAAAAGACCTTAATAATCAATTAGAAAAAACTGAGAATATAATAGAAAAACTTAAAGGTCAAAGTAGTGGTGGACTTGGTGCAAGTTTAATTAGCGATGCTAACAATAATAACTTAAAACAATTAGAAGATACTGCTAATGGATTAGAAAAAACATTCTCTAATTTAGAAAATGAAGTAAATAAATTAAACAACGAAGCATTGAATAAGGTTGACATAAGTCAATTAAGGGAAATGAATGAAGTTGTTAATGATGTAAAGAAAAATTTAGCATCTATTGGAGAAGGAAATATTAATGTTGATTCAATAAATAAAACAGCACAAGATATAGAAAAATTAAAAAGACTAATAGAAAACACTAAAAAGACAATTAGTGATATGAAATTAGAAGTTTCATTTAATGTTAAATCAAATGAAGCAGAACAATATTTAGCAGGGTTTGAATCAGCTTTATTAAGATTAGGTAAATCAACTAGTGGAATAAATGATTTAAAAAGTGAATTTGAAAGTATAAAAAATTCAGCTAACGGAAATTTAAGTAGTGCCATAAAAATGATTGATGACTTTATTAATAAATTAAAACAAATGGGTAGCAAACAAGGTCTAGGTAATATAAGTGGTACTATATCTCAATATAAACAATATGCTAAAGAATTACAACAAGCTATGAGTGGAGCATTGAAATCTAGTGGTTCTGATACAGCTAAAGGATTTGAACAACAAGCTGATAGAATAAAAAATGCTATGCAACGTTTAACTTCAAGTTTCAAAGAATCACAAAGAGAATCGGCTAATGCTTTTAACAGTAGTTCATTTAGTGGTTTTTCTTCTAAATATGAAGCTGAAATAAATAAAGTTGAAAAAAGTATAAACAGATTTAAATCATCAATGCAAAATTTAGATAAAGCTGTAAATTTTAAAAGTTTTCAAAGTGATGTAGGTAGAGGTTTATCTGAGCAATTTGACCAAATAATGGCGAAAGCTGAACAATTAAGAGATAAACTAAAGAGTGCATTATCTTCAGGTACATTTGATATAAGTGAAATAAATAGAATAAAAGATGAATTAAAACAAGTTGAACAAGAAGCAGATTCATTAAAACAAAAATCTATTGTATTAAAATGTGCTGAAAGTATATCTGAATTAGAAAAACTTAGTAGTAAAATAAGAGATATAGGTGGAGACACATCAAAAATAGACAGTTTAAGAGATGGGTTCGTTTCACTTGGTTCAGGTATAAGAGAAGGTACTGCTGGAATAGATGAAGCAATTTCTAAAATGAAATCTTTATCTTCGGAAACACAAAGAACTTTTAGTTCTTTTGAATCATCTACTGGTAAAATGGGTTCTTTTGGTTCTAAAATACAAGGTTTCTTTGGTTCTATAAAAGATTCATTTAGTAATTTTACTATTGGTGAATTAATGGCTGATGGTATAAATCAAGCTGTTTATCAAATAAAAGATACTATAGCTGGTTTAGATGAAGCAATGTCCGAATTTAAAAGGGTTGCTCCTGATAACTTTAGTTTAAACACATCTAACTTACAAAGTGTTGCTAATGAAGCAAGAGAAATAGGTATTAGTGTTGGTCAATCAGTAGAAGATGTTATCACTGGAATGAGTACTGCATTACAAGCAGGTGCAGGTGACATTAAAACAGCTTCTGAAATAGCTAAAAGTTCTGCCATATTCCAAAATGTTACAGATATGGATGCAAAAAGTGCCTCAAAAGCTATTTCTTCAATGGTTAACCAATATTATGATATGGATTCAGCATTAAATCAAGTTGACCACGGTGTAGGTAAATCTGTAAAAGGATACAATAACTTAACTGAAGCGATGGATTTGGTAATTGATTTGCCGTTTATATTAGAAATAATATAAATTATTAGAGGGCAAAATCGGTGAAGACTAAATATTTTAATTTATTTACTTTTAATAAAAAATATGGTATAATAATATAAAATAGGAGGGGATATAATGAGAAGATTGAGTTATGAATATGTAAAAGAGTATATAGAAAATTTTGGTTATAAATTATTATCAAAAGAATATAAAAACAATAAAACTGAATTAGAAATACAATGTAATGATTGTGGGAATATATTCCATATGAGATTTAACAATTTTAAAGATGGTAAACATAGATGTGAATGTAAGAGCAAACCATTAGTTTTGACATATGAATATGTTAAAAATTATATTGAATCATGTGGATATAAATTATTATCAAAAGAATATAAAAATAATGCAACCTATTTATTGGTTTGGTGTGGAAATCCTAATCACAAACCTTATAAAGTTAAATTTAATAATTTTAAAGATTGTAATAGTAGATGTCCTGAATGTAATACAACTTCAAAAGGTGAAGAAAAAATAAAAGAAATTCTAATAAAATATAATATAAAATTTAATCAACAATATTTATTTAATGATTGTAGAAATACAAGACCACTTCCATTTGATTTTTATTTACCACAGTATAATATTACAATAGAATATGATGGGAGACAACATTATAAATTAGATTGTTTTAATATGAATTTATTAGATTTAATGAATTTGAAATATAATGATAATAAAAAAACACAATATTGCAATAATAATAATATAAAACTTATAAGAATACCATATTGGGATTTTAATAATATAGAAAAAATACTTAAAAAAGAATTAAAAGTAAATTGAATAAAGTACAAGTTAATACCGAGATAACTTATTAGATTACGAAAAGGCTAATAAGTATTGTAGAGCATAGAGGATGAATAAATATAACTCCTCCAAGAGTGTCCTCCATCCTAACGTAAAGACGAGGATGAAAATATATGCCATACTGAATTGGAATAGACCAATTGATGAAAATGAGGGAAACCTCCAGAGCATAAGATAAAAAGCTTATGGATAATAACAATAGAAATTACGCTGGTTAGAATTAGCCAGGCTATATGGAGACATATAGTACAAATCTCTTTTGAATTGCTGGAAAGGGCTTAGAGCCTATTGAACTACAACGTAGATGAAAACATCAAACGTGAATGTTAAAAAATCAATAGGATTGTTCAATCAGCAGGTAAGATTCTAAGTGATAATTTATCATATGAATAAACTTCAACGACTATCCCTTGGATTTGCTAATTTAGTAAATCAATAGGAGTACGGCTCAAGTGATTGGAGTGGGTGAGAATCCCTTAAATGGAAGTGGAAGAGGACTTATAAAAGTTCAAGATATAGTCTACTCTCGTAGGAAATCTACGAGCAGTCCTTTTTGGACGGTATGTATATAGCGAATACATATGAATATTAAGGAATAACTTCGCAATTTCTTCTGATGGTGTAACAGAAGCATTACAACGTGGTGGTTCTGTATTATCTAACTATGGAGTAGATTTAAAAGATTCCATTGCAATGATAACAGGAGCGAATGAATCTTTACAAGACCCTGCTCGTATAGGTAATGGGCTAAAAATTTTGGTCGCTTAACTAGAGATAGTTAAGGCAAAGAGGGCAAAATCGGTCATATATATCGTGAGATATATGGTAAGAGAATCTAAGTTTTATATATTGACAAATAATAAAAATATATGTATATTATAAATATAAGGAGGTGTTAATATGCCAAAAAGATGGAAATATGAAGATGTTGTTAAATATGTTAAAGATAAAGGTGGAACAGTTTTAACAACAAAAGAAGAGTATAAAAACACAAGAACTAATATGGATTTCACTTGTAATATATGTGGAAAAAAAATAACGAGAACATTTAAATCATATAGAGACCAAAATGCTTTTTCTTGTAGAGAATGTACAAATAAGAAACTAAGAGAGGATAGAAGGTTATCACAAGATGAAGTGTTTGCTAGATGTAATAAATTTGGAGCAAGATTAATAACACCATATAAACTTTATAAAAATAATGAAACAAATATGGAATTTGAATGTTCATGTGGAAATCATTTTACAAGAAGGTTAGCTGACTTACAATCGGAAACAGATTATAGATGTACATTTTGTAGTAATCATCATAAATATACTTTAGAAGAAGTTAAATCTTTTATTGAAAATAAAGGTTGTAAATTATTATCAGAAGTCTATAATAATAACAGTGAATTATTGAAAATTCAATGTAAATGTGGAAATATTTTTTATAGAAGATTTGGTAACTTTAAAGATTCTGAACAATATTACTGTAATGATTGTATATCTATATCAAAAGGAGAAGAGAAAATTAAATCTATATTAGACGAATTAAATATTAATTATGAAAGAGGATATAGATTTGAAGATTGTAAAAATATAAAATCGTTACCATTTGATTTTTATATACATTCATTGAATATCACCATAGAATATGATGGTAAACAACATTATAAAGTAGGCTGTTTTAATATGACATTGTTAGATTTGATGAACCTAAAAAGAAGAGATAATATTAAAACACAATATTGTAAAGATAATAATATTAAATTGATAAGAATACCATATTGGGATTACAATAATATAAAAGATATAATTTGTCAAGAATTAAAATAAGATAATACCGAGATAACTAAATAATTAAAAACATTTAGTATTGTAACGCATAGTAGATGAAACTCATTAGAGCTACTGAAAGGTAGTTCTTTTTAGTATGAGAATATAACTCTACCAAGAGTGTCCTCCACCCTAACGTAAAGGCGAGGGTGAAAATATATGCTGAACTAGAGATGAATTAACATTTCATAATGGAGGAAACTCCTAGAAGTGGATGTGTGAATTGACACACTATTAATAGATAAAAAGCTCCACGATAACAAAATTGAAAATCTATAGCAATTAACCTTTCAGGTATTAAAACAAATGCGCAAACAGGTGCTCTTGAATTAAATAAAACAGCAAAAGCATTACAAGAAACTGCTAAAATAGATATATTTACTGATAAATCTAAAACACAAGTTAAAGACATTGTTAGTATATTAGATGAAGTAAAAGATAAATGGGCTTCTTTAACAGATGTTGAACAAAAAGGATTGTCAGAAGCAATAGCAGGTAATATGTAAGATTTTCGTCTTATTAATTGCCGTCTTTGATAGAAATATCAATTATAATTAGAGGGATGTATCGGTGAAGCCTAAGTCGAAAGATATGGTAATACCGAGGGTATCTTAACAGAGAATATCCGTAACGCATAGGGAGTGAGCGATATTGTTAGCAATAATCTCCCCACGAGCTTCCTCCACGATTATATATAGGATAATCGCTTATAGATGTTGCTACTATAAGTTCTAACGTTAAACGAGAGTGAAAATATATGCTGGACTTATAGGAAACTATAAGAGGTGGATGTGTGAATTGACACACTATTAATAGATAAAAAGCTCCACGATAACAAATCGAAAACTCAAGCCGGTGTATTCCAAGCATTGATGACAGGTTGGGAAAGAGTTCGTCAATATCAAAAAGAATACAATGAAGGTTGGATGATAGGTTCAGCTCAAAGAGAGAAACAACATTCTCCGTATGTACAGAAATGTGCATAGGACATAGATTTAATTGCAGGTAATCCCTAAAGCTCTACACCACAAGCACAGAGAAATCATGTGTTGAAGGTACGAAAGTAGAAAAAACGTAGAGATGACATATGGTTAAATCCTAAGTGTTATAAATGATAATTTAATATTATTATTTAAAATGGGTGTTCATGCAGGTAAGATTCTAAGTGATAATTTATCATATGAATAAACTTCAACGACTATCCTGGAAAGATAGGTTAAAATCCCTATCAATAGGAGTACGGCTCAAGTGATTGGAGTGGGTGAAATTCCCTTAAATGGAAAAGGTCTACCCTTAATATTAAGGTGAAGAAATAGTCTACTCTTATAGGAAACTATAAGCAGTTTTGTATATATACAAAACGGATTAAGTGTAACGAACTTAATTGAATATAAAGGAATGAAATTTATATGGATTCCATTGCTGGTAAATTTAATACTTTAAAAGAAAATCTTAAAGGAATATTAACTAGCAATGTTACAACAGATATGTTTAAAGGACTATTAGATGGTGCTAATAAAGTAATAGAAGCAATAGGAAAAATAAGTTCAAGTTTAGGAAAATTTGGTTCAGCTGGTGCTTTAGTAGGTATTTCAACTTTTATAAAAAGTTTATCAAATTTTGAAAAACTTAGCACAATGGGAAGCGTATTCTCTAAATTCGATAGTGCTTTATCAGGATTACAAGCTAATGGTATTATGGGACAAATTGGTGGTACAATTGGTAATGTAAAAGACGGATTTGACAAATTAACTCATAGTGTAACTTTATCTAAAGTAGCATTTGGATTATTTAAAGGTATATTAGCTGGTCTCGCATTTGCAGGTGTAGTTGCAGGAATAAATGCTATGGTAAAAGCATGGGATAATTATGTTCATGCAACAGAAAATGCAGTAAAGGCTTCTAAAGAAAGACAAGATGGATTTAGAGATGAAGCACAAACATTAAGTACTAAAAAATCAAGTCTACAAGAAATAGCTAAAGAATATGATAATTTAAATAATAAATCTGATAAAACTGCTGAAGATTTAACTAGATTAAATGAATTAAAACAACAAATAGGACAAATAGCTCCTGACCTTGTTAAAGGATATGATACAGCAGGTAATCCAATATTAAACCTTACTAATAGTATGCAGGGTTATATAGCTGAATTAGATAAAGCAATCGCTAAACAACAAGAACTATATAATTACGAAACTAAAAAGCAAGCACGAGAATACATGAAGAAAAATGACACTAAAAATGGTGCTCAAGACCCTGAAAGAAATTCTTATGAAACTGAATTAAATCATCTTCAAAATGCAAATGATAGAAAAACTAGAGAAGAAAAAAGATATACTGGTAGTTTAAAAAATATTATTAAAGATAGAAATAAATATAGAGAAGACCAAGAAAAAAGTATTAATGATAGATTAGAAAGAATTAGAAATGCACAAACAGAAGTTAATAATAGAGATACTACAATTGAAGATAATTATGTTAACGAATTTAATAAGAAAACTAAATTAGCCGAAAAAGAACAAAATAAATTTGCTACTTTTATGAAAGGACTAAATTGGGGTACTTATGGTGAAGCAGAAGCCAATAGAATGGCTAAAGGTTTACAAACATTATCTGAAAAAACTGCGTTTACAACTCAAGAAATGACAAAAGGATTATCAGGTAGTATGTCAAAAAAAGTTTCAGCAGAAATTGCTAAAGTAAATGCAGAATTCAAAAAGACAAATGCCATAAACGAATGGGGAAAAAATTTAAGAAATATAGCTAATGAAACAGGAAAATTTGATTTTTCAAATTGGAGTAATTACTTATCAGAAGTTCAAACTCGTTTTGAACAAGGAGTAAGTACTAATGAACAATATACACATTCATTAGGAATCATGGCTGATGCTATGGAAGATTTAACTGGTATAGATTCAGATGTATTCTTACCAGCTTTAAAAGGTGGAGCAGATTTAGAAGAAGCCTTTAAATCAGCAACTGAAGGTTTAAATGGTTTTATGAGTGCTTATGGTTCTTCTACTGCAAAATTACAACAAGGCGATTCATTTGCTAAAAAGTTAGAGTCTCAATTTAAAGAACTTGAAAATTTTGAAACTGAATTTGAAGGTCAATATGAGATGGAAGGTAAAGTTAGGGTAGACTGGTTAGTAGAACAAAAAGATAATGAAGACTTACCTAAACAATTAAGAACTATAATAGATGCAGTAACAAAAGATGGAAAAGTAACAGAAGTAGAAGAAAAATTAGTATTAGCTTGTGAAACAGAAATAAAAGATAAAGGTAAATTAGAACAAAGTACAATAGATGCGATAAATCAAGTAATGGACGGAACATGGGATGTAAATAAAACTATTGAAATAGGTGGTATGGAATTTACATCATCTGAAATAAAAGAATTAATGTCATTAGCTGACCAATTAGGTATATCTTTAGAAGGCTTAAATATTGGAGATACAGGATTAGATGGAGAAGCCCAAAAAGCTCAAGCATTAAAAGATGCAATAGATTCAATTACAGATAGAGATATAAAAGTAGCAATAGAAGCAGAAGGATTTGAAAATTCAGACCAAGTTAATAATATAATGTCAGTTGTTGACCAAATAGATGGAAGACAAGCTAAAGTTGATTTTATAGCAGATGCTTCTCAATACTTTATGGAAAATGATAGTGTTGAATCAGCAATAGAAGCTATGCCTGATGAAATAAAACTTAAATATAATATTGGGGTTGAAGGTGATGAAAGACTAGAAGGAATACAAAGTAGACTTGAAAAATTACCAAAAGATATTAGAACTATGGTATATGCTCAAACATATGGTGTAGAAAATGTTGAAATGCTAGAAAAAATGGTAGATACTTTTGGTGGAAAAACTGCAACAGCAATATTACAAATAGAAGGTATACAAGATTCTCTTAAAAATGCTACTACATTTGAGGAACAATTAAAAATAATTGGAGACTATGTATGTAAACCTGGAGTAGAAATAGAAGGTAAAGATAAAATACTTGACACAATTGATAGCATATTAAAGAAATTAAAAGAAACAGATGGTAAAGAAGGTAAAGCTAAAGTAGAAGTAGAAGGAGATACTTCAGGAGCTGAGAAAGTAGAGAAAAAAGTTGATGAAGTAAATGGTAAGGAAGGTAAAGCTAAGGCAAAAGTTGATGGAGATACTTCAGGAGCTGAGAAAGTAGAGAAAAAAGTTGATGAAGTAAATGGCAAAGAAGGTACTGCCAAAGCAAAAGTTGACGGTAAAACTGAGGGAGCAGATAAAGTAGAGAAAAAAGTTGATGAAGTGGACGGCAAGGAAGGGACTGCTAAAGTAAAAGTAGATGCTGATACTTCTGAAGCTGAAAAAGCTAAAAAAGAAGTAGACAATTTAGCTGTTAATAAAAATGGTACAGTTACTTTATTAGTAAATGGTCAAGAAAAAATAGCAGAAGCCAAAATCAATAAAGGTCAATTAGAAGTAGATGGTAAAGCAGTTACGACTATTTCTGTTAATGGTAAAGACCAATTGTCAGTTGCTATTAATGAAAAAGGTCAATTAGAAGTAAATGGTCAAGCTATAACTAATGTTAATGTTAATGGTAAAGACCAATTAACTTTGGCTAGAAATGAAAAAGGGCAATTAGAAGTAAATGGTAAAGCTATAACTAATATCGATGTAACAGGAAAAGAAAAAGTTTCTGATGCAAAAAAAGAAGTTGACGATTTAACTAAAGATAATAAAAATGTTAGTATTAATATTGATGTCTCATTAAAAGAAACTGTTGGTGAAATATTATCAAGATTTGGACTAAATAAGAAAACAGAAAATGTTGAAATTAACGTATCATGTAATGATAATGCAACTCCAGTATTAGAAAAAATAATGTCAAGACAAGATAAAACTATACATATAACAGTAGATTGTACAGACCATGCAACTTCTAAAATAAACAATATAACTAAAATCGGAAATAAAACTGTAACAGTTACAATAAATTGTCAAGATAATGCTACTCCTAAAATAAATAGTGTGGCTAAGTTAGGAAATAAATCTGTAACAGTTACAATAAATTGTCAAGATAACGCAAGTTCTACGATAAACAGGGTTACAAGCGCACCTTCTTCTAAGTCAATAAATGTTGTAGTAACTTGTTCAAATGGAGGAGCAGTTCTTAATACTCTTTCACAATTGGCTAGTAAAGTAATACCTAGCAAAAAATTTACTATAACTTGTGCAGATAGTGCTAGTAGTGTAGTAAGTAGAGTTAATGGTTTAAGAATATCTGATAAGAGATTTAAAATAGATTGTACAGATAATGCGACTGCTAAAGTAAATAGAGTTATTAGCAAAAAAATACCAAATAAATCATTTACTATAAGTTGTAACGATAACGCTAGTGGTAAGTTAAGCAGTATTATAAGCAAAATAAGTAATATCCATAGTAAATCAGTAACAATTACTACTAATCATGTAAGTAAAGGTGAAAAATCATCTGTTGGTGAACCAACAATTGTTGATTTACAACCTCAACCATTTGGTAGTGCTCAAGCTTCTAATCCTCAAGTACAATCATTAGGCGAACAAGTTCAAGTATTAAGTGATAGTGTACAACAACAAACTGACAATAATAATGAAGTTAGTGTAATGGCTAAGAAAACATATAAAGCCAATATTGATACTGGTTTAACAGTAAGTGCAGTTAAATATAATATTGATTTATTAACTAACATGAATAATCTACTTAAAAAATTAGGAACTCAAGTTGATATATTAAAAGCTAAACAAGAAAGAACTTGGGGTACTGCAAGTGCTAAATTACTTAGAAATCAAATTGCTTTACTAACTAAACAACAAAGTTTAACTAAAGTAAATATTAAAAACATGGAAGGCATGGCTAAAAAACTTAAGGGTAGTTTACAAAAACAAGGATTTAAGTTTAAAGACGATGGAACAATAAGTAATTACAATAGTAAACTTATTAAAATGCAAAAAAATGTTGAAAGTTTAGAAAAAGCCGAAAAAGCATTAGAAGACCAAATAGACAAAACTGAGAAACAAATTTCAAAATCTGAAAAGAAATCTTCAAGTAAGAAAAAATCAACTAGTAAAAAGAAATCTTCAAGTAAGAAAAAGAGTACAAGCAAAAAGAAGAAAACTTCAAGTAAGAAAAAATCAACTAAGAAAAAGAGTACTACTAAGAAGAAATCAACTAGTAAGAAAAAGAGTGCTAGTAAGAGCAATAGAAAGACTACATCAAGTAAAGCTAGTAAAAAGAAAACTACTAAGAAGAAAAAATCAACTAGCAAGAAAAAGAGTACATCAACTAAGAAGAAAAGTACTAAGAAAAGCACTACTAAAAAGAAATCGACTAAGAAGAAGAGTACTAAGAAAAGCACTAAGAAGACAAGCACTAAATCAAAGGCAACTAAAGCATTAGAAAGTAAGAAGAGTGGATTAGAAAAGAAAAAAGATGCAATAAGCAAAAAATTAGAAAAAGCACAAAAAGAATTATCAGAAACTCAAAGCAAATTAAATGAATATTATAATCTACAATTTAGCGAAATTCCTGAAGCTCAACAACAATGGGAAGAATATGCTAATGCTATTGCAGAAGCTAAGGCAGAAATAATTAGATGTGAATTAGAAGCTAAAACATTCTTCAAGACAATTAAAATGGAAATGAAGGATGCTATGATTAGCAGAAATGAAACTTGGGCAGATACATTTATGTTAAAAGCTGATTTAAGTAGTTGGTCTAAGGCAGTAGGATACATTAAAGAAGCTAATAAATTATTAGAAAAAAATCAAAAACATCAACAATCAAAATTAGAAACTGCACAAGATAGAGCAAATGATAATAAAGCATTCTTAAAGAAACAAGGATTTAAATTTGATAAAAATGGATATGTAACAGGTGCTGAAAAAACTTTAGAAAAAATAAAAAAATCTAAATCTACTCAAGAATATGAAGCAATAAAGGAATCATTTGACCAATATATTGAAGATATGTATGAAAATATTCCTAAAGCTGAAAATGAATGGTGGCAATTAGAACAAGAAATAAAAGAAAATGAGAGACAAATAAAAGAAACCACTAAGGCTATGAATGACTTAGTTAATTCAGCTAAGGTAGATAAATTAACTAGACAATTTGATGTACTTTCAAATAGTTTAGATATATTAGACCTTAAAATGGAACGTGCTTATGGAGCTAATAAAATAGACTATATGCAACAACAACTTGATATATTGACTAGTATGAAGAATAAGAATCAAGAAATTATTAATCAAAATACTGAGTTGTTAAATGATAGTAAGAAACAATTAGCTCAATATGGTATTACATTTGATGAAGATGGCAATATAGATAATTTATCAAGTGCATTGAAAAAATTAGATAATTTACAAGACATGGAAGATTTACAAGACTTAGTTGATGAATATAATGATTATAAAGATTCAATAGATGATGCTAGTAAATCAATTGAAGAAGAAACTAATAAACAACTTGAATTAAAAGATTCAATGATGGAAATTAGAGAAGAAATGAGAAAACTTAGAGATGATGCGTGGGTTAAAACTTATGAAAATGGTCTAAAAGTTATTCAAAATCGTATTGATACAATAGATTCTTTATTAGATTTGGAAGATGAAAATCAATTTGGTTTACTAAATCAAAAAATTGAAGAATATAAGAATTTAACTAAGGCAACTGAAGATAGTTTGGCTTATCAAAAACATAGAAAAATTACTATGCAAAAAACATTAATTGATTATGGATTCACTATTAATGATGATGGTACAATAGATGGAACTGCTAATAAATTAGAACAACTTAAAAATACATTATCTGAAACTGAATTTGGTATAGTAAGTGATACATTAGAAGATTATTTTGATACTGCTTTAGATACAATTCCTGAATTAGAAAGAGAATTAATAAATTATCAAAAAGATTTAAAAGATATACAAAATACTAAATTAGAAAAAACTAAAACTATTGAAGAAAAAATTACAGAAATATATAATGATGAAATAGATAAAAGAACTAAAAAGATACAAGAAGAAGCAGAAGCACAAACTAAAGCACTTAATAAAGCCAAAGAAGCTTATCAAAGATGGAGAGACGATGTTGATTATAAAGATGATTATAACAAACAATTAAAAACTGTTGAAGATTTACAAAAGAAAATAGAAATAGCAAAACGCGATGACAGTCTAAGTGGGTAATGTTGCCCTAGTCGTAAAGTAATTTGCGACTGAAAATAGATTTAATTGCAGGTAATCCCTAAAGCCTTACACCACAAACACAGAGAAATCATGTGTTAAAGGTACGAAAGTAGAAAAAACGTAAGGATGGATATATGGTTAAATCCTAAGTATCTGTAAACAATGGGTGTTCATGCAAGGAAGATTCTAAATTAAATTATTTTAAATATTTTACTTTTAATAAAACAAACAGTATAATATAAATGGAGGTGAAATTATGAAAACTAAGTGGACAAAAGAAGCAATAATAAAATATATAGAAGAACAAGATTATATTTTTATAAACTTTATAAAATTTGACAAATTAAACTCAAGAATATTAATAAGATGTAATAATAAAAAACATGAACTATATGAAGTTACTTTTGCTAATTTCAAAAGTGGGAGAAGATGTCCAAAATGTAGTGAAATAAAAAGAAGAAAAAAAAGAACAATATGGAATAAAGAAAAAATAATTGATTTTGTAGAAGACAATAACTATGAATTTATTGAATTTGTTAAATTTGATAAAATTGAAAGTATAATTAAGGTATGGTGTAAAAATTTAAAACATGAACCATATAATGTTAAATTTGCAAATTTTAAAAATGGGCAAAGATGCAGAAAATGTTCTGATGAAATAAAAGGTAAAAAATTTTCGCATAGTTATGAATATGTCAAAGAATATATTGAATTATTTGGATATAAAATGTTATCAAACGAATATATAAATTTACATAGCGAAATAAAAATATTATGTGATAAACATGGGATATATAAGACAACATTTCAATTATTTAAAATGGCGAAATATAAATGTCCAAAGTGTTCGGATGAACACAGAGGAGAATATCATAAATTAAATTATGAATATATTAAAGAATATATTGAATCATTTGGGTATGAAATATTATCAAATGAATATATAAATATAAAAACAAATATATTGGTAAAATGTTCAAATGGTCATAAATCATATTTTACTAATTTTGATAGATTTAAAAGAGGAGATAGATGTCCTTATTGTAATGAATCTAAAGGTGAGAGAGAAATTAATGAGATTTTAAATAAATATAATATAAATTTTAAATCACAATATAAATTTAATAATTGTAAAAGTAAAAGAGAATTACCATTTGATTTTTATATACCTAATTTTAATATAGTGATAGAATATGATGGAATACAACATTATGAAATAATAAAATATTTTAGTGGACTTGATGGTTTTATAACCACTAAAATACATGATATTATAAAAACAAAATATTGTGAAGATAATAATATAAAATTAATTAGAATACCATATTGGGAATATGATAATATAGAAAATATATTAATAAAAGAACTTAATTTAAAATAATTTAACATGAATAACCTTCAACGACTAGAGTTTAAATACTCGTAGGGTGTAAGCGATTGACACTCGAAAAGGTCTACCCTTAATATTAAGGTGAAGAAATAGTCTAGTCTCATATGAAAGTATGAGCAGTTCATAAGAGAACGGTATATGTTTAGCGAACATATATGAATATAAACGCAAAAACGTTTAGCAGATTTGATGAAAGAATTAAAAGAAGAACAAGAAAATCTTGAAGATTTAGTTCAGGATAAAATTAATACTGACGTGAATAACATGTTTGATGACCAAATAGATAAAATAGAAGAAAATTCTGATGAAGAAATTAAGAATTTAGAAAATACGTGGTCAGAAAGCAAAATAGCTGAAATGGTTAAACAAGCTCTTGATACTGGAGTAAATTAGCTCCTCTTACTAAGTAATTAGTATTAAAACTCATTGAATTGCTGGAACTTCCTAAAGCTAACTAAACTACAATATGGCTAGAAATGGCGAATATGAATGTGGCGAAAGCAGAAAAAATTAGTTAGATATTCATATGGTTAAATCCTAAGTGAATGTAAATGGATAATCAGCAGGTAAGTGCCTAAATTTATTTTATAAAATAATTGACTTTTAATAAGATAAAACGTATAATATAAGTAAAGAAAGGGGTTGAGATGATGAAAAAACATGATTATAAATTTATTAAAGAATATGTTGAAAGTTTTGGATATAAATTATTATCAACAGAATATAAAAATGCCAATACTAAATTAAAAATAGAATGTCAAGAAGGACATATGTTTGAAAGAACATTTAGTAAGTTTAAACAAACTCAAAATTGTCCATATTGCACTAATACTAGAAAATGGAATATTTTAGAAATAAAAGAGTATTTAAAAAATATAGGTTATACATTATTAAGTACAGAGTATAAAAATAATCAAACTAAATTAGACATGATTTGTTCAGAGGGACATAAAATACAAATGACTTTAGGAAATATCCAACAAGGTAAAAGATGTCATATATGCTCAAGAAAAACAGCTTCAGAAAAAAGAAAACATGATTATGAATTTGTTAAGCAATATATTAAAAGTGAAGGTTATAAATTATTATCCAAAACATATATAAATCAAGATGAAAAATTAAAAATAAGATGTCCGAAAGGTCATGTATTTTTAATGAGTTTTTGTAAATTTAAACAAGGTCAAAGATGTCCTCAATGTTGTAAAAATAAAAAAATGTCTCATAAAGAATTTTTAGAAAAATTCTATAATCAAAATTACAATACTGAAAATATAGAAATATTAAGTGAATATATAAACGCTAAGACGAAAATAAAATGCAAATGTCTAAAAGATGGTTGTATTTGGTATGTTATACCTAATAGTTTATTAAATGGAACTGGTTGTCCTCAATGTAATGAATCTAAAGGAGAAAAAAGAGTTGCTAAATATTTAGATAGTAGAAATATAGAATATGAAAGACAGTATAAATTTAATGATTGTAAAAGCAACAAAGAGTTGCCTTTCGATTTTTATATACATAGTTTAAATATAGCTATAGAATATGATGGTGGACAACACTATATGATAGTAAATCATTTTGGAGGACTTAATGGATTTATAACTACTAAAATACATGACACTATAAAAACACAATATTGCAAAAATAATAATATTCGTCTAATAAGAATACCATATTGGGATTTTGATAATATAGAAAATATACTAAGTCAATTATTAAATATAAATATGAATAAATAAGGTAAAACTTCAACGACTATATATACTAGTAGTCTAGTTAGTGGTGAGCATCCTTATAGGATGATGATATAGTCTACTCTCATATGAAAGTATGAGCAGTTCATAAGAGAACGGTATAAAGTTTAACGAACTTTATATGAATATTAAGGTATTTACAGATATTGATGGAAATATCAAAACACTTCAAACAGCATTAATGGATTTTGCTAATACAAGTTCTGATTATTTTGGAGTTATGGGTGATTCATTAAAGAAAGAATTGTTAAACAATCTTAATGTAGCATTAGAGACTATGAAAGAACTTCAAAAAATGTCAGATAATTATACTGCTCCTAATATAGATTATAGCAATACAGTACTTCCAAAAGATAGTGGTATTAATACTTCTCCACAAGTTTCTAGCAATGTTGAAACTAATAATATTACAATTGGAGATACTAATATTACAATTCAAGGTGGTGCAGATGATGTTACTTTAGGAAAAGTAGATGAAATGTTAAAAGATTACAAAGCAAGCATTTGTAAGGAAATTGTTAAAAATATGAAATAAATTTACGAAGGAAGGGTTAAAATATAACTCTTCCTTCTTATTTTATATATGTAAGATAAAAGAAAGGAGAAAGGAATATGGCAAGTAGTTTTTGGAATGGTGAATTTTATTTCAACAATGTATATTCTG
>OIGD01000318.1_pt1 | contig 61556 bp, 106 predicted proteins | sample 1582211 | NCBI WGS metagenome assembly OIGD01 (sample SAMN04414078, study PRJEB24778) | human gut metagenome | material: faecal | host: Homo sapiens
ACGATGCCTAATTTCATTTTTGATTTTACCTACCCAAAAACCCATTGTTTAAGGGATTTTTGCCTTTCTATTTTTGATTTATGTACCAATTCTGTACCAATTTGATTGGTTATACTATATTTTTGATTATTTTATATTACTTTGAGTGCTTCTGCTACTCTGTCCATTTCTAAGTTCTTTTGCTCGTCTGTTGTGTGAACGTAAAGGTTCATCGTGATACCTATGTTCGAGTGTCCTAGTATCGTCTGCAGGGTTTTCGGAGTCATACCGGCTTCAATACATCTTGTTGCGAATGTGTGCCTTAATACGTGCATTGAAAATCTCGGTATGCGTGCTCTGTCACACGCTTTGTAAATTCCGGTATCATATGTGCTGTTTTTCACCGGTGCTCCGGTCTTGCACAAAAACACTCTGTCTCTCCATTGAATGTCAATAAATTTGAATGAAGCATTTTTAGCTTTCTGCAATTTCAGCAGCGATACAGCCTCATCAGTGAGTGGAATTGTCCTATATCCCGATTTGCTCTTAGGCGGACCCTCTCTCCATTCACCTGTTGAATGCCTGTACTCTAAGCTCCTGACGATTTTGATTGTTTTGGCTTTGAAGTCTACATCTTCCCATTTAAGCCCCACAAGCTCACCTGTCCTTAATCCGGTCTGCAAGGCAAATCTGTATTGATACTCATATGATGTGCCTTTGATGGCTTCACAGAATTTTTTCTGATTTTCAATCGTCAATGCTTCTTTCTTTGAGGACTCCTTACCGATGTCGGATTTTACCATGCGGTTGCACGGATTTTTGGGAATAATCTCGCTTTGATATGCATAGTCAAGCATGTTGTATAGCGCTATGCGTGTCTGATATATCGTTGCCGTTCTGTAATCCTCGTCAGCCATATTAGTCATTATCTTTTGACAGTGGAGCGTATTAACCTCTCGCAGTATCTTATTTCCGATAACAGGCTTTATGTTGCGATTGTATCTCTCAGTGTAGTTTCTTAACGTGTTCGGTCTTACTGTGCGCTTCTTAACGCTTATCCAGTACTCAAACCATGCATCAACCAACATGTCAGACGGAAAGTCAGGGTTGCTGTGTTCATCAGTGTACTGCTCATCGGCAAGCCACTTTTTACACTCTTGTAGTTTTGCAAATAATTTCTGCACTCGCTTTCCATTCCTTGTCGTGTATCTGCCGACATAGTATTTGTCTTTTCTCTGACTAATGCCTCTGCCTAGTTCTTTACCTTTCAAGTCCTTTCCCATATTAAATTTTCGCTCCTTTCACTTATGGAAAAAGCCTTATGCAATTTATTATAATATCACATAAGGCTACATAAGTCCACATTTGATTATATCTCTATCGTCTCTGCGATATACTTTTCAAACTCTTTTCGCTTGATTAATCGTCTCTTTCCGACATACATAACAAATTGGCACCTTGGGTTGTTTGTTATTTCTCGGAGCTTGTTCACTCCGATGTTACTGTATTCCGCAGCTTCATCAATCGTTAGCGTTACTTTTTCCCATATTGGCACTTTGTTGATCATCGCCTGACTCCTTTCTATCTTTTCTTTAATGTCTGCCACTCTCCGGGAAGTGGTCGTTTTTGAAATTAATAGTCTCTGTGATACCTCTTCAAGGCTTTTGTCAGCAACTAGTAACTCAAAAACTTCCGCTTCCTCATTGGTGAAATTGGCATTTTTCAAAATTTCTTCAAGTTCCGGTCTAGTCAGCTTTGAAAACTTCATAGACCTATCTCCTATTCTTCGGTTTTGTTTGCACTGTGTATACAAGTATTCGAGTATCGGCATGAGGTATTGCACGGCTTGTTGTCCTCATATACGCATTGTCTTTCAATCGGCTCTATATCACTTATAGTTCTGCTGTTCATTTTATCATCACTTCCTTTTTATATTGCTCTGCCATATATTGTCCGTAGCTCATACCCTTACTCTTGGCAAGCTCGCAGATTTCCGCAAGTTTGTTTTTCTTGATAGGCTTTCTTTTAAGCCTTTTCTTTTCTCTGATTTTTCTTAATTCCGTAGCTCTCTGCTGTCTATGTGCTTCGCAACACGTATTTTGGTTAGCTGCGGTCGGTGTAAATATCTCGCTACAGACTACACATTTAATTGGTTTGTAGTGTTTCATTGTTATCTCCTTGCTTGATATTCAGATTTTTAAACATAGCACACATAACATCTACGACAATACTGTTTCCAAATTGCTTATATAGCTGCGTATTACTGTTGACTGCTGCCATTTTGTCAATATCTTCATCAGATACACCCATCAGCCGTCCGCACTCTCTAGGGGTTAGTTTTCTAATACGATATTGTGTGGCAATATGGCTATTCGCATATCCGTGTGTTCCGGCTTCGAGATTAGCCGATATGCCGTTATCAGAAATAACTGTGCCACATTGGGAACCGTTGCTTGATATTTGACCGACTTTTTGGATATTATTTTCATGCAATAAATTATCTTTCTGCACACTCGTTAAGCAATTACTTGTACCTTGCATATTCACCTCTAATCTCTGCTCTGTTAGACTTCCCGCAGTTCTATCTGACGGATTATCGGGATTTCTGCCACGCATAGCAACTATTTGACTTTCACACACCTTAATCTGTTGCGTACCTCCGCCCTCAACTGTTGTAATGTTGGGGCAAAGTGCATTTAGGTTCAAATATTAGATGAACTTCTTTGTCATACACATCTAAACCTTTTACATAATATCCTTGTACCCATTCTCCGTTATCAAGCCTTTTTGCCTTGGATAAATATCTATTTTCCATGTTCTCTCCTATTCTAATACCTTGATATTTCAATCTCACTATTCAATATGGTATTAAGTTCCTTACTAAGTAAATCAAGCTCTTGTTTCACCAATGATTGAGCTTCGCTTATCGCACTCATTACAGATGTACTATTTAATTTCCTGTCTACAATACATAGCTTTCGACAATTCATATATAACGTTTCCCCGCAACCGTAAATTGTGTGAATGCATATTTTTAATTTTTCATTTTCACTTCTGTAGCAAGTTCCTGTTTCAACCGGCTTTCCATATTTTGCATTACTTATATACTTCATATTCTCTCCTATTCTGCTTCTGATTGAAGCCAGTCAAGTGTGCATTTTTTACATATTTTTCTAATTTTATTGTTATCGAGTTCACTTTCACTAGCATAAGGGCACTCTTCCAAATCCATAGAATCAATGCAACCACTAAATAGTACACTCGCTAACTCTTCATCCGACATATTCCTTATTCTGTCGGCATTAGTCTGTCTGCCATCGCATCTGCGACAAGGCTCATTATCTCTTGAATTGCTGTTGTGCTGGCAGTTACAAGTGCTATTAATACTGCCATTCAATTCAGCCAATTTGTTATAATAGTATCTTATATACTCCTTACCATACATATTTACTGTCTTTTCAAACTCGTAAACAGCATTACATTCCGCAAGCTCTTTTATTTGTTTGCTACTACACATTATTCTCCACCTCTCAATTCTTTTAAATATTTCTTGTGCTCTTTTCTGAATTTCTTAGAATGTTTTTCAAGAATTTCATAAATGGCAATCTCATTGATTTGTGACTGTCCGAGTGGGTCTGAGACACACCAGCCGTCCGGTAACAAATACTCAATGATGAAGTGCCGGAATTCGGCATCACTCATGCCAACACCATACATGTTGTCTTTATCTTTTCTTGCTGAATATTTCTCTTTGAAAAACTCACTAATTGTCATTCTACACCTCTCAATTCTTTCAGTTTCGCTTCGGCTTCTGATTTTGTGAGGAATACTGAATTATTAAACCTATTCTCGGCAACTGATAACAATAAGAAAAACAAATCAACATTAGAAACCTCAACGATTCTTCCTTGCACAACATGATAAACTGTGTCCCCCACTTTGCAAGGCATTGTGCCACCTTTGGTAATGTCAGACCGAATTGATTAAATTTATACAACGTGTCGATTAAGTCCCTAAATTCTGCGATAAACTCTTTAATTTCCCTAACCGACAATTTAAACATCAGCTTAAGCGCCGTACACGCTAAAGCCATGTAGCTGTATGCCGTGTCATTTAAAAGCTGTCTTGTATCGTTTATCGTTAATGGATTATTTCTCTGATAAATCCTAATCAACTGTTGCATCGGGATTAAATTAATCTCTTTCTGTACATCAATGCCATATCTGACTTTCAAAAGTTCAGCAAGCGTTTCAGTTTTCATTTCATTTTCGCTCTGTGCCCTGTCAAGGTACTCATTTATGGTTCTTTCAAGCCTTACAATGCGCTTATTTCCAAATCCGTGGTGCAAATACAGTACATAGTAGCCTAAGTCCATAAAGTCTGTGAAAGACCGCCTTACGAGCTTTCTGCGGTTATTACTGCTTCTCAGCGTAACTTTTTCGGATTTTGTCCATGTAAAATCCGGCTCTTTGTGCTTTTTCTTTGGTTTCAGTTTGTTGCTCATATTTTTTCATTCTTTCTTCAAGTTCTCGTTTTGCCCTGATAAAACAGGCTTCTGTAGTTTCTTCTGTGACTTTTACAATCTCTTTACCACGCCACCGGATAGTTATTTTTGCTTCCTTGCTATTTGTTTTGTAGCACATTCGCAAGTCATATTTCCTTTGCAGTGGTCGGTAAAAATCGTAAAAATCTTTCAAGGAATCCATTGTGGACTCCTTTCTTTTATCTTCTGCCGTGCCAAGTTTGCCTTTTCGCAAGTTGCATTCTTAACGTTCTTCTGATAGTGCATTTCACAGACCTTATATCCGGGCTTTACAGGATTATCGCAGAAGAAACATAATCCTTGTTCATATCTGCCGGTTCTTTCAGGCATTTTAACGTGTGCTCTTCTCATTGTTTCCCGGCAAAATGTGCAAGTGGTATGCCCCGGGTCTGCTTTCCTTTTGCGACAGCGTGTGCATATGCCATTTTTCTTGTCTTTTTCGTATCGCGCTTTTCGCCATGCTTTTTGTCGCTCATTGTATTTTTCAACATCATTAGCACGTATCTTTGACATGGATTCGGCTGATTTCGCCCTACACTCAATACAGCTTTTTTCGTCACCATACAGCAAGTTCTTGCCACATCTAGGGCAAACACCAACTGCCTGTAATTTTTTATAAAGCTCTCTGCCATATGCTGTGCGTTTGCTGTTACATGCCGTGCAAACCACACCTTCTCTATCAAGTGGTTTTCCACAAAGCACACAAAGGTTACTGGCTTTTCGTACTTCATATCTTTGCCTTGAATACTTGTCTTTTATCATTTTTCGCTAGGAGTAAAGCCGGCTTTAATTGTGCGCACAAACCTCTTTTCCTCCTATCTTTTCATCTGCTCGATACGTTCCTTAATTTCTTTTGGCATTGGAATGCCTTTAATTGGCTTATTTTGGCTTTTATTATCTTCAAGCGATAATTTTATCGTCTGTTGATTTTTAGAGCCGATTTGAGCCGAATACGAGCTTCTATTAGTACTTTCAATTAATGCCTGTATATCCTTTGGCATTTTTTGATATTCCTTTGCTCGATTAACAACTACCCTATAAGTTCTCATAAAGTTCGACTGTACTACGTTTTCAATACTCTTGCTGTCCGTCAGTGCCCAGTTTCTAAGATTATCAGGACTCCCGACAGCCTTTTGTACGAGTGGTGGTAGCTTGTTAAATTCTTCAACTGCACCATAATAGCCATTTCGCAGTGCCCTGCTAACAAGGAACCATGCTTCCATTTCGTTAAGCTCCTGTGGGGATTGAACCTCATGCAGTTTGTTAATTAACTGTCCGATGCTCGGTGCAAAACCGCTTGTATCGGAATGCACGTAAGCTTTCAATGCTGTAGATATTTGGCTGTAACTGTATTCTTCCAACATCATATTCCACACATCTACAGTCTCGGATAAATTGCTCGGCTTGTAATTGGGGTAGCAATCACACATTATGCGGATAATTTTAATTGTCTCGTCTCTTGTCAAGAATCGCCACCCACCTTTAGATGTTCTGCAATTTCCAATGCAATTTCTTGTATCTTAATCAAAATACCTATTATTGCAAAATCTTCGCTATCATATCTATTTTTTATTTCTTCGATTTTATCAAAAATCAGTTTTGATTCTCTGCTTATACCTTCTTGATACCAAAAATCTGCAATTTGCCCTTGATTATTTCGCATTTCTTTCAGTTCTTCTAGCCACTCTGCAATCTTCTCATGGTATTCAGGATATAATTTATGATTTCTTTCACATTCTATTGCTTCATCAATCGTCATATCAATCACGCTCCTTATATGGTTCTGGTAATGGTTGCCAAGCGATAACTTTATAAGATACAGGTTCATAATTGTATGAATGCCACAATCCGTCACTTCCGTATACTGCATCATATACAGCAGATTTTTCAAAATCTTTATCTTTCCAAATAGCTGATACTAAATATCTTTTTCCTGCTTCCGGCAACCTCTCACTGCAAGGAATCCAACCATCATTGTGTTCTTTTCTCAATTTGATAAACCTATCTGCTTCGTATTGTCTACCACGGATATATGCTTTTTCTAAAGCGCATGATTGTTGTACTACTGTTTGCCATGCTTTAGTTACATCAACTCCATAATCAACCATATTTTTAGCATACATTTCAGCAAGATTATGTTTCATATCTCCCTTGTCAACTGAATAGGCGGTAGGCATTGCTTTTATATTCTTAAATAGTTCTGCTCCAAATCCACCTAAGAAATCATTTTTATCGGTTGCCATACTATGTTTTTCAAATACTTGGTACAGTAAGTCTATTGTTTCACTTTTGCTGATTAAATCACTCATTCTTCATCACTCCTTTACACATTATCCCAATCAATAGCACCTTTGTTAGCTGAATGTGGCTCATTATCTTTCAGCGCAAACAGTCCTTGCCAACAATGGTCTACTGACTGATTAAGAATTTTAACTGCCAAATCGTTATCGCCCTTTGAAAGTCTCTCAATAGTGTTCATAGCTCGGTGTAATGCCATGTCGGTGCATATTGGCTTCTTGATTTTCTTTCGCATTGTCAGATATTCCTGAAAAGCACTCTCTAGCATTGCATCATCAGGATAGTAGACAGTTTTCTTTTTAGATATTGATTTATCAATATCCTTTTCTTTTATATCCTCATCTTTACTATCCTTAACTATACTATTCTTATCTATACTTACCTTACCTATACTTTCCTTACCTACGGATACATCTTGTATACATTTTGTATCCATTTTGTTTACATCAAGCGTATATGCCTTATTTTTCTTTAACCCCAACATTGATTTTTCTTCAACATAATCAGTAGGTCTGTATCTGTCAGCCTGTATGTAATTGTGCATTTTCCAATGCTTAATCACAATTACACCACTTTCAAATAAGAGCACAAACGACTTTGCAAGCAATAGTTTAAAATCATCATCGGAAGCGCCACACATTCGCTGTATTTTCTTAGGATTATTAACAAATCCATCATCGTCAGCATTCATGGATAGGTGAAAGTAAAGCATTTGAGTACTGCTCGGCATATCGAGAAAAGCGTCACTTTCAGTTATTTTCTTAGCAAACATTCTACGTTCTGCCATTTTTAATCTCCTATTTTCTTCAAGTTTCGGTTGATATATTTTAATCTTTTTCCTCGTGGTTTATATTGTTATATCTTTTTCTCAATGTGTTCTGCACCTTGTTAATACCCTTGAAACCACTGACAATAAAAGCTATCTCTGCTCTATTTTCCGTTGCCCTTGTTTCCGCTTCCATATCACGCAGTCCGTACTCTGCCTGAATAATTTCATTTGCAGTAATTCTTTTCAGAATTTCTTCACATTTCTTCTTGCTTAAAATCTTCATTCTGCTTCGCTCTTTTCAGCCGTTCGGCTATCTCTTCAATCTCTTCTTCTTCCAAGATTGTAAAGGCATATTTTTCTTTAATGAATTTTATAGTGTCATCAACACCCTTGTTATAATTATCAAGCCTAGCATTTCTATATTTCAATATCTCATTATTCAAAGTTTCTTCGCCCCAATCTCCGCTATCAAACCATTCAACAGCTTTAAATACAGGACTAAGTGCTTCAAAAAGTGTTTCTATTCGTATACTTGCCGACTTGATATACTCAACTAGTCTCTGTGTATCTTTAGCCACATCTTTAAAACCTGCACTATTCAATCTATCAACCATATCTTGCAATAATTCTGTTGACGAACCATTCATAAGCTCGTCAATATCTTTGCAAAACAAATAATTCCAACTTCCACCGCTCATTCCGAATCACCTACTTTCTTTGAGTTTTAGTTAATTAAACCCTTTATATGCTTTTTGGCTCTTTCAAATATCTTATCGTGAATGTAGCTCTTGATATCGTTGTAACAATCTTCGCATAAGTCACTTATCACTGTCTTTTCATTAACATCGGGATAGTCTCTTTTTGCGTAATCGCTAGGGTAAATATCAAAACCTGTTATTTGATAACAATCGCTACAAAATTTGCCACAAATATCACATCTGTACGCTTTCCTCATTCTGAATCACCCACTTTCAATATCTCAAAAGGTTTACCTTTATCTAACGTTAATTCTGTTCCGTCAATGTTACCATTCAACTTGTTTTGGCAGTGACACAATAGTCCTTCAAGGTCACAAATTCTGCCCGCTCTGTATTCACTGCGAATAAAATCCAAAACCCTATTTACGCTTTCTATCCTGTATTCAAGCTTATATTCCCTACAACTTTCAAAACATTGACGGGCAATGTTTTTGTATTGTTCTCCCTCTGCGTATTTTTCTTTCGCCTTGTTTAAATATTCTTCCGCTTTTGTCATTCACTTTCACCCACTTTCATAAATACAATCCAATGCGTATCTGCTCTTTTGTTCCCAAATATAGGCTTTCTGCTAAAACATTTTAAAACTTCCGATAATTTTATTTGCTGTTCGTTCCATTTAAAAATCAATGTTCCGCATGGTTTCAGAACTCTCATACATTCATCGAATCCTTGTTTTAAATCCTGTGGCCAAGTATCAGATAGCTTTCCGTATTTCTTGGCCAACCAAGATTTTTCACCAACTTTTAACAAATGCGGTGGGTCAAAAACAACCATGGAAAACGTATTATCATCAAATGGAATGTTCCGAAAATCTGCTACTATATCCGGCTTTATTTTTAATTTACGGCCATCACAAAGAGTATCTTCTAACTCTCTACAATCCATAAAGCATACATTAGGATTTTCTTTATCAAAATAAAACATCTTACTTCCACAGCAAACATCTAATATAGGCTTATTCAATCGCTTTCACCCTCCTTTAATAAATCCATAAACTTCTCATACTGTTTCTGCGATACCTTATTATGTTCTTTTTCCGGCTTTAAGCAGATTATAAGATGTTTTTCTGCGATAGAGGATAATTCCCTCGCTAACACCTTTTTGCCTTGTTGTATGCCGTCTCTGTAGCCTTTAGAGGGCTTAAATTCATTTATCTTTTCTTTGCCCTCTCCTTGACCGCCAGCGGTTTTGTTATATCTGCACTGATAACCTCTTTTTGTGTATTCCAAAATCCAATATTGCTCCATTTCGTCAAGCTTATCTTTTGGATAGTACATAACATTCAACTTCCAGCCATAAGGATTTTTTTCACTATAAAATCCTCTTTTCTTGATTGATAAATCTATATGCTGATAGCCTGTCAAGTGCGATATACTACGTTCTAAGCAATCTACGCTTTGACCGATATAAAAGTACGATATTCCGTTTTCATCGGTCCTAGTGTAAAAATAAATGCCACTCTCACGCTTCATATCAGGGCAAACTTCTAATATCCGCTTTCTGTTTTTGCTTTTGATTGCATATATTTGTCGCATATTACTCAATCGGTTCACACTCCTATTCCTTTACAAAATAAAATGTAATGCACAAAATAAAACATCTAAAAATCCAAATAAGATTGACAATACAAGCCATACAATGTCTTTCTTGATATTAAACTTGTCGCATTTTAACGCAAAAATCCAACTTAAAACCATAAATACAAACGCTAGTAATAAAAACACGGTATCATTCCTTTCTTTATATGAAATCGGTTATGCTCATCTGGTTATCTTTCTCAAACACAAGCATTTCTTTCTTTGCAATTTCAAAATAATGTGGGTCTAATTCAATTCCGATAAATTTTCTATCTGCTTTTATACAAGCAATTCCTGTGCTTCCTATCCCCATAAAAGGGTCTAAAACAACTTGCCCTTTATCCGAAGAATTTTCAATCAATATTTTCATTAGTTCAGCAGGTTTTTCTGTGTCATGTAGATTATTCCCACTTGCATCCTTTTTCTTTTTATTTGGGATAGACAATATATCACTTGTTCCGCAGTTGTTTATTTTTACTCCTTTTCCTTTTCGGAAAAACAAAATGTATTCAAATTGTGACATATAATACTGACCCATTATTTTGTTTCCCTTATCCCATATCAACGATTTAATAAAATGGAATCCATAAGTTTTAAGCCCTTGCTCTTTTTCCTTATCGGTTCTTAAATCAGTAAAAGCGTTTAGCATGTGTATAAGATTGACATGATTAGTCATAACATAACAATGACTACCATCTTTAAGTATTCTGTAAAACTCTGATGCATATTCCGAGCAGTCAATGTTATTGTGCGTAAATACTATTCCTTTTTTATTTATTTCCTTTTGCAACATTCCACCACTGTTTCCAGCACTTCCTCTCGATGTTGTTGGATATGGTGGGTCTGTCGCTATTAAGTCAATGCTTTCGTTTGGAATCTTCTTAATAATGTTTAAGCAATCATCATTGAAAATATTTACATTCCTCTGTTCCATTTTTCGATCGGAGTAAAACCAGTTTTAATGTGCGCACAAACCTCTTGCTCCTTTCATAATATTTAATTGTTTTGTTATCTTTAGTGAATTAGTTAAATGGTAATTCCTCGTCAATACCATCAGGAATTGACATGAAGGAATCTGAATCAGCACTCGGACTGTTTCTACCTATAATTCCATTACTATTGTTCTGTTGATTGGCACGGCTTTCACAAAATTCGTGTCTTTCAACTACGCAATCATTAGTGTAGATTTTTCGTCCATCCTTGTTAGTGTAGTTGCCTGTCTGCCATCTGCCCTCAACGATAATCTTAGTTCCTTGGTGCAAATACTTCTCTGCAAATTCTCCATTCTTGCCAAATGCGATACAGCTAATAAAGTCTGCTGCCTGTTCGCCCTCTTTCTTAAAAGTTCTGTCAACAGCTAATGTATACCTTGCTACCGCCATACTTCCGTTTGCTGTCTGTGAATATCTAACATCAGCATCCCTAACAACTCTCCCCGAAATTATCACTTTATTCATATTTTTTCCTCTTGCTTTCTGAAATTCGTTTTCTAGTTTCTTCACTTCTTTTTTGCCCTGTATGATGATATATTGTGTGTGCTGAATTTGTCATCATACATAAATTTTCAATTCTGTTATCATTTTTTATCCCGTTCAAATGATGTATGCAACAATTTCGTGGCACTTCTATTCCTGTGGCTTTTTCATAAACTACGATATGTTCCATAACGTACCCGCCTTTATCTGCTCTTTTATGTTCCGGCATTAATATTTGTATATATCCTTTGCTTGTTCTCCTAACACCGCCATTCCAATTACTAGCATTTTTACCACTTTTAGCCTTTGACCTGTTCAAAAACTTAATTTCTTCATCTCTCTTTAAGTTAAGCGAATAAGCTTTTTTATAGATTGCCAAAAATGTTTTATTAGGAAATAAGGCGATTAATTCATCATTTGTTGAGCAAGAATATTTATCTTTTAATAAAAGAACTTCCTCCTCACTCCATTTGAAATTCATAGTCATTATCTCCTTTCTAAAAAGGGCACTCATTAGGATTAGCAAGTAACCATTCCTTATTGCGCTCCGCAACATCCACATTCGCCCCACAAGCGACTTTTTTCATCTTCTCGATAAAACTATCACTATCAGAATTTTCACTTGATAAATGGCACATAATGACGTTCTGCAAGCTGTCTGAATAATTTGCTTTAACAAAATCGCAAGCTGTGTCAATACTTAAGTGACCTCTGAAAACGTGATTAGCTTTGCCTGTGTTATCCCTGTCAATTAAATCCTTGTCATAATTCACACCTAAGAGAATGTGGTTTATATCTCTAAACCTCCACTTGACAACCTCACAATCCGTTATGTAAAGCATTTTCCCCATTTCGGGGTGTGTAATCAGAAATCCGAATATCGGACAAGGTTCGCCGTTTGCGTCTGTATGTGTCCAACTTCCGTCTATTGTTGTTAAATCAAAGGGTTTTACTGTAAATCCACCCATATTCATTGACATATAATCAATCTTCAAATATGGTGCATAAATCGGTATTCCTATAGCCTTAAAATTGTTTACTGACTTGCTGTGGTCAAGGTGTTTATGGGTGCATAACACACCCACAACATCTTTAATGTTCCAATCTAAGCCTTTTTTAATCTCCTTAATCGGTATCCCACAATCAAGGATAAGTGTTTCTCCACTGTTGGAAGTTAGCAGATAGCAATTTCCGGCTGACGATGAGCCTAAACATTTAAGTTTCATTTGCTTATCCTCATAAGCGCTGGATTAACAACACCTTTTCCGTCATAGTCATACTCTTTATTGTGCCATTTTCTCAAATACTCTCCGTATTCCCAGCACTGCGAAAGAATACTAACTGCACAGCCGTACATAAATCCTGTTATGCCCTCTGTGTCTGCTTCACGGCTCAATCTGTCTGCATTATCAACAAAGCACTTCATAACATCATTGCTCTTGTCAATTTCTGCTTCTAACAGTTCAGCCCACCTTTCAGCATAAGTGAAGCAAGCTCTGCTGTATCCGTCACTATTCTTGTCATACCAATCCTTGTATTCTTTTTCTTTACCTTTAATAATCTTCATATACAACCTCCGCAACAGCCATAAGGCACATTAATAGTAAATACCTCGTCTATTTCGCTTGCATACTTGCGGTATTCTTCGGGTATTTCAGATACATCTATTTGCCATTCTCTTTTATAGGCTTCATAATTTCTAATATATCCGCCGGAGTGCCAAAATATAGGATATACACCTTTACGTTTATTCATTTTGTTGTCATACATACTCCCGAATATTACTTTTTCTCCGTCAATTTCGAGTGTCAAATCTCCATAACATAAATTGGGATACTTGCCTGTGTAGCTTATGAATTTGACATGTTCGGTTACACTTTCTTTATTTGAATTGATTAGCATACTCACACCTCGATTTCATCATCCTGTGGGAACTGAAAGTACTCTGCTGTAGCTTTCCAAAATTGTTCCTCACTCAAAATACTCTGCACTTCTTCAAAACGCTTTGAACTGGCTGTGCAATGATAAAACACATTATTTTCATACACTTTTCTAAGCATTTCCATAGCCTTATACGATTTCTCCTTGGAAGAGTACTCGCCTAATACGTATTTCTCTCCATTGTATAGTGCTATAACGCTCTCCATTGCGTGACACACAACTAACTGCTCATAAGGCAAATCAACATTGCCATGCTGTGAAATTACTCTCATATCAGTCCTCCTCGCTCTGCATGAATGGCGGCAGCTCCTCTGACCGCTTGTCGGCTGTGTCGGTCGGCTCTACATCAATTATGTTGTCCTCGTCAAAATCTACTGTGTTTGCATTCTGCTCAATATCGTAGGCAACATCTTGTTCGAGCATTTCTTCGTGGCTGATTTCCTCGTAATCATCTTCTTTACCAAAACCGCTATGAGTATTGTTGATAGCTTTGAGAAGTCTATTTTTAACAGTTTTCATAGCCATTTGGTCTGCGAATTTCTGATGAACTCCGTTTCCGGTCTCCTTATATCCGTATCCCTGTTTCCAAGCGGTCTTTATCTGCGCCATAGTCATAACTTCTGTAATCTTCTCACCATTTCCCATAATCGCTACCGCATAAGCACCAACAATCTTGTCATTGTCGATATTCTCAAAGCTCTGTTCGTGGCAATCAATAATTGTCTTTGCATCCTCCTTGTGGTACTTGAATACATCCCCTTTATAAATAACTGATGCATTAATGTCTTTAAGCCCATATCTTCTAGCAAGACAAGTTGCGCCATAAACAGACGGCTGACAGCTTAATTTGCCCGCATAAGCGACAGGGTAACACTGCTTCTTTCTTATTGATAATCCGTCTGTTACCATTTCAATAAGTGCATTTTCGATACTTGCCCTTGTGCAGCTCTGTAATACAGGCTTCTTATTCATATCCTGTGTGTCCTGTAAGATAAGCATTGCCGACATAAGCTCATTTGTATAGTTGTAATCTTTAGGAAATGTTAAGCCGAATTTCTCTTTCTGCTTAATTTTTACAACCATTCCCTCTGTAAAATCTTTTGCTACAAGCTCTCTGCTTTCAGCTTCTTTCTTTTCCGCAACTGCTGTATTCTCTGCCATAATTAATCCTCCTAAATCTCATTGAAAACCTGAACCGCAAACAGTTCATTAGGTGTCTGCTTGAATAAAACTCCGTCAGATATAACTGTATACATATATCCGTCATACTTAAGCTCCACGGTATGTTTCTTACCGCCCATGTAATAATTTCTTTTCTTGATGCTCATTTCTATACCTCCTATAATCCAAGTAACTTTTTGAGTTCTTCTTTCATTCTCTCGGTTTCTTCTCTCATTTTCTTGGCTTCGTCGCTTAACTGCTCCCTGCTTTTATCAGCAAGTCTAATTACCATTTTGTACTCTTCCTCTGAAAGTTCCTCTTTGAGCGCATGTAAAACAGTAACCGCCTCTGCTATAATATTGTTTTTTGTACCTCTAAATGTAACTTCTCCGTTTTTTGCTTTAATCATTTCTATGCCTCCATATTTTCAATCACAAGCTCTTTGTCCTGTGTATGCTTTAACATAATCAATTGGTTATCAATCTGTGGTATTCTCCAATCGTCAACGCTCTCTGTATCATCAATAATAATTGGAAAATTAACGTTTGCCACTTTCTGAAAAGCCCGGCACACGTCAACCTCAACTAACACTCTTGCACCATGATTGAGATTTCTTGCATATGCTTCTCCATTGTAAACAAAGTCGCAGCACTCCTCGGTATCGCCATTTAAGAGCGGTCTGAAAAGCTTTGCTGTAGCAAAATTCAGATACTTATTAACGTCAGCCTGTAAGAGTTCGTTTTTCTTACGTGTAAACTCTTTCAGCAAATCAAGTTTTCTCTCCCAATCAGCTATCTCTTGATTGAGGTCTTTTCTCTTATCTTCAAGGTCTGCTATGCTATCGTCTATACGCTTGTTGTTTGCCACACCAAGCTCAATCCTCGCATTAGTCGATGACGCTTGCCTTAACAGTTCGTTTCGCTCGTTTTTGAGCTTTCTGATAAGCTCCGATGTATCATTTTCATCGGCAAGGGCTTTCTCTTTTTCCTCGATTGTAGCCTTAAGTGCCTGATACTCACTGTTACCTGTCATGTCAACATCAGTAGGCACCATTCCAAGCTCTTTAGCGATGTTATCACGTTCAAACTCGTCAGCAACAGTATCACGCTTTTCTGTCAGCTCCTTGAGTTCTGCTTCAAGGTCAGCTATTTCTTTCTTCTTGTCCTCAATAGCCTGTTTAAGTTTCTTGCTGACACTTAATAATGAATTGCCCTTATCCTCAAGCTCTTTAAGCTTCTTCAATTTTTTATCACTAAAATCAGTTCTCAAACTCTCTATTGTATCTTCCGGCAATCTCTGACCGCACATCGGACAATTAACACTGCTTTCATCAAAGGAAAGCGCCTTTGCTTTTTTCCAATCAGCACGTACCTTTGCTAAGTCTCTTGCGCAATCTTCACTCTCTCTTTCAGAGGTTTTAATGCTAGTCTTTCCGGCTCTTATCATTGACTCTGTTTTGCGGATTGAAACATCGAAGCCGTCAATCTGTAACTGTAGTTCCATGCGCTTTTTCTGATTGTCAGCATTAGCTTTTCTTTCCATGTCTGAAAGCTCAAATTTAAGGTTCATAATGTCCTCTGTAGCTTTCTGCTTGTCCTCTAAAATCTTATTGTAGTCGGATAGCTTATCTTCAATTTCCTTAAGCTGTGGCTCATAGGTTTTCTTTTGCAATTCAAGCTCTGCGAGGTCTGTATACTCATTGGTAGAATGAATTGTATCAATCCTTGTTGAGATTTCGTCTCTTTCCTTAACAAGTCCTTTACTGCCATTCCTACCGCCTGTGCCGTTTAGCTTGCCACGGCATACTTTTTTGAGCTGGTCTACATCCCCATCGTCAAACATCGGCTTAAGCTCGGCAAATTGCGGAAACATATCGCAGATTTCTTCATCGGTACGTGTACCGAAATAGCTTGCAAGTGCTAATCTCTGCTCTGCCTGTGACTTGTTGAGCAACGTCATGGCATTTAAGCAAAGTGGCAATACTCCAAGTTCCGCCATGTTGTCATTGATGTACTGATTGTAGTCTGCCATTTTATACGGCACATCATTGATTGAATAATCAGTAACACTTCCTGTAATCTCACCCTTTTTATTGCGTTTCTGCCTCGTAACTTTTTTCAGAGTCTTTGCTTTTCCGTCAATCTCAAAGGTAACAGCTCTTACAATGTCAACATCGTCAATCTCGACTCCGTTTTCATCATGTGGTCTTATGCCTGTAATCTCTCTGTCATTCTCATCGTGACAATTCAGCACATCAAGAATAATTCTCTTAACTGTCGATTTGCCGACTTCATTCTGACCGGACAACACAGTTTTCGTTGAAAAATCTGCGTCTAATGTGTTTTTGCCATAGAATTTACAAAAATTCTGCGCAAATACATGTGTAATCTTCATTGCGTTTCCTCTCTTTCTATTTGTTTATGGTTTTTAAAATCAAATTTCCGTGTAGGCTTGATTTCTTAACTACTCTTAAGTATGAGTCCGACTCCGATACAAAAAGCCACTCACTCGGCACGTAATGAGCCTTATTGAGCAATAGCTTCTCCTCTCTTGTTAATGGCTTCAATCGGTATCTTGTATCACCCAGCCTAATCCTTCTTACATTGTCGCTCATTTAGCTTCTCCATTTCTTTATCTAATAACGCTTGAAAGTCAAATGATTTGTTTTTGTGCCGTTTAGCTCGATATAGTTCTTGTAGGTAATCGTTAGCACTCTGACGTTTCAATTGACTACCAATCGCAGTAGATGTCAAGATTTCCATTTCCGCTCCCTTCGTCATATACAATTCCTTGTATGCCGACAGGAGTATCAACCACAACTCCATGTGGTAAATCATCACTTGCAATTACTACATACTCGTTTTCATCAACTACAAGCCCATGCTCATTTAAATGTCTGCCCGGAATATTCAAACCGCCTCCAGGTAACACTCTCTGTGAGTACCACGTATAAGTGTAATTGCCATATCTGACTCGTCCTAGTTTCCTAAATCGGCTACAACTGTATTTCTTACGGCAAGTTGGAACTGTTGGCTCTTCATAGGTCTGTTCAACTACAACCGGCTCATTCTGAACTACTGTCGGCTCAATCTTCCCTAGCATTACGCTATTTAAATAGGAAGTAACACCGGCTGTCAGCTCAACTTTGCTATCTGCTTTCGCTGCTATTGGCTTTAAGGTCATAGTTCCAATTATTAAAGTCGATAACATCAATATCCTTTTTCTTCTCATGCGGTTCGCCCTCCTCTATGAGACATATTGCAATCAGTATCAGCCAAAAGACTGTTACGATTGCCCCAACGATAATACTCGCTGTCTTAATTCCGTATGCCACCGATAATCCAAGGAAAAATGCAAATGCTAATGCTCCGAAAATCGAATAGCCACAGCCGGTGTAAAACTTTTCTTTTAAAGTTCTTTTTCTCATACAATCACCTCACTATGCAAAGCTCTGTTGAGCGTTTGCGTCATGAATAAGCTCATCAAGATACTTAGGCACGACATAGCAATCAATGAACTCATGCACATCGTCTATATATTTCCTCTTGATACTCTTATAAGTAGATACGCAACCATACTCACGCTTTAACTGTGTCCATATATCAGAAAAAGTCTTATGTCTGATACTATTATCCCTGTATGCTTCGCTCTGCTTGCCACCAAGGATATTTACAACTCTGCGCTTAACATGCTGTTGTATCTCGTCAATATCGCAACTGTAAAGTGGTACATTTTCCTTAAGCTCGCTCACATCATCTTTGATGTCGTTTACTTTCTGCTCTAATTCTGTGTAGCCCTGTGCCAAAAGCTGTATCTGACCGCCTGTTGTCTTTGGCATACCATAACTGCCTGTTTTTCTGATTGACGGAAGTACCTCATCCATTACCCACCGCTCAAATTTCTCTGCGCTAGGCAATTTTGATTTCATAATGAGTCGGTATAAATCTCCCTCATTTATGTATGACATAGATTGCACTCCACTAGATGTAGGGGTGTCGCGTTTCACGACTCCCTTGCAATGCCTAGAAACTGCATCTCTCGGTGTCGCATACCCAAGTGCGGTTGCCACATCTGTTGCTACAAAATATGGCTTTCCGTCAATTTCTATCATTCGGACTTCTCCAAACTCTTCATTATTGAAAATTTGTAAATCGTTCATGTTTTCTCCTTTCTGTGGTATAATCTCCCTATCTTTTAATAAGGAGGTGGGTCGCTTATGATTCTTACCGGTTTCTGCAATAAGCAGAACAAGGATTATCAAGTTGAGATTAAAATGATAGATACTTCCGACTTAGAAAAACAAAGTCTTGAGAATGGTCGGTTGGTCTGTCAATATGCAATGTCGTTTGGTTGTTGTCGCAATCCTAAACAATGCTCTATTCTTCAAAATCTCAACAAATAGTTCCTATTGGCTCTCTGAAACATGAGAGCCAAAATGAGCCTCATATCCATCTTTAAATCTGATACTCTCAATATTGCCTACATATTTTTGATTCAACTGTAGTGTTCGCAAGTCCGTGGCAATATCAAATGCATTTAGGTCAATTGTTAGTACGGGAAATCCAGCTTTGTCTTGTTTCAATTCATAGCTTCTCACTCCGTCTATTTTGTGACCATCAATGCAGATTTCTGTAAAAATCTTTTCGCCCTCAACCTGTCTGATTTCGATTTTCGACATTCCTACTCCTTTCCCTCTAAAGTCTTTGGCTCCAAAAACTTATCCGCACCAACTGATAACGCTCCGCAGATTAGCTCATACTCGTTGAAGTCTAATCTTCTGTTGCCATTGAGTGATAAATTCAACTTCTGAACAGGAATACCTGTCTTGCTGGCAACAAAAGTCTGTGTAATGCCGTTATCCTCTAAGTAAGTTTTGATTTTCTGTCCTACGCACATATTCTTTTCTCCTTTCTGCTTTGTTTCGGTTTTACCGAACAACTGTATTATAGTTTCGGTTTATCCGAATGTCAAGAACTTTTTTCGGTTTATCCGAAATTTTTTTCTTGACTACCCGAAACTTTTATACTATTATCAATATTAGAAAGGAGGTATTCATATATGACTTTTGGCGAGAAAATAAAAACTGCAAGGATTTCTAAACACTACACTCAAAGACAACTTGCAGAATTAATAAATGCAAAGCATAATTCAATTAGTGATTGGGAAAAAGATAAGTCCAAGCCTGACATGGACACAGTAGAATTGATATGTGGTGTGCTTGATTTAAGCCCCGGATATTTAATGGACAGTATAAAGACATCTGCCCCAAGCTCCGAGCTATCAGACACATATACCGAGCTTATAGAGTTATACTCAAAGCTATCAGAAGATAGTCAAAAAGCTATAATGCAGATTTTGAGAAATTTAAAATAAGGGGGATTTATTATGTATGTAATACTTTTAGTGATTATGCTTGTGGGATTGATTGTTTTACTTGAAAAATTAGCAGATATAGATAGTAGTAATAATGGAAATACCACGTATAATGAACAAGGACAGAAGTGTTGTCCATATTGTGGCTCGACACATTTTCAATATGCCGGTCAACAAATTTATGGTTCTCGCCCCGAAAAGACGAAAACTAGGTACACAGCAAATCTAAATCCGCTCCGACCTTTTACACTTGTTAATAAAAAAGAAAAGGTTGTGAAAAAGGCAAGAAGCGGATATGCCGTTGACGAGTTTATCTGTTTGAATTGTGGTAATCGTTTCAGATAAATGCTTTGCAGAGGTAGGTTTTTCCTACCTCTATTTTTTATCCCCACCGCTTAATTGCCGACTTTATGAAGCCTAGCAAAAAGTCGAGTAGTTTTTCATTTTCAATGCTATCAATTAATTCCTTTATTTCTTCCTTATATTCCATACAATACTACCTCCGATACATCAATTATAGAACATTTGTTCTTAAACGTCAATAAGGACGGCAGAAAAATCCACCGTCCTACCGAAACTTGAAGAGTTCTCTTATTTGAGAACATCATCACTGTAGCACTTTAAAGTGTTTTATTTTGTCGAATATTGACAATATGGACTGTAAAGAATAGAATAGCAAAAAAGAACTACAAAAGGAGATGTTAATATGGCAAAAACAAATAAATGCGATTCCTACGTCATCAATGGTCAAAAAATCAATGTTAATGATATAATCAAACATTATAATGGCAACTTAGGCATGGCTTGCAATGAAATATCGCAAAGGACTTTGGTTTCATTTGAAACAGCCAAATATTATGTAGAGCTGTGCCAAAAAGATGAGCCATTCGTTAAGCAAAATTCAACGGCAAGCTTCACAAGTGGCATTCTCATAGCCGTTCCGCTTATAATGTTTATTGCAACAAAAATAGGATTCTTTCCGGTGAACAATGACCTTTTTATTGCTATGTTTGGCTTAATTTTTGTGTGTTGCTCTATTGCTTCAATTATTCTCGGAATAATTGATTTAGCATCTAAGAATGAAATTCCACGCAATCATGGCGGTTCTATCTTTGGCATTGTTGCTTCTGCGCTGATGTGGCTTGATTTTATTTTTCATTGAACTATGGAGAGGTTTCCCTCTCCTTTTTTATTCTAATTGTGAAGTAATGTACTCATATTCCTCTTGCGATATTTTACCGCTTGCTACCCTGTCGAGTAGTTCTTCTTTGGTTACTCTGTCACTCTCATATAGCCTTTTAAGGCTTTCGACTAAAATTCTCATATTAAAGCACCCCCTCATCCATTAACTGCCTTGTATAGTTGTCTATTGCTTCCTCGTCAGAGTGCTCGTTAATCTCTTTTGCCTGTTCCATAGCAATAAGATACTGCGAGTATTCTTCCTGTGTCAGCTCGCGCTCCTCGTACTCCCAGTGCTTAGGCTTGTAAGTAAAATCGTCCTCACTCCCTGTTGCTTCAACCGATTTAATGTTTTTTCGCTGATAAACGATATTCGGAGAAGATGTTGTGTCAATGTCAAGCGGCTTGTCCGATTGCATACTCTCTACGAGCTTGTATTCTGTCATATTCAATACACCTTGCCTTTCTGTCTACTGTTGAAATTTTGTGTTTTAGTTTTCCGAAATCTATAAATGGTTTAATATGTTCCCTGTAATAATCGTAAATATCGCAATTTTTAATCCACGCAAGAGCAGAAACCATTTGTTTTGAGTCAAATATTGTAACCTTTGTTTTTTGCCATATTCTAACTGCCTTAGCTCTTATTTTCTTAAGGATTGTTTTTCTTAAGGTAGTTCTATTCCTATAGAATTTATATCCCATAAAATCAAGTGGTCTGCCATATGTTGCTGGCTTTCCGTTCTTGCCGACATATGGATTTCGGGGCAAATAGTGAAAACGAAATATCTGCCAGTTCACCTTGACTATCAGCCCTAATTCTGCAAGCCTGTTGTCAATCACGGCTTTTACCTGGTGCAATTTCTTTTTGCTTGCGCAAAATATAGCCATATCGTCAACATAGCGTGCATATTTCAGTTCGATACCGAGTGATTTGATTTCATGGTCAAGCTCACTTAAATACCAGTTAGCAAACCATACAGAGGTATAAAAGCCAAGTGGTAAGCCATTCGGCACGCAGTATATAACATTTTCAACAATCCGCATGAATTTAAAATCTTTGATTTTAGATTTAAGCTTTTCAATTAATTTATCCTGTGGAATACTAGCGTAAAATTGCTTCACATCAAGCTTATAACAATATTTAATGGTCTTACCGCCTTGCCTTATCCATTTGCATATACATTTCTTGCCATACGCACCGCCACGCTTAGGAACCGAGCCATAACTATGCTCATACATTCCCTTGTTAAACATGGGCTTAAGCACGTTTACTATCATGTGATGTACTATTGACTCCATAACTGTCGGTATTACTATCTTACGTTTCTTTCGTGATATTCCGTCATATATTTCTTTGGGCTTATGCTCAAAAGGTGTGAAGTTAATCGCATATTCTCTAATTTTGGGTATGTATGTATCAAGGTCTGCTAAAATTTTCCTAACCTTGTTTCTTCTCTTTTTACCCTTAGAGAAATTCTTAATTGCAAGTATTATATTTTCGTCTGAAATAAATTCAGCATATAGATTTCTGTATGTTCTCATACGTATTCTCTTCCTATCCTCTCTACCACGTTCGACCATATCCTACTACTAGCAGTAGCTTGCATCGAGTTAATTTTTACCAAGGGGTACGGAATTTAGTCTGCATTCATTTTATTCCATGAATGATAGGTACAGAAGCCCCGATGTTCCACCTCGCATTACCAGCCTCGTTGTTCAAGTTCACGTAAAACGTGCCGCAATGGCGGCCGTTGTTCAGGTTGCCACCGAAAAGAGCAAAGGCGCAGACTAAATCCCTTATATAAAATTAACTACACACGTTTATAGTTACAAATTTTCTTAGGAGAAACGCGGTTTCTCCCTTTCTGCTTAGGCAGAAATTCCCTCTTCCCTGTTGCAAGTTATTTGTAGGAAAGAGAAGCCCCGACGTGCCACCCCGCAAAACCAGCCACGTCGCTCAAGAACACGAAAAACGTGCCGCAACGGCGGCCGTCGCCCAGGTAGCCACCGAAAAGAGCAAAGGCTATAATTGCAATGTTAAACCAACAACCATCAGGATAATAGGTCGATGATGAGCCTGTAATTGATGTTGGGAACATGCCTAATGCCGTATATAGCATATCTTTGATATATCCACCACTTGTACCACTAGGAGTTGAATTAGGTATCTCAATATATCCTGTTCCGTCAGTGTTGTAGTTGGTTGCACTACTTCCGTCTTTTACGGATGGGGATAATTTAACCTTTGCCGTACCATTAGCAAGGATAAGCCCAACTGTTCTTCGCCACTGATTGCCATAATAATTCTCCATACCGAATACTTTAACTCCGGCTTTTCCGGCATTTTCGCCCCAAAATAAGCCTTTGCTATTCATTGTGCCGGTCTTAAGCAATAAGTTTTCATCACTGGCATTTTCGCTCATGCCTCGTCCGAATACATCTTGTGTGTCGGTAGATTTTCCCATGATGATAAGTAAAATATTAAGCAAGAGCCTGTCAACGTACTGCTCGATTTCATAGCCTGTACCATTAGCTCTTGCATATGTCATTTCTTGATTGGCTGTTTTTGATTTGATAACTGTTTGACCGCTTATTGAGCGTAGCTTATTGTTGCTGTCAAGCGAGCCATTATAAATCGGTGTATAAAAATGAGATTTTTCATTGCCGTTAATGTCGATAAAATTCAGATTTTTAAAATCTTTATCAGCTTGATAGTTAGCAACATAAAGGCTTGCACTGTTTGGATTGCCTTTGTCGGGTTCAATTTTCCACCATATAATGTCTGTGCCATTTCCCCACTCCATCATAGCATTTCCATCGTAATCAATGTTTGCTATATCCGACGCACTGCCGTCTACTTTTTTAGCCAAGTCGTTTTCATTGAGATAATAGTCAACCTGTCCATTCGTTTTAAGCATACATGGTTTTGGCATAAAAAAGGCATTCGCCCATGAGCCATAATCAAAAGTTCCACTTGTGAAATTCATGCTTGCCGGAGTCATGCCTACTGCATCCACTAAATATCTGACTCTTGTTTTTGGGTTACTATCCGCACCATTGATGTGAACACCATAAATGACTCTTCCCTCGCTTAATTTTGTGCCAAGGGCTTTAATGCTTTCAACAATTGCTTGCCCTGTTGTATCTGATATAATGTCTATTCCACTCATATTAGTCCTCCTTGCTCACATTAAGTAATCCGGCACTTGTCACGGAAAAGGTAATGCCTCTTCCGTTTGCTTTCTGCTCGACAAGTCCGGCTTGTTGTTCTGCTCTTTGCGCGGCTTCATTTGCAGCCTTTGTAGCTGCGTTTGCTTGACTTACGGCCGTATCAATCTTTCCCGAAGCTTGGGCGACCTCGTTTGCTTTTTGTGAAGCAGTCTGTGCTGATTTTTGAGCCTGTGAAGCAGAATTGCTTGCCGAGGTAGCTTTTTCTGTCGCAGTTTGTGCTGATTTTTGAGCCTGTGATACGGATTGAGTTATGCCGTCAAGATAGCTCTGAATAAGTCTTTGAATTTCAACGTCAAAATCCTCAACAGTTCCCATTCGCTTAACTGTTCCGGGCGCGAAACACATCCATATCTGCTGTTTTTTCGTGTCGGAGTCTGTCGATACCGCCCATTCTCCGGCTTTCATTTTTGAGGGGTCGAACTGTGCGTATGCCCCTCGTCTCATTTGAATTGCCATAAGTTACACCTCGCTTTTATCAATGCCTAATTTCTGACACAATCTTGAAAACTTATCTTCCAATTCATCTATGCGTTTTTGCATTTTATCAATCTTCTGTTCGTCTCCGGCAAGCCTTAAGATTAGAAATTGTTCATAGTTCATGCCATAGTACAGTGTATCATCATCCGATGTTGCTTTGTTTTGGAAAATCATATTGAGATTTTCATTGACATGTCCTTTATCTTTAAGATTCTCGATTATATCCTGTGCCATTGCTCCAAAATATAACGGCTTGTCTGAATATCCTTGTCTATTAAGATTGTATTGGAATAAATCAACTGAACCTACTGCATCAATATAATCTTGATTAATTGCTTTAATATTCTTTTTTAAACGTTTATCTGATGAACTCCATACCCAAGTATCATCGACTTGGAAGCTCAAGGCACTACCATCCCAGTCGCAGTGATATGTATGCCCTGTCGTGTCGCCACACATCGCGTATCCTCCATCGCTTTCTCTAAATTTTGGCGATTCCATATAGCTTGCTGCATTTAGTATTTTTGCACCAATGCTTCCAAATGGTCCATATAGTGATATTACGGCTTCGTCATTTTTATACATTCTAAAAACGCCACCGTTGCTTTCTAATCTAAATTTTGTCCCCACGTTGTTTGTTGACTCGATTTTAAATTTAGTATCAGACACGCTTCCGCCAGTAAGCGATATTGATGAATTACCAACAATATTTTTACCATTTATTGTCGTTCCGGTAATATTTTCGGCATCAACACTTCCTGCCTTAACGTCAAGTGCGTTTACATAGCTTGTAGTCACTGTGTCTTTGGTTATCTGAGTGACTTTAGCAGTAGTGTCAGCCACATTATCCCAAGCAATTTTCACACTGCTATCAAGTGTCAAGCCTTTATTGTCAAGGGTGACAAGTGCCTTTCCGTTTGTGTCTTTGACATACTGCTTGCCGTTTACGTTATTCTCACCACCCAAAGTGAGTGTTCCACCATGCGCCCAATCGAAATTAATGCCAATAGCTGACATGATATTGAAAATAGCGTTTCCGTCTTTGTCAACTCCTGCTTTCCATGTCTTGCCGTAATCATTTGATACAGCCATGCCATTAGCTGTCATTTTCCACTGTATATTGCTCGATTTAAGGTCGGCTTTATTGTGCATAATGTAAATAATTGAGCCATCCTCTTGCACTTGTTCAGTCTTAAAGAGTCCAAGCGATTGGGACATTAGCTGTGTCAGCAATTGCATTTGCTTGTCATATGCACTTAGTTGTGTCTGCGCAACTTTTCTAGCTTGTACGACAGCCTTTGTCTCACTACTGAATTTATCAGCACTATTTCTTGAAGCATTTTCGGCATCACACGAAATTTTAGTGCCACTTCCAACTGTAAATGTTCGGTTAGAAATAAAACAGCTATAGGTATTCTGCTTGCGGTCTGTCACAAGTGCCACATCTCCGCTCTCAATCAGTGGGTTTGACAAGAGTGTAGCGTCAAGAGGCCTGAACCTCATGCCACCGATTTTTTTGAAAATATAGTTTGCAACTGTCTGTGCCTTGTCTGCCGAAATAAACGGATTATCAGAGATTGAGACTACATATCCCTCTTTTCCGGCAAGTGTATTAACATCTTTTGCCTTATCCTCTTTTGAGGTTACTGTTACCTTTACCCCGGTGATAACAACATCATCAGTCGCAACATTCAAGTCTTTTTGCGTGTAAATATTGTGGTAATTTCTTGTTTCTGTAAATGTTCCGCCATCGGCACTATCTCCGTCAGAATACTTAAATGTTCCACCATCAACACTATCTCCGTCAGAGTATGGTGTAGTTTTCGTGCTAAAAGTTCCACCATTGTAATTTTGGCTCCCAAACTGGCTCATATCATACCATCCGATAAGCAATTCGCCATCGTGACCGCACTTGCCCCATAATCCGCTCAACTGTAAGATGTAAGCTATCACCTGTCCATATGTGAGTTTTTGATTATCGCTTGGTATCTCGTTAATCACGTAATCAGAGTTGTCAAATCTTGCCATAGTAAAAGGTACATCGCACTTAATGCAAGCGTCTCTGACTGCCTCATACGCTGTCGTAGGGTAGCTTAAATTGCTGTCGTACTCACGATTGAAATTATTAATATTGTCAAGGCAAGTAAGCGTTATGAGTGAGCCGTCATAGCTCGTCTCGCTGACTCTATACTCACCGATTTTTAGCTTTTCACTTGTGCCATCAGAAAAGCTTTTTGAAACATATGCTATTACGCTTGCCTTATCAAAATCATATTTACTGTAATCTTCGTAAATGTTATTCAGCTTAATTTTCAATTTTCCGGCAATCAAAGCCCCGATTGTGAAAGTACCATTGCTTGATGTTGAATCATTAACCTCGAAGTCATTTGCCCACAGCTCGCTATCACTAACAGGAATTTTTTCACCATTAGTTGTAACTATGTCGGCAAAGCAATTTACGTTTATATCATTGTCAAGCATTACTGCCCTTTGCCATTTAGCTGATACGTTTAGCATTTAATCACCGCCTTATTCTTCTATGAGAGGAAAGCTTAATACCTCATACCTCTTATTACCAACAGTCCATATCTTGATAGGTGCGGTTCTGTCACCCACATAGAATGTACGTGTTTCATCAGTTCCGCTCATAGCGTCAGGATATGTTACTCTGATATATTCCGGATTTACCATTTGAAGTATCTTTGCTGTCCTAGCCTTGTCTGTACCATTCCACGACAATTTAAGTTGCCGTTTCTGCGCTATTCTATTCTTGTGCATTTTGCCGTCCTGTGTACGTCCACTATCGCTTGCAGACACATCAATCAAGCCCCATTCAAAGCTTGACGGAGTAGGTAATTCCACTCCGTCTACTAATATCATCGCCATATGTCACCTCATAAAAAGACACCCACGCAAGGGTGAGTGTCTTATCCAAATTCATTTGCTACAATATATCGTTGTCCGTGCTTTGCCTTGCCTACCTGTGTCATGCGATAAAGTGTTTCGCTGTCACACTTAAACACATTTTCAATGATAGGTGGTGCAGAGTTTCCACCGGCATTAGAGTTCATCATTACTTGTGCCATGCCCTCCATGACAGCTTGTTTAATTCCCTCTGTGATTTGTTGGTTATTTGCTACCACGTTTTTGCCATTTGAGAATTTACCTATCATCTCATTATGGTTTGCTAAAAACATTCCGTCCTCGCCCTTTGGGAAACCGCCTTGGCGATAATATCTAATAGATATTTTCGGTAAACTGAATTTTCCAAAATCTTCCCAACTTACTGACAGGTGAGGGATTTTAATTTTTGCCGTTATGCTCGGTAAACTAATTCCTCGCCAAACACTAGGCAGATTATTCATCTTCCTTTCTGTTCCACTCATGGAATTGTTTGTGTTTGCGAGTGACCTACTGGCTTTAGCTGCAAAATCTGAAAATGAGCTTTTAGCGCCATTTGTGCTCGAGTTTGCCTTGTCTTGCATTTCCCCCATTTTTGCCTTGTTGCCATTAATAGAGTTGTTTATTGAGGCAAGGAATCCCAAAAGTCCGTTTTTAAGCCTTGAGAAAGCACTTTGAGAATTTGTCGAGCTTGTACTTGACTTATTCTCCATCTCTCCCATTTTGCCTTTAGTTCCGTCTATGCCGGAGTTTATATTGCTAAATGCTTGTCCTAGTGCGTTTGCAAGTCCGTTAAACACACCCTTTGAATTGGTTGTGCTTGTACTTGACTTGCTTTCAAGTTCTCCCATTTTATTTTTGGTGCCGTCTATTGCCGAATTTGTACCGTTTAGAGAGTTTTTTACACTATCGCTTGCGGTTTTGTGAGACGAACTAATGTCGCTTGTATCGTCTTTTGTCTTTTTCCTGTATTCGTCAAGTTTGCGTCCGGCTCCCGAAATATGCTCGTTCGTTTTTCCTACGCTTTGTCCGACACCATTCTGCATATCCTGTACGGCTTGGTCTACTTCCTCTCCATATTTCTTAACATCATCTTTCGTTACCTTTGCGCTTTCACTTATAAGTGGCAATTCTACAAAAGGCAGTTTATTTAACTTTGTAATAATTCCGTTTATGAAGTCTACTAGCCAGTTATTTACATCTGTTACAAGGTTTCCACCAAACTTTGCCAAATCTCCCGAAATATATGTCAATAAATCAGTCCACCAACTTGTATCACTTAGGTTTTTGAAAATATCACCCCAAGTGACATCTGTTCCGGCTATCCAATTTCCCACTGCCAAGCCTATGTTTGCGGCGGCAAGCACTATGGCTACGGATACGGATATTTGCCATGAAGCACCGAGTAGTTTAGCTCCAAGTCCTGTCATTAAAGGTGAAACAATGGAATTAACATCAGTTCCTTTTGAGTTAAAAAACAGTGAAACACCATCTGCTGCAAGGACTAATCCGACTTTTGCAGAAACGCTTGATAGTTTTGACGATAATAGTGCGCCAACTTTTCCGTCTATTCCTGTTAATTTTGCAAGAGCAAAACCGGCTACGATTGTTGCACTCAAAGGGTCCTCTTTAAACCAGTTTGCAAGCCCTGTTATAATGCCCTCTGCAAGTCCATTGACAAGCTCGTGAACATCTTGAAAAACTCCCACCCAGTCAATATTTGCAAAAAATGTGCCTATTTGAGTACCAATTTCAGCCCAATTTGTGTTCTCTACTGCTGCTGTTAGAGTTGAGAATATCCCTTTCGCCCATGCTGATATAGTCTGCCCCAATAAAGCAAAATCAAAATTCTCAAAAAATCCATTAATGCCATTAGCAATCGACAAGCCAAAATTAGTCCAGTCGAATGTTGTGCCGAATGAATTGAGAAAATGCAAAGCTGTGTTCAGTGAACCGGCTATTGTTGCACCTAAATCGTAAAAGAGCCTTGGGCTGATTAAACCATTAAGGAAGTCTGCAAGTCCTTTTCCGAAATTGTCAGCTTTCTGATAAATCTTCTTCCAATCAATGCTCTCCATAGCACTCGCAAGAGCGTCACCGATGTACTTTCCGAGTGAGTATAAATCTTTGATTGATGATTTGTATTTTTCGAGTAGTCCATCGGTCTTTTTCAGTGAGCTATCAACGCCACCGCCAGCTCCACCGCTACCTGAACCGCCACTGCCTGAACCGCCACCACTGCCACTATCGCTGTTATCGTCAAGTGCGTGTATCTCATCTATGCTAAGCAGTGTCTTTTTCAGTTTTTGTGCTTTCTTGTTGGAACTATCAGCATTATCGCCAATATCGCCAACTCCGTCAGCTATGTCCTCCATGCCGTCAGCCGTGGCACCGCGACCGCTTATCTCGATAGTCCATCCGAAGATTGCTCCGAGTGCGTCAGCTACAGTTCTTGTAAAGCTGATAACCTTGAGCATTACTTTGCTTAAGGCTTGAACAAATGGTTTTAGAGCATTGATTACTACGCTACCTATGATACTGCCCCATGCTTGAAACTCTTGCTTAAGGACTCTTACACTGTTAGCCCAGGTGTTCGCGGTCTTAGCGAAATCACCTTGCGCAGCTTGTGTATTTGCCATGACATAGTTGTACCTTAAGAGTACCTTTTCGGCTTGTGTCATTGACTTGATATTTGCGTCAAGTCCGTTTTTCATAGCCCACTCTGAAAGTGTGGCTTGCGTTAAATCAAGTCCGTATCTCCTCAAAGGTGCTATTGTTCCCGAAAAAATGGATTGTAAGCTCTTTGCAACATCAGCTTGGTCTACATCGTAGAATGAAGCCATGTCACCAGCTAACCTTGTAAGATTAAGTGACATATCAGCCATACTGTCTGTAGTCTTGTATAGCGTGTTATTTTGGCTCATAAGAGCTTTATTCGCCACTGCCGTACCATTTGCCACTTGTTCTGATGAAATACCTATAGAGGTACCTAACGCTTGGAAACGGCTTGATATTTGCTTAACTGTCAGCTCTGACATTCCGAAGTCTTGAATTGATGTTTTTGTAAAATCATCAACTTTGCTTGCCATGTCACCAAACGTGGTATCTACTACGTTTTGAACCTCGGTTAGTTGGCTTGCTAAATCAACTGCACTGCCTATTTTTCCTACAGCTCGCATAACCATCCAATAAGTTGCATAAAACTTACCGATAGTTGAAGCTAAGCCCCTGAATCCACTTCTTGTACTCTTAATTGACTTAGTTGTGTTTGAAAAGCCTGTTATGAGCGACCTACTAGCCGAACCAACTTTTGCGCCTTGCTGCGACAGATTAGCAAGTGCGTTAGTCATTTGAATAATGTTACTGTTGACTCTCGGTGCGTTAGATAATGTTGTCATTACCTCTTTCAAAGCACTGCCAAGGTTTCTGATGTTATCCGCAGCATAACCGGCTGATTTTGAACCGAGCTTTGATATTGAAGCCGTTAGCTGTGTAATCTCTGCTGATTGCTTTGAGATATTCGCAAAGCCCGACAATTCTGTTGCCATGCTCTTTAAGGCACTTGCCGAGCTGACAAGTCTTGCAGTATCAAGGTTGCCGAGTTTTTCCATGTTAGTCGCAATCTTGCTAAAGGTACGTGTGTCAATACTGCTCACACTTCTAAGTGATGTTGCAAGTTGTGACATTCCACTCGCAAAATTGCTTATGCTTGCACCATTGAGGGAATTGAGAGTAGTTCCAAGCCCTTGCAACTTACTTTGTAAATTGCCTATGGCTTTAGTCGCTTGTTGCGCGTCCGACTTGATTTGAAGCTCAATGCTCTCTGCCATTTTCTCACCTCCCTGTATGTAATAAAAAAGAGAGCTACCCTAAAGTAGCTCTCATGTATTTAGTCTTTGAGCAGATAGTATGTTGTAATCAATCCAACATATCCGTCTTGCTTAAGGCCCCTATTCTTTTGAAATACCATGACACATTTGGTGAGATAATCCGCCCACTTGCCGTAATCAGTATCAAGCTTGTAAAAATGATACTTGTCATGCAGAGTCTTTCTCAACCACTTAATGGCCGTCGGGCAGTTATGCTTCTGATCACTCCACAGATTGTGATTTTTAGCAAATCTCTGTGAATTAACTCCAAACTTGCCATCTTCCTTAAGCTCGTCTGTGTCAAATCCGATGTTCATAGCATGTTGCCATTTTCTTACATTATCATTGTCGAGGTAATATTCCTCATTGCCTTTCCAAGCGTTATTCTTTGCCGGAGTTGCTATTGGTGTCGGAGTTGCTGTTGGTGCCGGATTATTCTCTATTCCGTCGCCCTTGCCAAGCTCAATATAGAATAAGTTGGCGTCAGTGCTGTTATTCAGACCGCTACAAGTAAATGCGCTCGAATACTGCCAGCCATACAGAGAATGTTGAATAACAGGCTTCTTTGCACTATTAGGCTCATCACCAATAGACATCCCCTTAGTTGACGGATAGCGCGCAATCCAAAACGGACAGTTAATCTGATTTGCGTATGGCGCAATGTACTGATTGTAAAAGCTAAGCCCTGTGTATACACCAAAGTTAAGCCCAGCACTCTTGATAACACTCTGATATGTGTTAATTATGTCAATAAGCGTCTGTCCAAGTCCTTGCTGGCACTTATCTTCAACATCTAACCAAACGAAAGTTTTTCTTCCGTTAAGCGTCTGAATGACCTTGTTCGCATCCGTCTTTGCCTTGTCTACTGTTGTAGCGTATGAGTAGTTGTAAACACCTTGTATCGGCATTCCTACATCAGTACAGCCTTTCCAGTTTTGCTCAAAGGTCTTATCCGGATTAAGGTCTTTGCGGATTATTTTTAGGATTGCAAATTGCACCCCAGCCCACTTAACCTTACTCCAATCAATATTTCCTTGATATGACGATACGTCAATTCCTTTATATGCCATATTTTCACCTCATTAATCAGGACTTTCAGGTAATCCCGACTGTCTTAATGCGTTAATTCGTTGCTTCATTTCGTATACGGCAATTTCCTCATTAGACTCCTTGTATTTAGGCTCGTTATCTTTTGAGTATTGCTCATTTAATGATTTCTCAATGTATTTTGCTCTTGCTTTGTTGCCATTTAAGGCTCTGTCGATAGCTGTAAGAGTTGCACTTAATCCGTATGTGCCCCACCAAGCCCACATGTTAGAGTCAGATTCTCTTTGCTCGAGCATATAAGCCTTTGAATAAGGCTCTAAATCAGCCGGACAAGACATGTCTATGTCCTCAACGCTAAATCCATAGCCTTTAGTTGCTAAAAGCCAATATGGGCGAATTTCGTTGCAATACGCTTCCCATGTAAGCTCTTTTACTTCTTGATTGGTTTCTTCTTGGCTGTCTGCGCCTCTCTCGCCAGCATCTTTGATAAAAAACTGTTTTTCTCCATTTCAGCCGACAAATCGTTGTAGAGCGACATTATATCTCCACCCTCTTCATTCTCTGGGTCGAGATAATCGTCAAGCAAATCATACATCTTCGCTAATTGCTTCTCTTTTGCTTCTTTATCGTCAAAATCAAAGCCAAATTCGTCAGCGTGAAACTTTTGCAAGCCCACGAGCAAAAACTCCGGTAAAAATCCAAGCATGTTGTCAATGACTTCAAGTCCCTCGCCCTTTTGCTCCATTCCTACGAGCCTTGGGATAATTTTATTCTTATATACCGGTGCATATCCGAATTTAACTGTATACTCTTTTCCATCTAATTTAATTTTCATTTTATCTTTCCCTTTCTCCCTAATTTATATAGGGAAAGAGGCAGTTTTAACACTGCCTCGATTACCTTACTATATTGTTTCTTCAAGTTCGCTGTCAGCCGTGCTATCATCATAGCCAACCGCTACGGCTTTTTTCGATTGGCTCATGATTTTTTTGTGAGCGTGATTGCTGCTGGGTAGCCTTGGTCATCCTCTGTGACCGCAACATCGTAGTTATCCTCAATCCACTTAGGCACTGTCTGAACTGATACAGTCGCAGTTCCTGTTAAGTGGTCATCAGAAGCCTCACCTGGGGCGAATGACTCCTGACCGATAAAAGCACAGATACCTTCTGAACCTTTTCCGTCTGTACCATAGAGAATGATAAAGTCAAGTTTCTTACCCTCATTGGTTACCATCTCGTCTTTGTACTTCTTCTCAAAAGCTCCCTCAACTTCCATAGAACCGGCTGAACGTCTACCCATTTCCTGTGTCTCTACTAAATCTTCAAGGGTTGAAGTATCTACCATGTTCTGTGAACCGAATGGTGAGGGAATTGATTTTGCCCTTATTAAGAGCTTGTAAGTTCCAGCCCAGTAATCGCCACTTGTGGCGGATGCGGTTGGTGTCTTGTAAGCAATTCTGCTTTTTAATCCTGTTGCCATTTTTATTACCTCCTAATTTTTCATAAAAAAATAAGAGCCAAAAGGCTCTTACAATCTATCATTCCAGTCGAATGACCGCCTAGCACGTAATGTTGCTGTCCATATTTTGCCGTTTTTCCTAGCGAATGGGATTGTTGTCAGCTTAAATGACATAGCTTTGTATTCATTAGCCACTGTCTGCGCCACATTCAAGGCTTCTGAACGGCTTTTATTTGTTGTAACAATTACTTGTGCTGTAAATAACACTGTATTTATTCTTTCGCACTCTAAATCCTCATTCTGTTCTATAGGTTCGAGTGCTTGAACTAGCACTGTCGGGAAACTAGCCGCTGCACTGTCCGACTGTTCCTCTCGTGTGAATTTTAGCTTGGGATATTTAGTTTTCAATTTTTTCTCACATCGGGTTTTTACAATCGCATATGTGAGATTTTCAAGGTCATAAACCCATTGATTTTGACTCGCCACTTTATCACCTCAACTAAAAAAATTCCGTGCCGTTCCTATGATGTCATTTTCCATTTTTAAAAATGCGTGATACATCGGCATTGTAGGTGTAATGCCGTATGAATGGTGTAATTCTCCGCTTTCATCTCTCCAATACCAACCCTCGCTATCAAATGCGTGTGTCTGCCCCGGGAAAGTACCTTGACCGCCTCTTGCATCATTGAAATGCGGTTTAGCTTTCCAGCCTGAGCCGTATTCAGCCATAAGCAAAGGCGATACATCAACTGTTTTAAGTCCATCTGCCGTCTGCCATGTACTTTGTATTTGCCCTGTTTCTGTTGCAAGAATAATAGCTGTACAGCCGTCTGTTGTGTCTTTAATTTCGTAACTAAATGTAATATAGTGCCCGAAATTGCCTGTATTTGCTTGTGCTACAGCAATGCCATTACTAGCAAGCTCTCCGACAAACGCTATGCACTTGTCCTGTAAGCGGTCTTTGTATCTTTCAAGCTTGTCTATCGCATCTTGTATAGATTTTTCTGTCAGAGAAACGTCAATCTTCATAATTACACTTCTTTCACAACTGCTTTGAGCATGTATTTAACTGAATAGAGAGAGGGTTTTACTCCGACTATCGTAAAGTCTGCGGAAGTTGAATCAACTAATCCGTTTTCGCCATTTGTAGGCTCGCTATCAAGCCAAATAACGTCACCTTTTTTAAAAGGATATTCTCCTCCTCTATCTGTCAGTAAAACAGCGTCAAAATCAGCCGTATTAAAGCCATATTCCTTGTTCTGCGCTTCTCCTCCGTCAAACGATATATTCGCCCGAAAATCAACCGGCTCCGAAAAGCCTGTTTCCTCATGGGTGTAATATATCTTCTCTCCGTCCTCTGTTTCATAAAACTTTAGATTTCCGTCCTCGTCTTTTTCATAGACTGTGACTGTTTGACCTTGAAGCGCGTATTTCATGGCTTGTTTATTAATGTCAAGCATTTTTCTTTACCTGTTTATAAATCTGATTAACACCTGTGCTTGATAATCCGGACACAATTCCTACTGCGATTGCATTAAGAATGTCATTCGCCGGAAAGTCTGGTATTACATACATACCTACAATGCCTAAGATACCACCCGCAACGCCTACAATTATAGGAATGTAATTATCCTTAATATGTGGGATTGCTTTGGCTCCTAAACCTATCAGATATGTAATTACAACGATTGCAACTACTGTTGATACTGATGTTATATCCATTCTGTTATGCCTCCTTATCTTCATTAAGTCGTGCTTCCAGTCCGTCTATTCGGTGGTGTGCTGACTTTACACTTTCCTCAACCTTAATAATCCTGTTATCGTGAGAATTAAGTTCTCTTCTCATTTCTGTGACTTCATTCTTTATCTCTGTTGTGTTGCTTGATATTGTGTCAAGCTTCATATTTATGCGTGTATTTTGCTTTACACGCTCCGTAAGTTCTGCGTTGTCAGACTTTTTGTTGTTCTTAAGATTAAGTCCTAAGGTAAACAGTCCGAAAAAGACGGAAAAAGCAACTGAAATAATGCTTATAATTACTGCTATTGGCATTGATATACCGCCTTTCATAATTAATAATGGCACACCGCCCACCACCACTTAATGTGTACCGCCTGCTACCACTTTACCGACATTAGTAAAATGGTAACGCACAATCTTCTTTTGCTTATAGCACTTTGACAAAAGGAAATACTCCGACAAACAGCTTATCTCTGTCTTTCCATGTACGGCTCACTCCACCCTCACTCAATGCGCTCATATAGTTCTCACCAGCTTGTGAATGGTCGTAGACAGCGAGATTGATAACGACATTCTCAAACTGCTTTAAATCGGCAGTTATATCATCATCAGTGAAAGTGTCCGGATAACACCTTTTTGCTTTTACATCTTCCGTGGCTTGTCTAATGAGCTGTTCAATGAGTGGGTTATCTTCCTTGTTGTCGAACACTACCACATCAGATGTTGTTTCATCATCATTCGTGACTGTATCAATATGAAATTGTTTAAGTCTGATTTTGACTTGTTCTAATGTGGTGTATTCCATGCCAAGCTCCTTATAATCCAAACTTTTCAATTAACATTTCCTTCAAGTCGCTGCCATTTATTTCTGTGGCATTTTCAATGCCGTTTTCGCTTGCAAGCTTCTTTAGGTCGGCTGTTGACATTCTGTTAATTTCTGTCTTTGTGTATGGTGTTTCAGGTGGGTTCATAAAATCAGAAGGTACCGAATTGCTATTGCTTTCCGGTACCTCGTCTCCGACTTTATACCACACTCCATCATGCTTTATAGAGTGCGTTGCTATCATAAGTCTTAATCCTCCTTAACTTTGAGAGTCATAACGCTATCCATACCCTCGAATGTAGGTAATCCAATCATAGATACGATACAGTGAGTATTGATAGGATGATTTGTAGCATATGTGTATACAGATACACCGGTCTCAACAAGTGAGAGGTTTCCGTCTGTGATACTTCCGCTTCTTTCCTCCGGAGTCTTACCGAATGTGTAATCGCCAAGAAATACTCCGGCAGACTGCGCAGATACAATGCCTGTTGGTACAAAGTACTGTGTCTGTCCTGACTCATCAACATAGAGCTTATCGTATACTTCAATCTCGATACCATATCCTCTAAGGTATTCAGTAACCTGTCCTTGCTGTAATCTGATACCGCCATTGTAAGCAGTAATACCGAGTACCTGTTTCTTTGTGTCCTCCGCCTTAAGCACCATTTCCCAAGTCTCTGTATTCATGGTGAAACGTGTAAGTGAGTAGCCTGTAGCCTTTGCAAAATCTCTACGAGCTGTGATAAGATCATCGAGTGGTGCACATGTGGTAGGCTTATCCCATGCGCTTGTGCCGGTAATTGACTTAAAGTGCTTCTCCTTATGCTCTGCGCCATTGTCGGCTGTGTAATCAACGACATAGTTCTTATCGCCAAGCACAACCTTTACTTTTGGTACACCATCTGTAGGTGCAAGTAACTGCCAAATCTGTCTCTCCGGTACAACTAATGCACCCTCAATTAACATCATTGGTTTCTTTGAGATTTCACGTAATACGTTATTGGCAAGGCTTGAGTTCTCAGAAGTTCTGTAATTGTCGTACTCCTGTTCCTCTTTCTCTGTTACCATATATCCCTCACGATAAAATGGCATTGAGTTCTGAATGTCAGAGAAGCCTCCAACATCTCTTAACTCTGCCTGTGCATCAAAGTTTGAAGCTTTGAGTGATACCGGCAGTCCGTTCTTACCCTTGATAAATCTAAGGTCGAGTGAGTCCTGTTTACGTGTTCCAAATTTCTGTCTGCCAAGATAAGGGGCAGTTCCTAATGTCTTTTTGTAGTTATCCCACATTACACCGAGGCTTCTCGCTGTAAATGCTTCTGCTAATGGTAATGCCATGTTCTTCTACCTCCTTTTAGACCTGACTTGCTACAATCTTTGGCGCGCCATAGAAAGTAACTCTAGGTGTTGCAGTTCTAGCTTCATCTGCGATTGAAAGTGTCTTAACTTTCTCCCAATCAATAGTTCCCTGATATACATATGTTCCAGGTGCGTCACCCATTGTTACATCTACATCGTGTAACAGATAACCCTTGCACTCTGCGTCATTGCTTGGGAATGGTGTGCCGGCCGGTACAATCTTCATTCCGTTTCCATCTGTGCTTGTTACCATAGTCTGTGGTACAAGGCACGCTGCACCCTCATAAGGGAAAAATTTTAAAATTCCTTTACCCTGTGTAAAGTCTCTTACGATTGGCTTTCCCATCGTTCTACCTCCTGTTTTAAATTACATAGCTGTTTTGACTCTCTGTACTTGCAACTGTACCGAATGAGATTTGTTCTGCATTTGCTACATCTGCTGGCTTTGAGTCGGGTTCATTATTGTTACCGCCATTGCTTGGATTAGGAGTATCTTTGAGTGCATTCTTCTCATACTCCGCTATCGCATTGGCTTTCATGTCGGAAATAATCTTGCCAAGTGATGTCGTGTCAAAAGAGCCATCCTCTTTTACTACTGTCTTTGCCTGTTCGGCAGTAATGCCAAAATCAGACATTGCACTCTCTCGTAAATCTCTGACAGCATTATCTTTCTGTAGCTTGGCTATCTGCTGATTGGCTGTATCTAAGGCTCTATTTGCCTTTTCAAGCTCCGTCATGTTGCCCGCTTGTAAATCGTCAAGCTGTGCCTGTAGCTCGTCAGCTTTGTCGGCTTTAGCTTTATACTGATTGGCTTTCTCTTTCTCTCTTGCCATTTCCTCACCGCTCTTGTTAAGCAGATTTGTTATCTGCTCATCCGTTGCATCGGGAAAAAGCTTCAAAACATCATTTCTTGTCATTTCAATTACCTCCGTAACTCACGCTTTTGTTATCGCTGGTCGCACCAGCCGAGTTTTTCTGTTGTTTAACGCACAACTGCAAATTTTGTATAATAAAAAGCAACCTATAAGTTTTCCTTACAAGTTGCTCATTATTTGTAATATTTAACACTGCATCTACACCCTGCTATTTCTTTTACCTGTGCCCCTAAAGAGTGGTCTTTTGGAAACATCATAAGCGAATTTCCAACCTCAAACGGCTCAAAAATATTAATTCTCTTTCTGTCAACATCCGCATGTGTAGGTCTGACATGTGGATCTTCTTTCGAGCGCCACTCTTTTGTTTTGTAGCCTTGTTTTACCATTTCAGTTTGCAATCTGTAATTGCCGACTGCATTAGCTTCATTCGCAGCTACATTTTTTGCTCGCTTCTGTGAAGTAAAATACTCTACTTCAGTATTTTGTGTGGTAGCCTCAACTACCTCATTCACAATGTACCGAGCATAGTCTGTAATATATGAGGGTGTTTTCTTTGCCTTACAATACTGCGTGGCAATGCTCTCATATCTGATAATAAATTCTTTGGTGATAGTGGTTATCTCTGTTTCTTCCTTGCCGGATAACAAGGCAAATAGCATAACAAAGATTTTTTCAAACTTTTCAGCAAGTTTTTTTCTATCTTCCTTTTCCTCGTCAGATAAATCCATCTCACCAAAATATGTGTCATAATCTATGTCTTGTATTTCATTTTTGTTAAGTGCGTGGATTTCGTCTGCCATATCAAGCTCCAAAATAAATTGACAGCCAATTATTCATCGGCTGTCTTTCCATTGTTCTTATCATCATTATTGTTGTTAGGTGTAGCTGTTATCGGCTGTTCTTCCGGGAATAACATTTCCATCCGCTTAGCACTTTCAAGAGTAACTTGTTCAGGGTCACTAAACATGTCAATCGTCTTGACGGCTCTCTTGTAGTTAATACCGCACCTAAGTAATATCTCAAGTACTTCTGCCTTAACAAGCATGTTGTCCAGCTTATTATGATTAATGTGTATCTCAACATCACTAGGCATAAGCGTAAAGCCCTTATTAATTCTCAGCCTGTTAAGAATAAGCCTAAGTGCCATTCTCTCTGATTTCTTAAGGATAGGTTCATTAATAGCCGTCCTAAGTCCGGCATCATAATGTCCGTTTCTCAATTCTACGGCAGAACCGGTGTCACCGCCTGTGTTGCCCTGACGATTTGCGAGACCTTGAATACTTAAAAATCTTTCAAAAAGGTCAGTGAATACCACTTGCCCCTCTGTCTGATTAAGTTCGCTCGTCATTACATCAACATCAGCCTTGTTGTCTGAACCATTGTTAGATTTAACTACCAACGCTCCCTCTTGTCGCATTTTTCTGAATGTATCTATGTCAATCTCGCAATTAACGAATTTCACCCATGCAGACACAAACTGCTCGACTCCATTAATTCTGTCCGATGTAAGCACGTTAATAGCGTCTGTGATTGCAATAGTCATTTCGATATCAGATAATCGCCTTGCATTGTTTGGATATTCAATCACCGGAATTGCTCTATTGCCGTTTATTCCGCTTGCATAAATTTTGTCGTTGCGAATATCAAACCACTCATTATCGGTGAACACATAATAAATATCTGCTCCGTTCTCGTCCTCTCCGATTTGACAAGAGAATGCCGGACGTCCGTTTGAGTAGTATGCTACAAACGTATACATTGGATTTTCAGACGATAAGTAAAAATCACTTTCATCGAGCAACTGCCCTTGTCCATCGTCATTACCGATAAATCTGTAGCCGGTACCGCATATGCTTCTCCAACGATGTATGTCTATATCGCACTCCTGTTTGCTTTCTGAATCCATCGTGATGTTGAGCTGTGTGATTTCTTCCGATTTATGGTTATCAGTGCCACGTAGCACGTATTGAATTGGCTCGGCACACATCTCTGCGGTTTTGCGCTCAACAAGCTCATACGCAAGATTTACAGCAATCTTATTATTTATTTCCGGTCGGTTCACTTTCTGTCGATACAAAATCGGTTGGTCACCACGATAGTATCTGTCAAGATACTCAATCTCAATAGCGTTTTGCTCGTGAATCACAAGTGCTTTATTCAGTTCTTCGATTATGTTGTTTTTTGTGATTTGCCTTTTACGTGTGAAAATAACTTGTCTGCCGTAATTATTCTGACAGACAGCCGAAAAAGGTCTTACATTTTTATGAGCGTACCTGTACATTAATAAAACCTCATGCCACTTGCAGAAGTTCTCTGTGGAACCTCTTTAACCTGAAATTCTTGTGTGCCCGCCCAAAACCATATCCATTTACGGCAGTGCGTACACATTACTTTGTGGTGTTTCTTGTCACTTTTATTTACCCACGTTAGCAATTTACCGCAACGAGGGCACATTACACTTCGTTTTCCTGTTGGTACAATATTAATATTCTGATTATTCATGTCACCCTCGCTTCACAAAAATGGCACCCACAATCTGTGAGTGCCATTTCTAAAAGAGATTTTACGCAATGAACGAATTACGATTTTTTCATAGTTATATTATAACTGTCAATTTTTTAAGTGTATATATGCAAAACTATGCACACTACTGCACATTTTCAAGATATTCTTTTCCGTAAAGCCTTTCAAACTCTTGCAAGGCTCTGCCGTGGATTGTAAATATCTTTCTTATGCTCCAATTTGTAGCCTGTGCGATTTCTTCAAAAGTATTTTGATTAACATATCTCATTGAGAGTACGTGATAATAGTCAGTATTTTCCATACTATCAATTTGACCGATGATATGATTTCTTTTTCTCATAAATTCATCAACAAGTCCGTCTGTATCTTTTTCCAAGTCCACAATTTTAGTTACTGTACTGCCTAATTTATCTTTGTCAGATGAAACATCAACTGCCTCTTTGTCCGTTGAAACAGTAACGCTACATGCTATTGTCTTAAGCCGGTATATCTCAGACAGCTTATTTTGTATCATTTTATCTAATCTGCTAATTTGATTTAAGTAAGTTTTTGTATTCATTAATAAAGCCCTCCTCTGAACGGATTATGTACTGCTTCAACCTTTGCTATTCTACTGCCTTGTGTCATTCTTAAGGCAAAGTTTGAAAAAACATCAGGAACATCATCTAGCTGTTTTTTGCCTGTTACTGAATATCGTTTCAATAGTGATACCATTACTCCATACGGCTCGTTAGGTTTATAAAGCGATTGGTCTTTGAAAATAATATGTTGTAAAATCCAGTTAGAACACTGAAAAATACGCGCTTCTTTATTTGTCTCTGTAGGTACATCAGTGATGTTGCATATCCACCCTTTGTTTTCAACTCGCTTATTAACTTCCATAGCCACTCTGTCACCACCGGCATTACGCTCAAACTCGCACTCTTGTACCTGATTATTGACTAATGTGTTTGACGCGTTTTCATACTGCATTTCATAATCCGCCGTATTATCACACACGCAATCAACGCAATAGTAGTCCTCGCCATATTTTTGCAGTATTGGCATAACAAAATAGTCTGTGCCTTTTCCTTTTGTATCGCATTGGGCTGTGACAATTTCCGGTTCGCCATGTGGCAGATTAAAGTATCTGCGGATTTTATCGTCAGGAAACAATAGGCCCTCACGCTCGATAGGTTCCTGTTTATACAAACATCGGTAAGAGATTTCGTCCATGAGTAATTGTTGGTCGGCAAAAAACTCTTTCGTAAAACCGCCATACTCATAATCAAAATTGCTTTCGCCTGTTACCGGGTCTACATCAGGAACCGATATTGTTTTGACTCTTGGATTTCCGACATACATGTTTTGAATACGTCCGATAACATCATGTACGCTCCAACGAGTGGCAATATGTATTTCTTTACACGGCTTTCCGTCCGTGTCTTGTGTCTTACGCTGTCTTGCGTCTACTGCGTATTTATTCCACAACTTATCAAGTATTGTAGGATTTAAGGCTTCCTCAATTCCGCCTATCATATCATCAACTAGCAAAAATTTACTTGCACGGACTTTTCCGGCATTCTTACTTCCAACAGAAGTACATTGTACTGACGGAAAAGGTTTGTATTTGCCAATATTGAATTGCTCCATTTTGGCATTCGTGCTTGTAACTGATAGATTAGGGAAAATGTCATGCCATGCATAATCGTCATCATTAGTAACAATGTCGTATACTCCATCGTAGTACATTCGTGTAATGTCACCACTGTGTGAATAAAATAGGCTGTAGTCTTTTGGAAACCAACCGGCAACTGCCGAATGAAAAAATTTCTCAATCGTACTCTTTCCGGCTCCTGGCACTAGACTCACACACAATATGTCGTATTTATCATCAATCATGCCTTGCAGTGCGTCCACAAGTCCGATTTTGATTAGTTGTTTCCTACGTGGCATATAAAATCGGTCTTTAGGCTCACGCTTTTTCTCTATGTACTGAAAATAGCTGTCAACTATTTTGTTTTGGGCTTCAAGTAACAAAACCTCATATTTTTTGTTTATCAGCTCATATGTAGTCTTGTGGTCGAATGCGTATTTTTCCAAATCCCAAATCGTACCACCTGTTTTAGCCGTGCAGAAGTCCTCTATAAGCTCTTTTGCCCTCTTAGTGAGTTGTAGTCCATACTCAATATCTTTCTCGCCATTTATGGCTACACTACAAGCGTCTACATAGGCATTAATTACTTGCTCGTCTATTCCTTTATCCTTTATGTAGTTTTCATATCCGTTTACTGTGGAAATAAGGCTCTGAGTAGCCATAAGAAAAGCACCTCCACTTTTTCAGCAAAGGTGCTTATAGACCTCTGCCTATAACTGTTTTAGGGTAGCGGCTACAATCAATCTGTAGCCGGTAAAATTTTGTTAGAATAGTACATCATTGACAACCGGATGTAATTTCTGTACAAGTGCATTATAGCCGTCAATTACACATCTTGCCGGAGCTATGTATGTTTTAATGCCATATCTTTGCGCTGTATCTCTTTCGATATAACAGCCATTCCAATCATACGCTTCATCAATTCCAATGAACACATCAGCCTGTGCCAACTTCTTAAGACTCTCACCTAAATACCATACAGCTTCTTTGCTGTCTTTAGGTGGGTTATCCTCAATGTAGCTGTCGATAAGCTCTAATTCCTCACCCTCGTATATTTCAGCAATCTTTTTCATCTTCTGAATACTAGCTTTGATTTCTTCCTCTGTTCTGCCTTTCATCGGCACACTTACAAATAACTTTTTCATGCTCTCCGTCTCCTTTTCTATGTTTTATCAACCTTTATCTTTCTAAGGTCAGCAACTACAATTAGTCCGTAGTCGGTAATATCACTTAATCAATATCTGCAATGCTTTCCACAAAACAGTTATAATAGATATATCTCTTACCATTAAGATCAAACTTAACATATCCGCCATCGTTTGTATCAATGTCAATCTTGCCTTTGTATGTTGCAAGTTCTTTACCATCTGCCGTGTATACAGTAATTGTTCTTTGCATACCGCCATTTACATCACTTTTCATATCTGTTACCGCTCTGTCCCATGACGCACATCCGGTCATTCCCAAGCACAATGTCAGTCCTAATACGACTGCTATAATTTTCTTTTTCATAATTTCTTCCTTTCTGCTCGTATCAAATAATATTTAATTTCTGAAATGTCTTATATATTTTCGGGGCTTGAATTGCAAGCCAGTCAACCATTTCCTCATTCTTCGCCCATGCACCATCAAACCGATTTGAACTATCAGACAGCCCACTCTCATTCAGAAAAGCGTGCATAACTTCATGTCTTAAGGTCTTTTTGCGATATATTTCCTGTGCTTTTTCATCCATGCCTACAAAATATTTTTCTTCGGACATATCGGCAACTACAATCAACTTGTTTTCTTCTTCACAATAGCCTGCAAGACCTTTTTCCTCCATGTAGCTGTCCTCTGATACTTTGTGGGTTTCGATTCTGTATTCTGTTCCAAGAATATCTATTTTCATCGTATCATCGCAAATAAGTAACCCGTTCTGTGATGTTTTTATTCCTGACTTGGCTTCGTCTAATTCTTTTCGAAGTCTTGTTATTCCTTTTTCCATTTCCTTAATTGTGCCTTGGTACTCCATGTATTCACTCCTTAAAGTAATATAATGACTAACTCTACTTGTTGGCCGGTAATTGTATTTACATTCTAGGGAAATAATAAAATTTCCATCCGTTTTTCATCTTTTGTTCTGCGCACCAAGGTAAATACGCATCAAGCTTTCTATTAAAATCCATATTTGCACTGTATTCATCCCAAGCCTTTTGATTTATTTTGAGCCTTTTTCCTGTTATGATATGGTCAATTAGAAAATATACGCCCAAGAATAAAAATGTGGCTCCTGCTATCGCAAACATTGCTATTATTTGCATTTTCATTTCTATTTACTCCTTAAAACAATTTCTCAACGCTTGCCTGTCTGCTTCATTATCTGCCTCAATGGCAAGTTCATCTTCCAAAGTGGAACAATCTATAGGCTTGCCATTTCTACCGCTTATTTCATGCGATTGTGCTTCTCTAAGTGCTTCACGCTCTATTGATTTAATTACTTCTGCCATGCTCATTTCTCAAATGCTCTCCTTAAATCCTTGCAACTATGTGTTCTTTTGCAAAATCTTTTTTAGCTTCATCGTAGATAACTGAACCATTTTTAGCAGTTTTCAATCTATCAAATTCGCAAGTAACATTTATACCATCTTTGTTACTGCATTCTGCATGATAATCAATGACACATACTTTCTTCTGCCATTTCCCATTGGCATAAATCTTTGTGTAACCGCCAGCTCTTGTTTTAATGATTATTTTACTTCTTGATTTCTTCATTGCTCATAAACCTCTCAAATTCTTCCATGCATTTATAGCACAAGTCGTATGTGGTATTAAAAATGCCGTTCTTTGTAACCGAATTTCCACACAGTATTCCTTTTTTAATTTCCACACCGCACCTGTCACAAGTGCGCCATTTTCTTTCATGCTCCATTTTTCATAAACCTCTTGAACTCTTTCCTGCACTTAGGGCATAAATCGTATCGGATATCATCTCTCCATATAGCCATTGGAAACACTTCCCTTGCTAAATCTTCGGCTGTGCATATGCTTTTTTCGTAAAGAGGTTTTACCTCTCTTGTTTTGATATATGCACATTTTTCATCGTAGCGTATTATTTCTTTTCCGCACCTGTCACAAGTGTGCCATTCTTTTTGATGTTTCATTCTTCCACCGCCTATTAAACCAACCCTAGCATACATAAAATATCAAGTCCCGATATTCTCTCCGCACCCTCTCTTGTGTGCATAAGAATTTCTTTAAGCCTTTCATTTTCTGTGCTGCTGTATTTGTTTCTATCATACGCTTCTGAAAAACAATAATATTTGCAATATCCATAGCCCGCACCAAGCATGGTGCCGTGAACGCTCTTTCCGACAATATCATAATATTTTGGTACTTTTAAAATATTGTGTTTTTCATCTAGGGTACATTCCTTTTGCTCTGCTTTTAGCTTTGATTGAAAATATTTCAGAAAACTTTGTATATCCTGTTCTGATTTTGAAATATATAAAATAGTCTCATTCATTTCTTTTGCCAACTTTCAAAATTGATGTATTTTTTCAGCTTTTCCGTCAAAAGTTTTTATTTTTAAATCACTTGCCAATATAGTAATTTGTATTTCTCTTGCTTCATTGTTGCTACCTGACTTTGTTATTTTGTCAAGTCTAATTATGCCGGGCACCCGTTCCCCATTAAGTAATAGTCTGATACTTTTTCCACCCGTGCAGTCGATTAATGCTTTAACCATTCTTTCACCAACTTTCAAGCATCCATACACTGTTTTAGCGCATTTTTACAAAATCTTATATGACTTTCCAAAAGTTTTTTACGAGTATCATTATCAACATGAACCCCATCGAAGCATTCTGCGTAAGCATTCATTCGTAATTTGCTTCTTTCAATTTCTGATTTTAAGAAATGTTCAATGGGTGTTTCAGTTTCATCACATAGCTTTCTGCCGCAGATAGGGCAAAATTTTATATCTTCGATTTCAATTCCAGACATAAAGGGGTCGCTACATCCGAAAAATAAATGAAATACATTTTCAAATTCAACGATTTGTGTTTCATTTTTTTCGGGATAATATCCGCCTCTAAAAGCTCCTCGCTTGATTTTTTCCAATTTTCCTATTTTGCAACAAAATTCACACATACTTCTCACTCTTCCTTTGCCTTAAACAGTGTGTCAGGAAATGGAATACCTAAAAAATGCATATTTGCGTACTTCCTAAATGTCGGCACGCTCATACCGGCTATCTTTGCTGCTTGTGCCTGTGAACATCTGCCGTATGCGTATTCCATCAATCCCTCTCGGAATGAATCAATATTTCGTGTCTTAACTCCTTTTGCCATATTTATACCTCCGTTTAGTACTCAATAATGCCTTGTGCCAACTGTAGCAGATAGTCGCTTTTAGCAAAATGTGTTATCGAGTAGTTAGTCTCTCTTCTATGTGTTCGTCTGAAATGCTCATTAACCATTCTATCAAGCCCAGTAAGCCCTGTTTCATCTGCTAGGTAAACATCTGTCCGCTCAAAGTGATTATGCTCCGTATCGGTCACATTAGAAAGTGACAGGCATACATTAGTCAGTGTCTTATCGGTCAAGATTGGGTGAACCTTGCAAAAATATGTTTCGTACAGGTTCATGTATCTGCGGAATGCGTTTTTGACTACTTCTCCGACTGTCTTGTTCTCAATACTGTTGTCACAGATTTCAGAGAATCTATAGAGCATATCATCTTTCTTTGCTTGCATATCCTGTCGGGTGACTCTTGCCGTCTGTTTCTCGGAAACAGATGTATGTACCTCTCCATCAATGTTAGTTGATGTATGTACCTCTCTTGTAATCTCTGAATCATAATCTCTGTTTAAATAATCTCTGTTAGTATTCTTTGGTATTGCTTCGTCACCGACTTGTGTTTGATTTTCCATTGGCTCATTATTGATTGCGCACTCATGCGCATTGAATTTTTCATTTTCCGGTATTTCAATTCTATAATCACTTAATGGATAACCATTCTTTTTAAGGTCTTTTGCAATATTTACAAGATTTACTCTATATTGCAATGTTCTATCCCACTTATATTTAGGGTTATTTCGCTTTGAGATATAACCCATATCCACCAATTCACTGATATATCTTCTTATCTGACTTGCAGATAAACCTAACATAACCTCATCGGCTAATTCTTCGGCTGTTTTATATATCCAACCATAGAAAAGCTCTCTTTCTTCTTCTCCGTTGTTCTTCGCAATCTCATTTTCTTTCTTGATAAACTTATCGGCATCTGAAACTCTTTCGGACCAATAAATGAATTGATTGAGGATAATTGCTTTTCTATAATCGTTTGTTATCGATAATAAATCTTCTCTAATTACTGCTTTTTTAATTTTTACGTCTGTCATATTTTACCTCCTACGATAGATAACCCTACGATTCATATAAAAACAGTTGTCAGGAGTTCGTAGGTTACTCTTTTCGTGTTGCAATCACTAGGCAACTGATTTTACCAAATTAAATTAAAATACTTTTTTCTTCCATTCTTCTTTATCTTTAACCCCATTACTTGTTTCTTTTACAAAAGCAAACATTTTATCAAAATCTTCTGCGTTTATATAAATGCTCCCATTGAAAATATGAGTTTTCAATCCAAGTTTTGTCACAAGTTTTCTTACATCATACACATTAAAGTTACGAATATTCGTTTGACTTTTGATTATTGTTTTTATTCTAGTGTATGAATAATCACTATTTCCGGCTTTCTTGTTATATTTCGGCTTATATTTTTTGATAAATTCTGTTTCTTTATCATCCAATTCACTTTCTTTGCAATTAATAATTGCTATTTTGGTGAATTTTTTATCTTTATGTGAATATGGTCTTGCTAATCCTGTTTTAGATTGTCCAACATAAACAACCTCATCCCCATCCATAAGAAAATAGATTATAGGGCTTTGAACATTAGGAAGTATTCTTGAATTTTCATTTTCTGCAAAATTCATAATATTTATTACCTGCCTTTCTGATAATAGCCTTATTAACAAAACAACAAACAGGCACTAAGGCTTGTGCTTTTCGGTAGCTAACCTAGTTTGTTGTAAATAGTTGCACGGAGAGTCGAACTCCGTCAGACCAAACCATGCCAATGCATTTCAAATCTGCAAATTCTATTTTGCAAAGAGTTTTCTGTTTCCGATAATACAACTACTATTCATACATCTCCCATCGACCGGAACTATTGCAGTAGTATCCGACTAAGTGGAGATAAGAAATTGATGTGGTGTGGATTTGAACCACACATAAAGCGTGCACTCTTTACGTTGGAGGGAATCGAACCCATAGGCAAAACCCAAATGTTTTTAATCCATATGCCTGTCTCCTAGCCATCCGCTACTTACCCTTTTGTATACACATCAACAGTCGGTGTCCCCCGACCAGCGCAGATACAAGGACTCGAACCTTGATAACGATTTTACTCGTTAGAGAGATTAGCAATCTCCTGTGATACCATTACACCATATCTGCAAAATATAACAGCCGTAGCGTGACTGCTATATTGAAACTGCTTTTGTCGCTACCTTTGTACAGCTTCTACGGACTTTTTATACCGCTTACGGCTGACTCTTATGGCCTGTCGTAAGTTAGCGCCGACATCGTGAATCGAACACGAACAACATTTCTGTTGGATAGCTTAGCAAGCTACTGGAATACCATTATCCCATATCGGCAAGCGAGTGTTTTTTTACTTGGTTTCCACTCACCCAAGGATTTTTTAGTCAGCCGCAAGCGGCTCAATCCAGTTCCCTGTACTAAGTTTATCTGGAATATTAATTGGTACCTGCATTTCTCTAATAAACGCACTAGGGGTGTACTGGCAACATCACCAATCGGCAAGGTTAGGAATCGAACCCACGACAAATCAGCTAATAGCCGACTGCTCTACCACTGAGCTACATGCCGATAGTAAGGCAAAACTAATTAGGCTAGTTTTGCCTCTGCATGAAAAAATTCAACAAAGGGGAAAAGCAGAACCCCTATTTGCAGAAATATCTGCAAGCTGGCTTGGTAGGACTCGAACCTACAACTACTTGATTAACAGTCAAGCGTTCTACCTGTTGAACTACAAGCCAATAATGAGGGTGAAGTCTAAGGAGTGGCAACACCCTCCGGAGATATAAATTTGTATGTGCTGTAGGAAAAGAACTAACGAAACCTACAGCAAAGGACATGTGAGGGATTGCACCTCACCTAAGACTCACTGATTTGAGTTGCCCTAGTTTAACAATTAATTAAAGGGGGTATATATGTCTACTCTGCCTATTACAGATGTCTTTACGACAGGTTGGTTTCCACGCTCGTGCATTGTGGGATTATACACGATTAAACCCTCACGAGCCTTGTGACGGCTCTTAACAGCTTTCCACTATGAGGGTGAAAGGAACTACTAAGTCCAATGTCGGGGAACCAAGTAAACCCCGAACAGGGCATGTTGGATTTGAACCAACGAATGCGGGAATCAAAATCCCGTGCCTTACCGCTTGGCGAATGCCCTATATCTATTGCCACATGAAAGCTATGGCAAGTATCTGACCGAACATTATAGCAATACCAAGAAATCTTGTGCCAACTGCCGCTTTTTCGTTTAATGTGGCGTTTGCCATTCCAAAAGCAATTAATGCTAGCCATACTGTTGTTGCGATTTTTAATACAAACATGATTTACACCTCATTTTCTTTCAATATTGACTCGGTTATGCACGCAAGAGCCAAAAACACTATTGAAACAACCATTGAGCATGGGTCGGAAAAGAGTATCGCATGAAGCATACAGAATAACATAATCCATGTAAAAATGTCTTTAATGAATATTGGCAAGTATCTATCAGCAATCTTACTGAAAGTCTCCCATCTGCGCTTAGATTTAAGCTCGCAAGCCTTAACTGTGTACCATGCTGCCTTGCTCATATCCTCAGTTGCAGAACCTTTATGCCCGGCACGATATTTATACTTGTATGCAGTAATCTCACACCATTTAGCCACATCCTTAAGCCCGTAAATGTCAATCATTTCATCAATACACGCTTTACGGTCAGGCAAGTTATAGTGGCTAGGGTGATTTACCATATCGGAATTAATTTTATTAGACTCAAATCCTGTTAATTTCATCTCCGTTAGCTCCTTTACTGTTATATATTATATATAACTAATATTTAATCATAGTTGTATGTATATATATTATTATTGTGTATGTTGTTTAATTAATATATAACTTATGTTATAATAATAAATACTGCTTGGTACGATTGAGGTATGGGTAAAGGCCTTTTTGTTTTGGCGGATATTTTGGGGGCTAAGCGGGGCGATTTTCCGCTTTTCATATACACCCCCAGGGCACCCAATGCGCAGCCGTTCAGACCTCAAACAATCAAGCATTTAAATTGTATCTATTGCATGTACAATTCATCTATACTCTTTCAACTCTTCGCTAAACAACTGTTTTGTGCATAGTTGCAATAATTCGATAGCCCTCAAAGCCTTATAAATCAAGGGATTAGAATTGTATGTATTGTATATACAATTACTTGGCATTATCAACCATGTTATCACCTGATAATGCTTTAATATTCTGACTATTTGCACCGCCTAACTGTGGTAATTCGTTGGCGCTTAAAGCTCTCGCTTGTGTAGCTTCGTAGCCGATTCCCGGCTGATTCATGCCAAACTCATTATTGCCAACGAACATAGCACCGACAGGGGATTTATTGTCGTATGCTCTATCCTTGATACAATCTTTACGGATTCCTTGCAATTTTTTCCAAATCTCGTAACTGATAGGGCTTGATTCTTTGTTTAGTCTCCAATTATCTATAACGCCACAATCTATATTGCACCAACTACTAAATGCCACAGTACTACATAGTTTATTATATATATCACTAAAATATATATACTCATCACATATACAGTTTAATATATTATAATTATATCTATTGTAGTTAGTAGGTATATATGGATTATCATATAATTGTTTATCCTTTAAAATACTATTGTCATTGAATATAATCTCTCCGACTCTTTTACAAACAGCTTTCCAAGGTCTTTGCCCCTCGCTTTTCAAATCATCAATTTGTAACTCCTGGCAAGCCTGTTCTATAGCCCTCTCGAAGTCCTCGCGGTAAAGCTGAAAAGTGCCAAAATCGGCAATTAAATGTTTAGTTATATTTCCTTTAATTTTTTCCATTTTAGCACCTCAAAATCATAAAATAAAAAAGCCCGCACCACCTGGAACAATTCCAAGTGGCACAGGCTAACCGGCATCTGCTTATTAATTTAATTAAAATAATAATAATCAAATATACTTATTTTGTCAATATATAGAATTATTGGATATATAACAATAACTGTATTGATTAATATATACCACATCACACACATATATATTAATTATATATAAAATAAAAGCCGGTCACAAAAACCGACTTTTTGAAAAACAATATTTAATTTTTAAATTTCAATACTAAATTCGTCTTTTAGCACTGCTTCAAAGCTTGGCTCTAATTCACAATAGCGTTTTAAAAACTCTATCGGCTCGCATGGTGCCAATTCGTGGTGAACCTTTTCTCGTGTCTCATCATCCATTAGAACGGCTATAGCGTCCATTTTTTCTTGTGTTATTCTCATTTTTCCACCTCGCTAGTTAAACTGTTTCTTTGCTACGACATTATATTAACATATTAAATACATAAATGCAATACATAATTGCAATAATTTTTAAAATGGGCACTCATTGTTATTGTTATTGTTTTCCAGCTCGTCCAGCTTTTCCAATACTAATTGATTTACAAAACCATTAATTGTCAGCCCTTGCGCCTGTATTCGGTCTTTCGTGCCCTTTGGCAAAGTAACGCTTATTCTGTCGTAGCTCTCTCTTATTCTGTCATTTTGCTTTTGTATACGCTTCTTGTAGTTTTCTATTATTTTCTTTTCATCCATTTTTTACACCTCATTATATAAATTAATAATATCAATAATCACTGGCAATAATACTATAAATAATATTGCTATACATAAATATATAATAATTAAATTATTATGTCAATAATAATTCATTACATAATATAAATAATAATAGTTATTTCTTATTATATGCATTAATTCATTTATTATTGATTTTACTATTGCATTAATGTAATTAAATTTTATTGCAATATTTTTTAATTTATGTATTGACATTACATAAATACAATGCTATTATAATGTCGAGTCGAAGGGCAAGGAACAAAATAAAAAAGCTCATCGCGCAGCCGTCCAAAGTTACACGATGAGCACCAAACAAAATAATATGAAAGGCGCGTATATTATAACATACGTGGGAAAAGGTGTAAACATGGAATACTGCTATTTATTAGCAATCAAAGAGGATGTAAAAAATTATATCGACGATGAAATAACAATTTCTGATTTTTCAGACCGTGACGAGCTGGAGAACTACTTAAATGATGAGTTATGGACTTGCGACAGCGTAACCGGCAACGCGAGCGGTAGTTATACTATGAACCGCTTAACAGCTAGAGACTATGTTATCGACAATATAGATGAGCTCAACGATGCTGTTGAAAATTTAGGAATTGACAAAAATATCATTGGTGAGAAGTTTCTCGATGAGGATTTTGAATGGTGCGATGTAACAATTAGATGTAACTTGTTATCAAGTGCAATTAGTGAAGTACTCGACAGCATGGAGCAAAACAACGAACTAGATTTTGGCGATGACAACGAGTAATTAACATTTAAGCCGGTGCAAGTTCACCGGCTTTATATTAAATAGGTGTAAATATATGAGATATTGCGGACGGCAGAAAAACGGAAAAGCGTTGCTATTAACGGACAATGAAATTATAAACAATGCACTTGAACAGGAAAAAAGCGGAATAAAACCGCATTATGCTTTTTATGATTATAAGAAGCATGAAAAAATAACTCCGGCTGGCTGGCTTGTATGGTCTTTACGTGATGGTGGCTGCGGTGTAGTTTACCGCCGTAAGGATGGGAAAATGATTATTACAACCGGTTTACAAGGTGATTTTTGTTATTGCTAGGGGGGCACAATATGAGAGATTTTATCGAGCTTTTAAAGGCTTTCGGGCTTTTTGTGTCATGCCTTGTTATTGGGTATGGTGGTTTATTTTTATTTTTTTATTAAATTGCAATTAGTAAGTTACATATTTCAACAAAAAGTCGCATAACTCAACTGATACTATCGACTTAATTTTTATTTAATTAGGAGAAATAAGAAAATGACAAGAATTGAGAAAATGATAAAAGACGGATATCCCAAAATTATAAAAGGGAATGGAGGATATAGAGCATATTTGAAAGATATGCAACCTCTAGGTGGTGGTGATTATATGGCTATATATCGTTATCCCGGTGGGGAATGCTGTCACAGCCTAGAAGAGATACAAAAATGCTTTGAAATCATTGAACAATAAGGGATGATATTGGAATAATTCGCAAGCTAATAGCGGTACAAATTAACAAGGTGTATTCTAGCCGGTTCGATTCCGGCTATTAGCTTTATATATAAGGCTTTTCAGGCTTTATATTAATCTGTTGAGGGCTACCAATTAAAAGCGGTTATAAGTGCATATATTAACGTTTTGAGCGTTTGAGGGCTACCGGCTTTTGTGGTCATAAGTGCATATATACAGGCATTCGCGGATAATGTAAAGCCGTATCGGTGCGGTATTTGAACTTGCGACAAGTGGAGCGATTAATAAACGTGGGGAATAGCAAGCGCAGAGCAACGAGCGTTAGACATGCTAAAGTGTGTAAGATATGCAGCACACTATAAACATTTTGCATACATATATAGGTGATTTGCGTTATTGCACCTATAACAACAGATTAACGCACGCATGACCGCGAAAGAGTCAAAAAAGTAACTTATAAACCATGCACGAATAGAAAAGGGGGTTGATGGATGAACGATAACGAACTAACCACGCTTGACGCTGTAGAACGTGAAATAAGAGCACGCTACAACGGCAAATATCAAAGCGCGCCGGAATATCAAGCAAGCGAGCGCGCCACACGCAAAGCGATAACAAATATTTTTAGAACTGTCGCAGAGTCGGGAACGTGTAACGATATTACCACGCTTATTAGTGGCAAGGAATACCGCCGGACGGCTTTCTCCAATTATCTACAGCATAAAAACTATATAAGTCCAATAATTAAGGCTTGTTATAGATAGGGGGGCGTATTATGTCTAATTATGAGTATTTAGGGAAAAAAGAAATATATAAGCGCGTTCATGCGCTAGGCTATGAAATGCCGAAAATAAGTGACTTTAGTTATATCAAGTACGATTGTATAGAATGGATGGAGTCGCACGAGTTAAAAATCACAGTTCAAAGGGGTGGTGAATGGTTGCAAGTCGTAGAAAAGCGCGCACACGTTCACCCGGTCACGTTATTTTGTGACTACGTGGTCGGAAAATATATCACGTGTTACCACTAGGGATATTTTTATATCCCTTTTTGACGTGCTATCGAGCTGTCGCAAGTTGTCCGGCTATAAGTCCGGGTGCTGTAGTACATTGACAAATTAACAAAAATATTCTATGATTTTATGATATACACATTTAAAGCCGTGTATTTGACGTTTTAAGGGCTTTTGAGCGTGCTAACGTGGATTTTATCAAGCGTGCTAAAATAAGCCGTAAAACAAGCCCTTTGCAATGCTTTATAATATTGCTGTAGAGGTTCGAGCCGTCAAGCCGTGCCGGGTGCGAGTTGTTACAAGTCAGGCGCACCAACTCATGGAAAATGTTTGAATTTTCAGAAAACTTCACTCAATTAAAGTGCAGTGCGAGTTCTTTGCAAGTTCTCGACAAGTTTTTGTAAAATTTTGCGAACGGATTTTTGAAATCGAAAAACCCAAAGGCACGGGGGTATCAAAATTTTTTAGGATATTTTTGAAAGTTTATACATCTCAATAATTTCATCAAGACTTTTCCCTTTAATTATTCTGTAGTAAATATAAGAATATGGTATATCAAGTCTTTCGCTTGCTTCTGCTATTGTTATTTCAGAACCTTTATACATGATAAGTCTGTTATTTCTTTTGTTTCTTCCTTGCTGTTTCATTGTTGCCCATCGACAATTTGAAGGCTCGTAATTTCCGCTTGAGTCTATCCTATCAATAGTTAAATTTAATGAATAGCCATTTTCCTTTGCCCATTTATAAAAATTTATGTATCCGCATCTTCCCAACCATTCGTTGCATACGATTATTCCTCTGCCGCCATAATACGAATAGTAAATATTATTAGGATTAAAGCACCTGTCTCGCATATCTAGCCAAATCTTATAAAGCCTATCTTTTGTGCATTTTTTATATATTCCCTGTTCCTTTTTTAACTGTGCAATTTTTCTTTTTTTCCTTTTGTGAAAAGGCTCTGATTCTTGCTTTCTTGTGCTTTTGTATCCTAGTGTACAATTTTCTGGGCAATAATCTTTTTCTGAATCCAATCTGTCAATCCTGATTCCTTTGATATAACCATTTTCTTCACACCATTTTTTAAAATTTTCTTTATCATGCCATTCCTTACACACTCTTATGCCCTTAGCTCCGTACTGCTTAAACGCAATGCTTTTAGGGTTATAACATCTTCTCATCATTTCATAATGCAAACCGCCTATAGTATTTGAGCTACCCATATTGATGCCACCTTTCTTATAAAATATAATAGCATACTTTATAAAGTATTGAAACATACTTATACAAGTAGTACTATTAAAAATAAAAAAGGTGAAAATTATGTCAAAAACATCATCGCAAGTTAAAAATCGTTGGAATGAAAAAAATTACGATAGAATAACTATTATGGCAAAAAAAGGCAAAAAGGAAGAATGGAGGCAAAAGGCAAAAGACAATGGTTTTTCTAGCCTTAATAGCTATCTAATTGATTGTATCGAAAATAAAATATAAGCTCTTGGCACTGTAGTCACTCTCTCCTAGTTCTTCAATCAATTTCTGCCGCGTCATTTCCGGATTAGTCCGGTGTATGTATTCTAATAGTCTGTCTATTTTATCCATATTTTTGCTCCAATAAATCAAATATTCTGTCAGCCGTGTATACAATATTCCGTCCGTACAAGCTCATAAAGTCTGCGATTATTTCCTCTGTCTCTATGTCAATGTCACAGCCGTATGAGAACGAGTACACATGCACCAGCTCGTGGCATAGTATCTTGTCGGCCATGTAATCAGACACATTATCAGCTATCGTTATTGTCTTGGTTGTGTTGTCGGTTACTCCCAAACTTATTGTGCCGTCAGACCGCTTTAATTCGCTCGATGTGGGCTTTTTGAATTGTATGCGCCACAATATATCATTAACTCTTATATCCATGCTTATGCCCTCTAAAAATGGCTATGAGCATTACTACCCATAGCCTTAATAATTACAGTTTTGATGCAAGATTGCTCATCTTGGTGCGCAAAAGGTTGCGTTCATCAGGTGTCATGTCGTTTAAAAGCTCCGATATATCTCCACTCAATTCACGGATATACATGTCAAGGGCTTTCATTTTATGCTCTTTGTCCTCTGTAGAGGCTCCTTTGTGCATTTCTTTTGTCTCGGTATAATGTCTCTTTGCCCTGTCATAATTGCTTTCACTCACATGTGGTGCAATTGGTTCAGAGTAGTACATCTTACCTTGGCTCTTATCCATGTCGCGCATATACTCCATGTCGTTGTAGTTTACCGGCATGTGATAATAAGGCGGTTCCTCATATCCTCTACGTGTTCCGCGACCTTTAGGGGCAAATCTGCCATTTGCATAGCGATATTGGTCGTAATATCTTCTGCCACTTTCTTCACCATATTCTGCCTTAAGACTTCTTAGGAGTTCTTTGTCGTACTCTTCTTCCTCTTCATCAGCCTTTTTCATAGACTTAACGATAACTGCACGATATTCAGCTTCGCATAAATCCTTAATCATATCCACAGCTTCTGACATTTCTTCAACATTTACATTTTCAATGCCCTTGTCAAGTTCAGATAGTGTCTTTTCGGTAAGGCACTCAACCATTTTGTGTATTCTCTCAATATGCAATTTATTTTCCTCTCTTTCTAGGAGGCGTTGTAATAGCTTCTACAACATCCCATTTTAATTCATAAATTCTTTTATCTACGGTTTTTCTTGAAATACCGTAAAAATCACACCATTCATTCCTTGTTTTTATAATACCATTTATTTCAATAAGTGCATTTTGGCTTCTCTTGCTATTAGTCTTTTGGCTACTGATGTTGTGGCTGAAAGGTCGTCTATTTTCCATTTGTGTTTTCCAAGTAGCCCATCTGCAATTTTCGGGGCAGTAGTTTCCATCATTATCAATTCGGTCTATTGATAAATTGTCCGCATATCCATTGCTTAGTGCCCAATCTCCAAAAGCAGTAGAGCTAAATCTCCATTCGTCACATACCGCTATACCTCTGCCGCCGTAATTATTATAATGTTTATGTTTTTTCCAATAACATCTATTCAACATACTTCTCCAAATTGAATAAATTCTTGTACCATAATATTTATTTTTCTTTTCATTTCTTCTTTCTTTTTTACATTCTTTACAAAAAGTTGCGAGGTGGTCTCTTATCATAGTGTGAGACGCTGGAAACTCTTTACCACATTCTTTGCATATGCAAATATAGTTTCTCACAGTCTCTCCGCTTGGTCTAAATGTGTCTTCAATTCTTTTTTTTGATTGTGACAAATTCGTCTTCATACCCAGCCACATATTTACCGGGATTAAGATGATGTCCTTTAGCAAATGGCATAACTTTACCTCGCTTTCCTTAATTAAGTTTATTTAATATTAATTAAATTATATCAGATTATTTCCTTGTATTCAACAAGAAATTGTGTTAAACTTAATTAAATTTATGAAAGGTGGTGCAAATATGCCGAAAGATGAACTTAAAAACCGCATTCGTTTTTCTACAACTCTTGACAAAGAGGTTGAAAAGCAATTGAAAGAGTACTCTAAGCAAACTCTAATACCAATCAGCAAAATCGTTGATAATGCACTTATTGCATACATTTCAAACAAGCCTATCCAACACGATTTACTGTAATGTTGGCATTAGCAACACTGATAGCCTGTGTAGATGTGTTCTTGACAGAAATTGCCTGGCAGCAACCGCAAGGAAGCCATACATCTGTTGCCATAGACACATTGTTAAATGCTTCAACTGCTGTTGGTGTAGAGATTGCCAGTGTAGATAAGTCTGGCTCGCCCTCGACAGCAATAGCTAATGAAATTGCTCCTGCGGTTCCGCCTGTAGGAACTGCAATATTTCCGTTAAATTCTACTCTGTACTTTGCTTTACAAGTATTGGTAGCGCCTTTAAGGTTAATTAATCCGCTTCCTGTTCTGTGTGAAATATATCCTTTATTGCATACAGACGTTGGCGCATCTGTAAATAATACATTTCCGTTTACTGCAACTGTCTGTGTTGCAACATTTGAAAATTCAGCCATAATAAAATCCTCTCTTTCACAAAATAAGGGCAAACATTATAGTCTGCCCTTGGGTTATAAGTAATACTGCTTAGCAGACATAATCTCGACTAACTCTCGACTAAACTTGGACTAAACCTCGACTAAAAATGGTTTTTAATCAGTTTAGATTGAGTTAAACTCAATTAAGATACTCAATTATTCAGTTTTAGCAATTACAGCCGGTATTGCAACCGCAGCCATATGCATAACCATAAAGGTTAGAAGCTGGGAACGATGGAACCGGTGTAGGTCTTACTGCATCAATAATCTGATTTGTTTGTGCTGCCATTGTAGTAGTCAGAAGTGCGTTCTGTCTATCCTGTGAAGCTGCTCTTCTCAAATCGTTATTCTCTGCCTGTAAGGTTGCAATCTTGTCGTTTGTCAGGAAATCAAGGATGGCCCTCGTCCCTGCCTGCTGGCTGTCAATAATATCTCTTGTATTATTGTTCATTGTGTTTTGTAAAGCACAAGTGTTAGTTGCCATGTTGTAGTTTACACCTTGAATTGCTTCTCTTGTCTCGCAGCAGCAGTTAGCAAGCTGTGACTGTAAAGCATTGGTATTCTGCATATTAGCAACTGTATCAGCGTTTACCGCCTGTTGTATGCCATAGCCTGTCTGCATGATATTTGTGTTGATACCATTAAAGCCTGTAAGCATACTGTTGTTCATAGCATAAAATCCGTCACAAAGTCCGTTAGAAATGCCATCTAACTTGCTGACAACTGTCTGATTGTCAAAGCCTCTCTGAATTTCGCTTCCGACACCGCCATTAGTGCCACCGAAACCACCAAAGCCGTTGCCCCAGCCCCCAAATATCGCAAATACTACGATAAGGAACCAAAGCCATGAGCCGTCATTCCAGTTATTTCCGTTGTTTCCGTCCAAATTCGCCACGATGGGTACGCTTGGACAATTTCCTGTGTTGAACATCTGTTTTACCTCCAAAATTTATTTCATAAAGAGCCGCGCGCACGTTCTCTCATATGCTATATCCCAAAATTACCTTTAATCTGCTTCATTACATCATCAGGATTAATGCCTTTTTCTTTGCATAGGTTCCTTGCCATTTGTTCGATTCCCTTGCTGTTTCCGCTTTGAGCCATGCTCATTGCATTCTTAATCATTGGGTTTCCCATTACACGATTATTGTTCATTATCTGTTGCATTATTCCCATTACATTCATGCTTTTTCACTCTCCTTGTTTTGTGTTCGTGAAGTTTTTCTTTGTGCTCCTAAAGATAATTGCTCAATTTTCTCAGATAGTTCGTTGAGCTTTGCCATGATACCCTCTGTGGCTTTCTCTGATAGGTCAAATTCAAGCTTTTCCGTGTCACCCGATAAAATGTCTGTCTTACCATTTAGAGCCGGTTTAAAAGTCAATGTGCGTATTGTTCCGTCAGCATTCCAGCTCTTAGCATATATCTCCGTTAAATCCTGTTTTGGAAAAAATGCTACACTGCCATCCATTGGCACCTCGTTGGGATTAATAGTCTCAACTGCCTGTACTACTCTGCCACTTATGCCTTGTGTCGGTTCGGGCTGTTGATATCTCTGATAGCTCGCCATTGGGTTGTACTGATATGCTCCATAATTAGGTGTATAATTCATCATTGGTTGCTGATACGGCATGTTCATTTTCTCTTTCCTCCAAGACCTCTTCGATTGCTTTAATGACAAGGGATAATGTCATTAGGTCGATTTTTTGTAACTCACTTTTTGCAAATATTTGTTCTCTTACTTCATCGTCAAACATAACATCATCTCCTTATGCCTAAATTGTGGCATAAAAAAAGAGAAGAACATTTCCAAGTTCTTCTCTAATTATTGCCATGCATAAGGTTTTTCCATGTACCATTCATGTACCAATAGTGTACCATTTTTTGTTTATTTATGTGAATATATAACGAATTATATAAAATTAAGATTTCATGTGAAACATCGTAAAATTGAGGTATGTTGCGGTTTATGAGGATATAATGAACTATGTTAAATACCCCTCGTAGCAACGAT